>Ga0070746_10001272_pt1 | contig 15181 bp, 24 predicted proteins | sample VirMetDEL_Mar_21_FD_77016 | JGI IMG/M metagenome (GOLD analysis project Ga0070746, IMG submission 77016) | Aqueous microbial communities from the Delaware River and Bay under freshwater to marine salinity gradient to study organic matter... | ecosystem: Environmental > Aquatic > Marine >... | reverse complement strand
TGGCTTCTACCGTAACGGCACCGACCTTGAGCAATCAAACCGCTGGCGGGACGGCTCATTGGTGCGCTGGCGTGATGGTAGCTTGCGTCCCGTCAAAGGCTGGGTTTCAAGAAAAACTTCATACAGCACCAATACAATTCGGGGCATGCACGCTTGGGAGAGTTTAAACGGTTCAACCTATTTAGCTGGCGGCTCATACAATGAACTTAAAGTCATGGTAGGCTCTAACACGCTTTACGACATTACACCCTCTGATTTAACCGATGGAATTGAACGGGCCACTGTTATTACGGGTTATGGGTATGGCGACTATGGCGTGGGCGACTATGGTGTGGCGCGGCAAAATTACGGGAATTATTCAGAGGCAACAACGTGGAGCCTGGACAACTGGGGTGAATATCTTGTTGCGTGCTCTGCGAAGGTCGGTGGCGCTGGCGATGGGCGGCTTTTGGAGTGGCAACTTGGCTCTGCGTCTGATGCAGCGCCAATTAGCAATGCTCCGACCAACAACTTGGGCCTAATCACGACAGAAGAGCGATTTTTGTTTGCGCTTGGCGCTGGCGGCAATCCGCGCAAGGTTCAATGGTGTGATCAAGAAAATAACACAGTATGGACTGCTGCTGCAACAAACCAAGCGGGTGATATTGAGCTTCAAACCTCTGGGCAGATCATGCAAGCGGTGCGAACACGCGGTCAGACCTTAATTATAACAGACATTGACGCGCATTCCGCACGTTATATTGGCCCACCTTATGTCTTCGGCTTTGAGCGGGTTGGTGCTTCTTGTGGAGCAGCATCACGTAAGGCCGCTATTGACGTTGACGCGGGTGTATTCTGGATGGGTCAGAGAGGGTTTTTCACCTTTGCAGGGACTACGGTCCAGCAAGTGCCTTGTGCGGTGCATGATTACGTGTTTGACGACTTTAACAGAGATCAGCAATCACAGGTCTGGTCGTGGGCAAACACAGAATATGGGGAAGTTTGGTGGTTTTATCCAAGCTCTGACAGTCAAGAAGTCGATAGATATGTGGCTTTCAATTATAATGAAAATTACTGGACGATTGGTGAGCTAAGTAGAACGTCAGGCGTTGCTCGCGGCGTGTTTAAGTATCCTCTAATGATTGCTACAAACAAGACTGTGTATGAGCATGAATTAGGTTTCAGTTATGATAGCGCCACTGTTTTCGCAGAAACGGGTCCAGTTAGTCTTGGAACTGGTGATCAGACAATGCACGTTATGCAGCTTGTGCCAGACGAAAAAACGCAGGGTGATGTGAGTGTAAAATTTAAAACGCGCTTTTATCCCAATGATGCCGAAACAACACACGGCCCATATACACCATCAAATCCAACGGGTGTACGGTTCTCTGGTCGTCAATTTCGGATGCGCGTTGAAGGATCAGAAAGCACCGATTGGCGTGTGGGCAATATGAGAGTTGACGCAATTCCAGCAGGTAAGCGCTGATGCCCGTCCCTAGCGTACCACAGATTGGCCCAGATTTATCACAATGGGGTCGTCAGCTATCTCTGTATTTGCAGCGCAACTTGGCAAAGCTGGCTTTTAAAACAGACGACGACAATCCGTCTGATGATGGGTCAATTTTCTGGGACCGCGAAAATAAATACATGGTCGTCAGCTTGGACAACGCTTTTAGGCAAGTAGCGACGAAACAAGCAACGCCCTCTACAAACACTGGCAGTGCTGGTGATGTGGCTGGCATGGTGGCTTGGGATGCAAATTATATTTACGTGTGCACGGGTACTTACGATGGGACAGCTGCGATATGGAAAAGGGTAGCATTATCAACGTGGTAGCGGAGCAACTTGAGAGATGTAAGGGCTGGATCATGGCTGCATTAGAGTATGGCGGCGGCACACATGATTGGGAAGACATTGTGGATGGCGTGCAATCGGGCCGTATGCAGCTATGGCCTAGCACCAAATCGTGCATAGTAACCGAGATCGTAGTATATCCTAAGAAAAAGCTGCTTAACATTTTTTTGGCAGGCGGCGAACTAGAGCAGATACTAGACATGGATGATGACGTAAAGGCATGGGCAAAGCAGCAAGGTTGCACTGGCGCTATGATGTCAGGACGCAAGGGCTGGGAGAGGCCGCTGAAGCCATTGGGCTGGGAAGTCTTGCAAGTGCATTACCAGAAGGAGATTTAGATGGCAAAAGGTGGTAGCACAGAGCAAAAAGTAACGCTCCCCAAATTCTATGAGACTGCTTTGCAGCAAACCATTGGCATGGGCAGGGACGTTGCACAGACAGGCTATGTCCCATATTACGGCCCAGACGTGGCGGCGCTTTCTCCCATGCAAAATGCAGCACTTGAAGGCACTAACCAGATGGCAAGCGCGTTTGGAATGCCTACTGCCGACATGGGGTCATACATGCCGCAAGCACAGACGTTTGCGGGTGGTGTGCAGGGCTACAGTGCAGCGCCAATATATCAAGAGAGCGTTGACGCATTGGCGGCAAATCGGCCTGCACAAAAGGCATACATAGACAGCTTTTCAATCAATCCAGTAACAGGTGCGCCTGCTTCTCGCGGTCCATCTGGTCAACCAGTGGCGCTTGAAATGACGGGCGCTAGTCGGAGGGGCAAATAATGGCAGGTGGCGCAAATCCAGCAATGGTCGCAAATCCTTATCAGCAAGCGTCTGGTGCGCAAGCGGCGGCAATGGGTCGGGTCGGTCAGGGCTTAAATGACACCGCAGCGAGCGGTATGGCGACCTATCAAAACCCTTACGAAAACCAAGTCGTTCAGGCGAGCTTGCGCGATGTCGCCAACCAAGCGGCAATGGGCATGAACAACCTTAATGCGCAGGCCAACCAAGCGAGGGCGTTTGGCGGGTCAAGACACGGCATAGCGATGGCAGAGGCCGCGAAGGGCTTTAATCAGCAAGCTATAGATCAGGCGGCAAGATTACGTGCGCAGGGCTTCAGCACTGCATTGGGTGCATCACAGGCTGATTTAAATAGACAGCTAGGTGCGGCTGGTCAGCTTGCGGGCATGGGTCAACAGAGCTTTGGCTACGGTCAGGCAATACAGAACCAGCAAATGCAGCAAGGCGCGATGCAGCAGCAAATGATGCAGAACCTGATTAACGCAGCAAAGCAGCAATATCAGGGGTACGTTGGTGCGCCACAGCAAGGTTTAAACACAATGCTAGGAGCCACCACGGGCATGCCGAATATGGCAGGTCAGCAAAATTCACACAATCCTGGGTTGTTTAACTATTTGCAAGCATTTGCAGAAATGATGCCGTCATAAGGGTTTAGCGATGCACACATGGCAGCACACAATGGGACCAGCGCTGATGGGCGAGAGTGGCGGCGACTACAACGCGCTGTTCAACTACTCTAATCGCGCTGGTGGCCCTTTTGCTGGCGTTAATGTGACTGAAATGACAATTGATGACTTGCTACAGTTTAGCGATCCAGACGGCCCTTATGGTCAGTATGTGAAAAGCCAGATTGGTCGAGTGTCTACACCTATGGGGGGCTTCCAAGTTGTCGGGTCCACCCTTCGCATGGCGAAGCAAGGACTTGGACTAAAAGGTAATGAAAAATTCGATGAAGCAATGCAAAACCGCATTGGGGAATACATTTTCAAACAGCAAGGCGCTGGCGCTTGGGAAGCGTTGAAGAAAGGCGGCGGGATAATGAACTTCATGCCACAGCAGGCACAGCAACCAATGATGCCACAAGAAGAAAAGCAAGGTTTTGACTTTCGCAGATTTGCTGCAGCGCTTGATCCTCTTATCATGCCAGAGATGCGTGCTGGTGATGCTCTCCGCGCACAGATGGAAGAAGAGAAAACGAAAAAGCGCACCAATCAAACGGTGGCTTACTTGCGCGGCCTTGGCACGGCACAGGGCGAACAGCTTGCGGCAATGGTAGAGGGTGGTCAACTTAAAAGCTCAGATGCGTTTAGGGCGCTGATGCAACTACAGCAAAGTGATCGTGACTTTGAGCGACAGAAAGAGCTTGCATTGTTTGAGGCTGGTTTGAAGGGTGAAAAAGATACAGCGCTTATACGAAACGCAAAGGCTGCAGGGCTAGTAGAAGGCACTCCAGAGTATGCACGATTTATCTTGTCAAACGGAGACATCTACAGCCAAGAGACAGCGCTTTTAGCTAACTTGCCGAACCCAGAAAAAGGTATGCGGTATGAGTTTGAGAGGGCTGCAGATGGCAGCATAGTAAACTACAAGCTTGTGCCGATTGCGGGTTCTCAGGCTGAGGCGGATGCAAGTGCTCTTGAAGGTGCTGAGCAAGCAAGTCGCTCCGCGCAAGCGCAAGCTGGGTCTACGGTTTTAGAAGATATTGGACGAGCAAAAGAGATTGCTCTTAATGATCCGTTTTTAACGACAGGCTTTGTGGGCGGCATCTTGAAAAATGTTGGCGGCACAAAAGCAAAAACACTGAACGAACTTACAAGCACTATAAAAGCCAACATTGGCTTTGATAGGTTGCAGCGCATGCGGGATGAAAGCCCTACTGGTGGCGCTCTGGGCCAAGTCGCAGTTCAGGAATTGGTTGCTCTGCAAAACAGCTTGGGCAGCTTGGATCAATCGCTTGACGATGCGGAGTTGGTTAGAAATCTAACGCGACTTGAGGCTCAATATAAAACGACACAGATGCGGCTGTACCAAGCAGCACTGCAGGACCAGCGAAATGGCAAAATAAACAAAATGACAAATCAAGTCGTTTCGCCAAATGACTATTTTACGCAAGGTCAAATTAACGAAATGCTAGGCATTTCCAGCCCATCTAGCGGGTCACAGACCCTTTCAGACGATGACTTGATTAAAAAGTACGGCGGTTAAGATGGCTGAGCAGTCTTACGAATATCTAATGAATGCTGCAAGGAACGCGGATGCGGCTGGCGATCAAAACGCAGCTAGGCGGCTAGTACAGCTTGCAATGAAGAAAAGAAGCGCCCCTGCCCCACAGCAAGATGTATCAGTGTTTGATGACGTTACAAAGTCACTTGGTAGCGGCGTTGTGCGTGGCGCTATTGGTCTTGCCGAAACGCCAGAGCTATTGGGTCGGGCTGGTATTCGTGGTTACGAGGAAATCAAGCAGCTACTTGGTGGTACGGTGGAAAGCGAAACGCCGATATTTAATACAGCGACAGGCAGAGCCTTGCGCGGGGCGACAACGCTAGATGATTACCAGCCGCAAACAACTTATGGCGAGTACGCAGGCACTGTTGGGGAATTTTTGCCTGCAGCTATTGGCGGTCCAACGGGTCTGGCGAGGCGTGCTGGCGTGGCAACTGTTGCTGGCCTTGGTAGCGAGGCGGCGGGACAGGCAACTGAAGGGACGGACTTAGAGCCTGTGGCAAGGGTTGTTGGCGCATTTGCAACACCTATGGCTTTAAGTGGCGTGAAAAACAAAACAAGTCAAATGCTTGCCAAGCGTGCGCAGGAAAAGCCTGCACTTCAGTCTGCAAAGGACTCGCAAAGCCAAGCATATAAAGATTTTGAGGCAGCAGGCGGTCGAGTATCGGTTAAAATGGATGACGTGATTAAGCGTATTGAAACAAAAATTAACCAAGATGACTTGTTTATAGGTTATGAACCGCGAATTGGTGGGCGCTCCAACTTTGTTGATGAGGCGCGTCAAAGTGTGATCAAACATGCTGGCAAGGACTTCAATTTAGTTAAGCTTGATGCGTTGAAGCGGTCACTTAACGACACCTATAAGGCCAGTAACTTTGACCCGCGTGTTAAGTTTATAGCTGATGAAATCGACGAAATTATCGGCACTACCCCGAATATTGGCTCGCAGTCTGCCTTTAGCCTTTTGGAAAAAGCAAGAAGTGAAACTCGTCGCGTTAAAAAGATTGAAATGTTTGAAGAACTTATCGACATGGCAGAGCGTGGTGCGGCTAAAACCGGATCAGGCGGGAATGTGGTAAACAAATACAGACAGGCTGTAGATAAAATACTCAGTCAGCCGTCACGCAGGCGTCAGTTTGACAAAGATGAGCTTGAGCTTATGGACAAGTTTGTCAGGGGTTCGATGGACGAAAACGCACTAAGGCTAATTGGCAAGCTTTCTCCGTCAGGAAACGGTTTGATGGCGGCTCTCAACTTATATGCTATTGCGCAAAACCCTATTTACGCAACGGCGGCAATCACTGGCACAGTTGCTAAAGGCGCTGCAGAGGGTAAAGCAATCAAGAGCGTAGATCAGCTTCGTAAGCTTATTGAAAGCGGCGTAGCGCCAGCAAAGCGCAAGCTCATAACAGACAGAGAGCTAAGGATATTGCTTGGGCTGCAAGCGTCTGAGGCAGGAGAATAACATGCAACCAACACCCAAAAGCAGACGCGAAATACAAAACATTGTCCGACATGCTGTTGACGATGCTGTAAGCTTTGTCGAAGGCGAAATCAGCGATGACCGCATTAAGGCCCAGCGTTACTTCGATGGTGAAGTTGACATTGGCTACGAGGATGGTCGCAGCAAGTGCGTGGCGACCAAGTGCCGCGATGTGGTTCGTGCTGTTAAGCCAAGCTTGATGCGTGTGTTCATGTCTACAGCGAATGCGGTTGAGTTTATCCCGCGAACTCCTGCAGACGTTCCTATGGCAGAACAATGCACAAATATGGTGAACTACGAGTTTAACCGTTTGAATGGCTTTAGGGTGCTTAGTGACGCGCTCCATGACGCTTTAATCAAAAAGATGGGCATTATTCGGTGCGCTTACCGCGACACGACCACTGCTAAAATCTACACGTTCACAGAAATGAGCGAAGACGAATACAACTTACTGACTGCCGACCCAGACGTGGAAGTGCTTGAACAAAGCATGGAAATGCGAATGGAAATGGATGAGTTTGGCATGGACATAGAAGCGCCTATGTTCGACGTTAAAATCAGCCGTAAGCACACCAGCGGCGACATGGAGCTTGAGTGCATTCCACCAGAGGAATTTTTTGTCAACGCTTCTGCCAAGACATTGCAAGACGCCTATATTGTGGCTCACCGCACAGACATGCGTGCAGGCGACTTGGTGGCAATGGGCTATGACGCAGAAGACATTTACGGCATGGACAGCTTCGACAGCGGCACAGACATGTCTGAGGCTGAAACGCTAGAGCGCCGTGGTTACGACGAAGACTTTAGCGAGGATGAAATCAGCGATCCGTCCATGCGTGCTATTACTGTCACAACAGCGTACATGAGAATGGATATAGAAGGCTCTGGTGTCCCTATCCTGCATAAGTTTCTGCTGGGTGGCACCAAGTATGAATTGCTAGACTATGAGCCTGTCGATGAAATCCCATACGCTAAGCTAGAGGTGGACCCAGAGGCGCACACATTCTATGGGCGTAGTCTGGTGGAAATCATTATGGATGACCAAGACGCTGCAACGAGCGTGTTGCGGGGTATCCTTGACAACGTAGCGCTGACCAATGCGCCACAGCGTGCCTTCATTGACGGTCAGGTCAACGTGGACGACTTGCTCAACTCAGAGATTGGCGGGTTGGTACGCATGCGGCAAGCGGGTGCAATCCAAGAGCTTTCTGTGCCGTTTGCTGCAGGGCAAACTCTGAGCGCCCTCACCTACCTTGATCAGCTTGTGGAGCAGAAGACAGGCGTGACGCGGGCGAGCATGGGGCTTGATCCAGACGCAATGCAGTCAACAACAAAGGCTGCGGTGCAGGCCACTGTGCAAGCGGCAGCTGGTCAAGTTGAAGTTATGGTTCGCAATCTCGCTGACGGCTTGCGCGATTTGTTTGGCATTATGCAGCGTACTCTGCACAAGAACGTGCAGGAAGAGCGTTACATTAAGCTTAATGGTGGCTATGTGCCAATCAACCCTGCAGTCTGGGATAGCGGTTTGGACATGCAGATCAACGTGGGCCTTGGAACAGGACGTGAGGAAGAAAAAGGTGCTGCACTAAACCAAGCGCTGCAGATGCAAACGATGGTCTATCAGAATTACGGCCCCATGAATGGCTTGGTGAGCCTTACAAACATCCGCAATACTTTGGCTGACTTGCTGGCAGTCCAAGGCGTCAAGAACGCTGACAGGTATTTTGCACCAATTACCCCAGAGATTGAGGCTCAGCTTTTGCAGATGCAGCAACAACAGCAGGCGGCGATGGCGCAGCAAGCGCAGCAACAAGGCGATCCTAACCAAGCGCTCCTGATGGCTGAGCAAATGAGAGCACAGGGCAAGCTGGAAAGTGACGCTATGAGAATGCAACTGGATCAGCAAAAAGCTGTCATGGACGACGACTTTAGACGCGATCAGATGGCGCAAGACCTGCTTGTGGATGCGGCTAAGATTTACGGGCAGTACGGCACTGCAGTAGACACGGCGGCAATCAAGGCAGAGCAAGAAAAGCAACGTGACATTGTGCAGGCGATGACGCGATGAACGTAGATATAACAATAAAGGCAGAAGAGGCGCGGCGTCTGAAAGAAGACACTGCGTTTCAAGATTTCATGCAGGATGTTCGTGATGACCAAATCAGGATTTTCACGACAAGCGGAGCAACCGACATTGAACTCCGCGAAGAGGCGCACGCAATCTTGCGTGCTTTGGAGCAACTGCAATCCAAGCTGGACGCGGCGATAGACGCACAGACGATTGCGAGCAAACTGAGGTAGCACCGTGGAAAAAGCGACTACAATCGAAGATGCTGTGCAAAGCATCATACAACCATTTGACACTATGTCTGATGATGAAAATGCAGAAGCAACTGATGACCAGCCTTTTGCAGAGCAAGACGAGTTGGAGGCGTCCGATGAAATCGACGTTGACGACTTAGACTTAGATGAAATCGACGAGTACGAAGATACCGATGTTCCAGAGGAAGTTTTTTATGACGTCAAGATTGACGGTCAGATGGAAAAACGAACCCTAGAGGAACTAAAGCGGGATGCTTCTGCCCAAGGATTTATACAAAAGCGCATGCGTGAGAATGCTGAAGTTAAAAAACAGCTTGATCAAGAACGGCAGGCGCTACAGCAGCAAACAGAGCAACTTACCGCTCTTTGGCAGCAAGCACAAAATGGCATGCCCAGACAGCCAACACCGCCCGACCCATCATTGATGGAGAGCGACATTGTGGATTACATGCAACAGAAAGCAAAGTATGACGCAGAAGTTACTGTCTACAATCAGCAATTTGCCCAAATGCAAGCGCTGCAACAACAGCAGCAACAGCAATACGAGCAAGAGCAAGAGGCATACAGACGTGAGCAAAGACAGCTTTTAAGCGAGTACATTCCAGAAATTGATGACCCGAAGAAGGCACCGCAAATTCAAGCGGGATTGCTGGACGCGGCTCAGACATACGGGTTTACCGCTGAGGAGCTTAGTGGGCTTAGTGATGCACGTTATTTCAGAGCGTTGAATGACGCTAGGAAGTATCGAGCCTTGGTGAAGAAGCGAGGCCAAGCAGCGCAACCCAAAGAGAAAATAGCTCCCGTCAAAGCTGGTGCCAAGAAGAGCGTGAAAGCCTCTCAATCTGCTTCCCGTCAAAAAGCGCAGGATCGTCTGCGTAAATCTGGCTCAATCGAAGATGCATTGGGCCTTATCATTAATCAAGACTTGTAAAGGAGCCTATCAATGGCGCAACCTAGTAATACTTTTGACAGCTATGATGCTGTCGGCATACGTGAACAATTGGGTGATGTGATCTATTCCATTTCTCCAGAGGAAACTCCATTTTACACAAAATGCCGCAAAACGAAAGCGACCAATACTTTAGTAGAGTGGCAGACAGATGCGTTACGCTCAAGCGCTGCAAACGCGCACATCGAAGGGGACGCAACTACAGCGGAAGCTCGCACAGCAACCACACGCTTAGGTAATCGCACGCAAATCTTTAAAAATGCCGTAGTAGTACCAGATACTGATAGTGGTCTTACAAAGGCAGGCCGTGCGTCTGAGATGGGGTATCAAACTCTCAAGATTGCTAAAGAGCAAAAGCTGGACATCGAAAAGGCACTTTTCGATAACAACGCGGCAGTTGCGGGTAACGCTACTACAGCGCGTGAGCTTGCGGGTACTGGTGCATGGGTAAAAACCAACACCACTAACGTAGGCACAGGCGGCTCAGAGCCAGCGGGTACTGGTGCAGATGCGCGTACTGACGGTACACAAACTGCATTCACACAAGCTGACTTTGACAGTTGCATGCAATCAATTTGGGATGCTGGCGGGAAGCCCGACACGGTTTACTTGTCAAGCTACCAAATGAACATCGCGCTTGGCTTCACTGGTAACAACAACCAAAGAAGCACTGTTCAAGCTGGTGACGAGCGCGTGATTAAATCGCTCGCTACATATGTCACTCCTTGGGGAACCATTGAGTTCGTTCCAAGCCGCGAGAACAGAGGCCGTGACGTCTGGATTATGCAGGACGATATGTGGGAAGTGGCTGTGCTGCGTCCAACAAAGAACACTGCGTTGGCGAAGAATGGCGACAATGAATCCCGTCAAGTGGTAACTGAATTAACTCTCTGCGCAAAAAATGAAGCGGCAAATGGCCTAGTTGCTGACTGCTCAACTTCATAAGCATGAAACTTTGGCGGGGCTTCACGGCCCCGCTATACATTTACCAGACATAGGAGAGCGTCATGCCAAAGGTTAAAGTGAACGTGGCGAATGTAATGACTAGCCAAGGGCGTTTTTATCTTGGTGACGAGGTGGACATTCCAGCCTCAGAGATCACTGAAATTAACCAAATACGCGAAGACGCGCTGATAGTCGCGGAAGCACCGAAGAAGAAAGCCACTAAGAAATGAGCAGCAAGATAAGCGAGCAGTGGATACAAGAAGATGATCGTATCATCATCAAGAAAACCCATGACGCTGACATTCTATTTGAAGACGTGGAATACGCCAGAGCAGCAATGGGCGACCAGAGGCACGCTGAGAGCAAGCTAGTGGGCTTTATTGATCCTGCCTTTATGTACGCAGAGGCGAAGCGCAGAGGCATCCAGCCTCACGACACGCACGCCATTAAGGAAATGGTTAAGAAAATGATGATGGACGGCGAGTTTTCTAAACTGCGCGTGTGGGAAGGAACTTACTGATGGATAAACGCACAGTCAGATCAGCACATGACCGCATTGATGAAATCGAAAAAACGATTGTGGCGATGCGTACCGAAATGTCCATTCAATTTAAAGATTTATTTAACAGGGTGAAACGCTTGGAGACTATCATAATAGCTTGCAGTGCTTTCATCATTGTCCTGCTATTACGATTAGTATTAGTGGGCTAATTGATTGAAATAAGTGCTGCAATAGCTGGCGCACAGGCCGCTTATAGTTTTTTGAAAAAAGGCGTCCAAGTCGGTCGAGATTTGAGTGATATGGGCCAACAGCTACAGCAATGGGCTGGCTGTATGGCAGAGCTTGATCAAGCTGAAAAGATGGCTGAACAGCCACCTTGGTACAAAGCGCTAGGTGGTGGCACCCAAGCGCAAGCCATGGAGGTCTTTTTGGCTCGCAAAAAGGCTCAGCAAATGCGTGATGAATTGCGTGAGATAATTAGCCACCCCGCCATCCTTGGGCCATCTCATTGGCAAGAGTTTCTACGCATAGAAGCTGAAATCCGAAAACAAAAACGTGAGCACGAATTTCGCCGCATGGAAATCAAACAAGCCATCATAGAGTGGACTGCAGGGATTGCGCTGTTCGCTCTGCTTGTCTCAGGGTTGGCTGTATTCGTTTGGCTAATGAGGGCGAACCAATGACGGTCAGCGCAACGCAAACAGGCATGCCATTCAATCTGCACATAGAGAAACAACAGCGCACTCAGGAGGCCATTGAGATGGCTGTGAAGGCTGACGTTTTGCGAGAGGTACACACCCGCGCACACAAGGCTGAACAGATACTAAAGCGTCAAAATTATGAGCAGATGGTTAGCTATGATAAATTTGGGTCATCCAACACTGCCCTAAAACCACAGGGCGCGATAATCGACATGGAGGTCTGATGGTCCAGATTACGGCAAGCTATATCGACAGCTTGAAGATACTGCCGCGCCTTATGATGCTGGCGGTGACAATACTGACTTACCAAGCGGTTCACTGGTTCATGTCTTTACCCGACCCATCCGTAGCGCAATCTGGGCTTGTATCAGTTTGCATGGGTGCACTTACAGGTTGCTTCGGCATATGGATGGGCAAGGAGTCCAAAACCACAGTGACGCAAGACAAAGTTGTGCATGAGGAAAAATATGACAAGCATTGAGGACTTCATGGTCTACCTGATGGTCAGAGCGCTTGAATGGGCGCTTGGCACAAAGATGGCCCTGTATGGCACGGTGATGGCATGATCACTTTGCTAGGAAGCTTGCTTGGTTTTGGCACTTCGTTTCTGCCAGAGGTTTTGAATTACTTCAAAGCTGGTCAAGAGCATAAGCATAATCTTGAGCGAATGCAGCTTGAAATGGACATGATGGCAAAGCGCAACGAGTTGCAGCTTAATATTATGGATAAGCAAGCGGAAATCAAAGAAACAGAGGGTTTATACAAGCATGACAGTATTGACGCAGGTTGGTTCATTAATGGACTTAGAGGGTCTGTCCGTCCTGTCATTACTTACGTTTTCTTTGCTCTTTTTGTTGCCATTAAAGTAACCGCCTTAATAGCCCTTATGGATGCGGGGAATGATTTGGGCCGCTCTCTTTCTCTGATTTGGGATGATGCTACGTCTGGCTTATTCGCCGCTATAATCAGCTTCTGGTTTGGGGGCAGAGCCGTAGGTAAATATATGAAGGCAAGACCATAATGATCTGGGTCGCGGTGTTCATACTATGCACATCGCAGAGTTGCTTCTCTGTTGGCTCCCCCGTTTTCGCAAATGAGGCAGACTGTCACTCAATCGCAGTGGCGCAGGGCATAGCAGTAATTTCAGCACAGCATCCCACAGCAACAATCATGGCATACCAATGTGTGCCGTTTGGCAAGAAAAAAGCATAACGGAGATAAGACATGGGGTTTAAATTAAGCAGACGAAGCCTAGACAGGCTAGAGGGTGTCGACGAGCGACTGCAGGCTGTCGCTAAGCAAGCCATAACGCTTACAAAAACGGACTTTGGTGTAATCCAAGGCATGAGAACTTTAGACGAGCAAAAGGAGTTGGTTGCGAAGGGCGCAAGCAAGACAATGAAATCCAAGCACCTTGAGGGCAAGGCAATCGACGTTATGGCCTTTGTAAATTCGCGGGCCTCATGGGAACTCAATTTGTATGATGATCTTGCAGATGCAATCAAGGAAGCTGCGATTATAGTAGGCTGTCCTATTCGATGGGGTGCCGCGTGGCACATAGACGACATACGCAAGTGGGATGGCACGATGGAAGAGGCCATGAACTCATACATTGACTTGCGTAGGTCGCAAGGAAGGCGACCCTTTATTGACGGGCCGCACTTCGAGCTTATGGATTAAGTAGGCCGTGGTAGCCTATAGCGCCTGATGAAGTTATCAAGGCGCTCTTGGGTAATTTCGAGGCGCTCTTTAATGCTGTCGTGGTCGTAACCAAGCTTTAGCATTAAATCCACCTTTTTAGCCATCTTGGTCATTTTAATGCTTTCAGAAAGCACCCTGCCCCCGTTTGGGTGAAGCTGGTTCTTGGCATCCCAAGTGGCACCTCTCCACCCACTGAGGGGATGGTTTTTGGCAATGTTGCTTTCCCTTGCCGCCATCCTTTTCCACCTGTTTAGCTCGCCTTGATCAAGCTTCATCGGACGGCACCCAATACGGGACATTATTCCAATAGCGCTCTTCAAGATAGCCTTTCCGCTTCAAGCGCTGTATGGCAGACCATACAGGCGCTCTGGTGCGCGATTTAACAAACTGCTTACCGTTGATGGTTCCAGTGCTTATATCGCGCAGTGTTGGGTTGCGTAGCTCCACTTCCCAGAAGCGCTTGATAAACCGATAAATTTCTTGCTGAGTTTTTGTCAGAGGTGGTTTCATTGGATTGGCACCTCATTTTCTACAATTAGATGCGCTCCCTCTTCATTAAGAGAAAACTCAACTTTCTGTTTGTGAAAGCCCAACACTAAACTTTCAGTGTCCATCTCGTTAAACAGGTCGGCAAGAAATAAGGCTGAAACAAACGACATCTGCGGAAACGCTTCTGCTCGCGCAAGCTCTTCAATCAAGTCAATCGGACTAATCTCAAGCTCTCCACTGACTTCGGGGTCAAAGACAAATGTTTTCTTCATTACACGCGCCCCCCAACAAAAACTGTATTCTGTGTAGACTGCTCTGACTGTACAAACTGTTCAGCCTGTGCTAAGATACTGTTTACATTGAGATAATACTTATTATACGCATAAGAGGTATTTGCTTCGCCTAACATTTTGATCTTTAAGGACATACTCGCCTCTCCTAATTTTAAACTACCAGCGCCCATTCTACGTCTATCTCATGTGACGTTTATTGAACCACCAGCCACTCAATCATCCATGTCATCCCTTGCCAAAAGCTTGTCGAACCCATTCCTGTTGATTAAGCCCATTCCGTTCACATACTCCAATTGCTCAGCCCCGCGCTCCCGTGGGTCCAAAGGTGTCATCCTTTGAAAATCGCTGTTCATTTGTTGTATTAGCATTTGGCAGTGCATGGTCTTCTCAGAGCTTCTCAGCGTATTGCTCGCGCTTACGTTACGAATTTGCTGCGCATACTCTTCCAAGATATTGGCGCACTTTTCGACGTGCTTTAGGTGCCACATCGGGATGTCCACTCGACGCCTAAAGCGCATCTGACCCGTCATCATCCGATAAGCGGTCATGCTGTAACGATTGCGTTTTCTCACTGTTTTACTCCTGTTCTAATATTGCACTCAATCTGCTAATCGCGCAATATCAACTGGGTTGATAGATTTCGTTAAAATTATCCCAAATCTGCGCATTTTTTATCAAGCTGGTTGATATAAGTTCATGCCGTTCGTGCACATAAGCCATACAGCCTTCGATCAAGTAGTCACTGCCTTTAAACCGATTTTTTTCGCTTTCCACCGCATAATTCAGTGCCAATGCCTCACCTAGTATTTTGTACGTTGATTGAAAACTACAACCTATGTCTCGCGCTATTTCTGACTTTCGTAGCGGTACGTCTATGAGCGCTGCCAATGCAAGGACCCGTGAGAGGGCATGTCGTTTCGCTGACGAATTACCCCAGTCC
>Ga0070746_10001269_pt1 | contig 15199 bp, 19 predicted proteins | sample VirMetDEL_Mar_21_FD_77016 | JGI IMG/M metagenome (GOLD analysis project Ga0070746, IMG submission 77016) | Aqueous microbial communities from the Delaware River and Bay under freshwater to marine salinity gradient to study organic matter... | ecosystem: Environmental > Aquatic > Marine >... | reverse complement strand
GCTTGAGCATTGTTTAAATATCTTGCATAAGCATAATAAATTAACATTGGTTTAATTCCATCGTTTCTATAAGTATCAGAATTATAAACATAATCAACTCCATTAAACAAATCTCCATAAGTTGAAAGACTTGGCGAAGTTTCAAAGTCAGCAATTAAAGCTAAATAAAATTCATCTCCTAAGAATGGTCTTAAATCAAATTCTTGAGCTTCTAATATATAAGTATTTAGTTGTTTAACCTCGTTAACATTTGCACTAATTGGCTTTAATGTTTGTATATCTGCTAAAGTTATTAATTTTGTCATTGTACGGCTAATTCTATTGCTTCGTTTCTATCAAAACCATAAAGCATTGTTAGTATATTTATTTTTTGTTCCTCTGATAAATTAGTATTAGAAATTAAATCAGTAACTTCTAATTCATCAACTTTTGCCCTTAATGGTAATATATTAAATTCAGCTTTTTCAACTCTTATGTTGTTTCTAAATAGTTCTGTAAATATTTCTTCTAATAAATCTTGGTTATAATTTACAATACCATTATAATAATTTGTAGCATCTTGAATTTCTTTAGCAGAACCTAATTTACCAGAAGTTTGAAGTAATAATACTGGAGGTATTAAGTAGTTTCTTATTATAGAATCACGTACAGAATTTTCAGTATATTCATAAAGTCTATCAACTCCTTGAATATCTACTTTTTTTAAGTTAAAGGATGCTTCTTGCCCAGCTTTCTTTTCTAATAACATTATTTTTAAAGCATCGTCTGCTCCTTGAAATTCTGTTAAAACTTCTTCAAATTCTGCTCTATCATCATCACTTTCAAATTCATCAACTTCTAAGAAGTGTGAAGCCATAAAGTTAGTTGATACATTACGATATTTAAAAAGCTTAGTCTTAGAATCTGTTTGCATATCTTCTAAAACAGAATCAACTGGGCTTAATGGATAGCTTTTTCCATTTGCTGAATAGTAATAAACTTGACCGTTATAATTTTCCCACCCACCAGCTTCTTCAACTTGCTTTTCAATTACATTTGGAGCATCATTAAAAAAATCAATATAATCAATTTCTTCTTTTTTAATTCTACCATTTACCTTTTGCCAGTCATCGTATAAAGCTAATTTATCTGGATGGTCAGAATCTAAAGAAGTAAGTCTGCAATATTCAAAAGGAATATAATTATAACTTACTTTTTGATATAAAGCATTGTAATTTATATGAACAGCAAATCCATTATACTTTAATAAATCACTTGCTACTTTACGCAATAACTTTTTAGTTGTTAAACCTTTAGAATTAAGTTTAACGTTATTAAATTCTTTATCTGCAAAGTTTGCTCCAACAGTAAATTTTAAAGCTAAATTATGGCATAAAGTACCAACAGCAGAAGAATTAATTATATCTTCAACTCTTTGAGGATAAGCATTATCAGTATCATAATTTACAATACCTTCAGACCTATTATCCTTCTCCGTTAATCTCTTTTCTGTTGTTAGAGTTGCTTTCATTTACCTTAGCTTTTTTAGTTACTTTTTTAATACCTTTGTTTCTTGGTTTATCTTCTAAAAGCTCTTTCCAATTTTCTGGATAAACTTCAAATGATGCAATATGACCAGGATATTTTTTAAGTAAAGTAATAGCTTTAGCATCTGTTAAATTCGCTTCTGAAATCATAATATCTAATCCGTGTAATTGAATTAAGATACCTTTTTTTAATCTAAATTTACTTTCCATTTTTTCTTTGATTTTATTGATTTTTTCTTTTTTTAAGCTGCTAAGAACATTAAGAAAATCTGGTACGCAACCACAATTTTTAGTTCTATTTAAAGCACTCCCGAATAAATCAGAATGTAATTTACTTGTATCTTTATATTCTGGAGAATCAAATTTATTTCGCCACTCATTTAGAGTTGGCTTATAACTTAATACTTTTTTTATTTGTTCTTCAAGTTTCATTTTTACAAATATATAAAATAAAAGCATAGCATCTTACCGAAACTATGCTTTTAAATTATTTATAATTAAGCTGGTAATCCTTCAACTATTGCTTTAGTTGTTGCGTAATCAGTTATAAATACTGTTTTAGGCATATGAGGCTCCATTGCAGTTTCATCAGACTTTAATATTAAGTCAAAAGCTCCACCAGTATCAGTTGAAGCAACTTCTCTAATATTTTGAGTACAAACTAAACCAGCATCTGCTCCATATACTTCAAAAGCAGCGTTTCCATCAGTTCCTTTATATTTATTTTGAACAATAGCAACCATTTGACCTTTTGCTAAAAGTTCTAATTGTTCTTTTGCAGATGGAGAAACATCAAAAACTTTAAAGTTAATTTCGTGGTTGTAAACCTCTGCATAAGTTTGTTTTACTAATTCGTATTTTGGTACTACTGAATTGTTTTTACCTTGATAAGTATAAGCTACTATACCAGAAGCTAAAACAATATTTTCAATTATTTCTGTATTAGTTACATTGTAAGTAATTGCAGCATCTAACCAATCTTCTCTATTAATCAAGTAAAGCGTATCTTCTGCACCAGCTTGTAAAGGATTAGTACAGTTTACACTTAAATTACTTGTAATAGTTCCACATATTGTAGGCATATTATATTTGTTTTTATTAGTTAAAGGTTGCTGAAATTAATCAGCAACCTTATAAATTTATTTATCTTAGTAAGCTACTTGAACCATATAGTCTTCAATTACTTTAGCATCCATATTTACTTGGAAGTCAATGTAATTTTTCTTAGTAGTTCTATCGTAGTGTACATCAAAGTCAGCTAAAGAGTTAACAGAATCAAAACCAACAGCTAAGTTTTCTTTTGTTGTTAAAACAACTCTATGAGGTAAATAGTAAGTAGTTCCGTCATCGTAGTAAGCTTTGATAATTCTATCCCATAAAGAGAATGAAATAACTTCAATACCATCAGATTTAAGAACCTCAATTCCATTTTCGTATCTTTCAGTTGTAAAAGCAACGTTAGAAGCTTTTAATTCTCTTCTGTACTGGTCAGCAACGCTTAAAGTAACAATATAAACTAAGTCAGCTCTTTCTCTTAAACGAGTATCAGCATCATATAAAGTGTTCTGTAAAGCATTCATCACAACTTTATTAGTTGTATCAGTACCATCAAAAGCTTGTAACGCTTTAGAAGCTTGACCATTTTTAGATGTTAAATCTGTTGTTTTTCTATCAGAATCAGCAGTAACAATAGCGAATATTTGTTTCCAAAGTCCATCAATTTTGTTGAAGTAAGCAACGTTTGTTCCAGAAGTTAAAACTCCAGCTGGTGAAGCATCAACATCAGCAGCAGCAGTATCACCGAACCAAGCAGTTCTTAAAGCAGCTTCTGAAACTTTGTAACGTAATAATACATCTGCAATGTAGTTGAAGAAATCAACATTAGTTAAATCTGCTTCTTGTACTCCATTATTTAAAGAGTAGTTTACAAACGAATCTTTTAAATCAGTATAACAAGCTTCAAGTCTATCAGACATTGCAGCAGGGTCCCAAAACTTCTCACTTGAAGTAATAGCGTTTGTAGCACTTGAAGGGTCGCACCCACCAGTACCAGCACCTAATAAACCACCTAATTGGCTCATAAATGCAATTTGTTCTTTAGCTTTAATTCCTTCTTTAATTGTATGGAATAAACTTAATTCTGGATTTTTAAATTCTTTCTCAAATATTACTTGAGATAACTCTTTAACTTCTTCTCCGTTGAAAGTTAATTGAGCTGGTGTAATTAATGCCATTTTTTAATCTTTTTTAATTATTATTATTTTTTTAATTCTTCTTTTCTTGCTAAAGCTTTTTCTTTAATAGTTAATTCTTTAGCTTTTTTATTAAATTCTTCTTTCTTAGCTTTCGGCTCGTACTTTGATTGAATTTCTTTTTTGAATGCTATAATTTCTTCTTGAATTGTTGCCATAGCATTTTCTTCAACTTCTTTAGCTTTAGCAGTTGCTTCTTCTAATTGAGCTTTTAAGCTTTCAATTTCAGTTTTCATTGCTTCAACATCTACCACTTCTGGTTCTGTTATTTCTGAAACCATACCATCAACAACAACTATTACAAAACCAGCTTCGGTTGTATAGTTACCATCTGGAGCAATTTCTTCTCCTAACATTACTTCTTCTCCAACTTCTGGCATTTCGCCTTCTGATGCAAAAGTTAATTCTCCATTGTCAGTTGCAACCATCATAGCTTTTACTTCTTCTTCAGTTTCAAATGCTTTAACGATAGATGCTACTATCTTTTCTTTTAAATTCATTTTTTTGTTATTTATATTAGTATTAATTATTTCTTTATCTATAAAAGCAACTGCTTTTAATTCTAAATTTTGCACTATTTCAGAACAAAACCCTAAGCTTACACATTCTTCTGGTGTTAAACTTGTTTCTTGTTTCATTAAACCACTTAAAGCAGCTTTGTTTAAACCAGTTGCTTTATGATACATATTTAACATTGCTGTTTCTGTTTGTTTAATGTATTCAGAAGCTTCAGCAAGTTCATCAGAATTACCAGAAAAACCTTCAATTAAAGGGCAATGAATAAAGTAGCTTGTACCCTCTTTAATTTTTCTTTGATGAATAGGTCTTGCTAAATGTATTTCTGTTCCCATTGAAGCACAAAAGCCATCAGCTATTGTAATTGCATTATCTAATTTAGAAATATATTCAGCTATAAGTTTACCTACTCTGACCGAGCCACCTTCTGAATTGATATAAATTAAATATTGTTCTGCTCCTTTATTTTGTTCAATTTGACTAACAACATCTTGAAGTTCAACGCCTCTTTTAGATTCTGTTGAGCCAATCATTCCATTAATATATATTTTTGCTATCATATTTTAATAAATAGTTACATACAAAATTAAACAACTTATATAGATAGCTATTTTAACAAAAGTTGTAAATTTTAAACTTAGTTTAAAAAAGGTTTAAAACTTGTAGCCTTAGTCTAACTAAGCTTAGAGCCTTATAGGTTTAAAAATTTTAAACCAAGTTTAAAGTCTGTAGCCCTTGCTACCATTGGGCTGGAGTACGATTTTAAACCAATTTAGTTTAAAAAGTATTTTTTTTAGTTTTTAAAATATTTTTTTTCAATTTTTTTTAATTTTAAACCAAAACTTTTAAAAATCGGCTGTGCTCTTAGTTACACTAAGCTTGTAGACTTTAAACTTAGGTTTAAAAAGTTTAAAAAGTTTAAAAAAATAAAAAATAATTATCTAAAAGTTTGTTTTGTATTAAAGTAATATTGTATATTTGCTTTATAAACTTAAAAACAAAAACGATGAAAAATTTAGTAGAAGCTTTAAAAAAAGAAACAAAAACTTTAAAAATTCAATTTATTCAAATGAATAAAGATTGGGCTAAAAAGGAATTTAAAAGATATGAAAATACAACTTATATAAATATACTTGAAAAATATGGCATACTTACTAAAGGTTTTAAAGGTGTTGAATTTTACGCAAAAACAAGAAAATCAGAAGCAGAAGCTAATAAAAGAATTAAAATATTAAGTTTAGGATTAGAAGGTTTTTTATTAGAAACTGAAAAACAAGCTAATTTACACTATAATCAATCTATTGAAAAGTTAGCTTTTAGAATTGAGAAAAAAGGATTAGACACAAATAAATTAAAAACTTTAACATCTCACATAGGAGTTAATATAGAAACAACTTTAACAGATGGTAATAAAAAAGTAACTGCATTTACAATAATAGCTGAAGGCGAAATACAAAGACCACATTACAGATATTTAATTAAATAACAAACAAACCTAAGCAAGTTTTAAAACTGCTTATTAACTTAAAAACTATGGAAACTCAAGAAGATATTAAAACGGTTGTTGAAATACTAAAAGCACAACCACAAACAGAAAGATTAATAAGAATTATTAAAAGCTTAGAAAGTATTGATTTTAACGAAGAACAATTTTAAATAATAACTTAAAAATTAAAACAATGAAAAAAGTAACATTAACAGTATTAACAATTATTTCTTTAGCATCTTGCACTAAAGAATATGTAAGTCCAAATTCAAACCACGCTCAAAATGATGGTAAAGAAATTCAAAAGCCAAAAATTTATGAAGGTAACTGGTTATTAAATTACAGCAATAGTGCATTAACTTATCAAGCTGAATATACTGCTTCAACTTTTAAAAATGATAGCATAGTTTTTAACTATCGTTTTGAAAACGGTAACTATATTCTTGATACAAATGGAGTTGATACTTATCAGCAAAGAATTAAGATTTTATTAGATAACCAAATGGAATGGAATCAGCTTAATCTAATTGATAGTACAAGTAGAACGTTATACTTTACAAAATGATAGTAAATATTTTAGGGCTGGGCGAATCTATAAAGCATTATAAACCTAAATGCAATGAAATAGCAATAGGAGTTAATGATGTTTACAAGCATTTTAACGTTGATTATTTCGTTTGTGTAGATAAACCTCATAAGTTTACAGATGAACGTTTAATGGCTATTATAGATAATCCAGCTCCATTATATACTCACTTGATAGATTGGTGGAAGCTTAGAAATAATATTAGGTTAATTGAGTTGTCAAATGGTCGAGGTAATTTAAAGGAATTAGATTCTGATAAATATTGCCATTCAAACAATTCAACTTATGTAGCTGTAATATTAGCTTATAAATTAGGAGCTACTGAGATTAATCTTTTTGGAGTTGACTTTAATAGTCATAAGCACATTAAAGATAACGTATTAGAACAAGCTATAAGTCATTTTAAATTATTATTTTTGGCTTTAAAGAGTAAAGGAATTAAAATTAATATAACTAAAGAAAGTAAATTGTATGATAAAAGTGAATGAAAAATATGTATATTTGTATCATGAAAAAAGATAAAGAATATTTTAGAATACATAGTTGGATTTCTTATCATCATGGTAAAGCTAATAAGTGTGAAAATGAAAACTGTGAATCAGAAAATCCAAAACGATATGAATGGGCTTTATTGAAGGGTAAGGATTATGTAAAAAACAGAAACAATTATATTATGCTTTGCCCTTCATGTCATAGAAAATATGATTATACAGATAAACAAAAAGAAAAACAATCATTAGCAAAAAAAGGTGTAGAGGCTAAAAACAAAATATGTGTTTATCAGTATACATTAGACAATGTATTTGTAAAAAAACATAGTTCTTTTACAGATGCTGCAAAATATGTAGGAGGTATCCCATCCGCTTTTTCAGCTTTAAAAAGAGGTAGATTAAAAACTTATAAAAATTATATATGGAAGTTCGAGAATTAAGAATTGGTAATTATTTACAATGTAAGATAACACAAGAAAGTGTTGTTATTAAAATGATAGATAGTCAATGTGATGTTTGCTCGTTAAATGATGGTCTATGTGATTTAGAATTATTAGAACCAATACCACTAACCGAAGAATGGTTGTTGAAGTTTGGGTTTGAATTACAATTAGATGGAAGTTATCAAAAGAATGATTTTTCTATATTCTTAGATAAAAGGTTTAATACTAATTTATATTTGCAAGATAATGAGAAAGGCAGTTTTAAATGGTTTGGTTATGAATGTAAAGTTATTCACGTACACCAATTACAAAACCTTTACTTTGCTTTAACTAATGAAGAACTAAAAATTAAAGAATATGAATGAAAAAGATATGAAACAAATGTTTATAATAATGGCTATAGCTAAAGCTTTAGATGACCAGTTATTATTAATAGAAAATAAAGATTTAAAACATATGAATAAAGTAATATTTAAAAGACTTGTTAAAGAATCTTCAAACATTTACAAAGTCTTAGATAGAACTTTAGGAATGAATAATGAAACTGTTGAAGCTATGACCGATACAATACACGATTTTATAGAAACAGTTAAAAGCAAAATAGATATTAAAGAGTAAAATAGTTATCTACTTCAATTAATCTCCTACCTTTAAAATATGATATTGAATCATTTATTTTAGCTTCTTTGTATTCTTTAATAAATTGTTCAATATCTTTTTTACTCCAACGTATTGAAGCAGCACTATTATTAAACTTCAATTCAATATCTTGTCTAATTACTGAATAATGATGTAGCATTAATTCAGATTCTTTAAACTCATAGAACTTATTACAAGTATTAACTCTCACGCAAGGGTCAGTATGTACTGGATATTTATTTGAATCTATCTTAGTATTATTATATAGCTTACAAATAAAAGGCATCTGATAATCTTCTATTGGTGTTAATTGCCAGTTAGCTTGTTTGTAATATGTAAACATCTTTGAAGTAGTTACATCATAATTCAAAGCTATTTCTTTAGCTCTTTTAAATTCTTCTGTTTTGTAATAATGGTCTGTTGCTAAGAATAAAAAATGAGTACATTCCAACTCCTTAGCTTTATTTAAAAGTTGCTGGTGTTTCATTCTTTCGTTATCGTTTGGAATCATATTAGATTGAGGTTTATATTCAATCAATATATATTTACTTGGTAACGTTTTAATAAAGCTTTCAATTTCTTTAGATTCGTTAAATGTATTTGATACCTTTTGCCAACCTATTATAATTACATCAACATCATTTTCTATTTGCTTAATAGAACCTTTTAATAATTCTAATCCATCAAATATTGTATATAAAGCAGCTAATTTCATCTTATATTACTTCTTAATTCCTTACAAGGATTACCAACATAACAGTAGTTATTTCTTAGCTTAGATTTTTTAGTTACTATTGTACCCATTCCAAACATACAACCAGAAGGAATTTCTAATCCTTGATGAATCATAACACCCATTCCAATATTTGTATTTTCTTTAATTGTAACTTCTCCACCTATTGAGCTATTTGGAGAAATAGTAACATTACTTTCGAGTAAACAATCGTGTCCGATATGAACACCTTTCATAATAAAGCAGTTATTACCTACAATAGTATCTTGATAAGTTCCAGCATCTATTGAACAATTACCATTTATAACAGAACCACTTTTAATAATAACAGAATATTTACTTTCTGTATTCCAAAATCTTTTATGTTCTGCTTTAGCTCCAATTATAGAATTAGCACCAATATAAACATTATCTTCAATTATAACATTAGGATAAATTACCGCTGATTTGTGAATGAATTTGCTCATAAAATTTAAAACTATCTTTTGTTATTTCTTTTAAGTATTCAAAGTTTGAATCTTTGTTATTGTATCTAAATCTATTAGAGTGAGCTTTGCCACCACAATTACCAACACCGTGTTTAATTCCTAAACAAATAGGATTAATAGTATTAAATGTTTCTCCTTTGTAGTTTTTCCAAAGGTATAAATCTAAAAATACTTCTTCGTCGTTTGGGTAATCAATATCTAAATCTTTAGTTATCATTGTTGAGAATAACGAAGCTCTACCTTTATGAATCATTTTAGTGTATTCTAAAGACCTTAAACTATAATATATAGTATTATCTAAGCCAAATAATTTAGGTTGATTACAAGCGTTCCAATAACTTAAAAATACTTCTAAATAAATAGGCGAATAGTAATCGTCATTTTCCCAGAAAAATATAACATCAGCACCTTTATTTTTTAAGCTTTGAATACCTAATTTACATCTTAGAGTTAAATCAGTTTTTAAAGTACTTTCAAAATTCACTACCTCAACAAAATCAGCTTTAACTGTTTGTTGTTTCAACATCAATAAACTATGTTTTAAAAACATAGGTCTATCGTTTCTATCTGGTATTAATATTCCTATTTTCAACTTCTCATTGATTTAATAGCGTTGTAAACTGTTCCCTCTGCTACTTTGCAATCCATAGCCGTAAAGGTTAAAGCATCCATTTTGCTTATATCAGACTTTAAATAAGTGTTGTAAGTTTCAAAAATATCATAGTAAAAATCTACTTTCAAAGATATTAAACCACTTGCTAACATTTGTTTGTAAATACCAGCTTTCTTTAAATAATCTATTTGTTCTTTCATAATTACAAATATAATATTTTTTATTATATTGTTGCAGCTACTTCAACAGAACTTACATCATTTTGTTTTTCATTAATATCTTGAACAACAACAACTGGACTTGGCATATTTGATACTAAAGAAAGTATTTGTTTTTGACTTTGTATTTGTGCATCAATACCACTTGAAAGGTTTGAAGTAACTAATCCACCATCAGCATAACCATTTTGTCTTACCGATTCTAAAGCTGAAATAGCACCACTATATTTAGGATTGGAAACAATATGCTTTGGTACTACATATTCGCCTCTATGAACAACCCCAGCGACATCATATTTACCACCATCTCCAGTATAACCACCTTCAGCAAAACCAGAAGAATTAATTATACTTTTAGCTTGAGCAATATTACCTAAGATACGAGCTAAACCAGCAACGAATTGACCAACTCCAGCACCACCAAAAGTAACAGCATTTGCTGGATTAGCTTCAGAAGCAGCAGTTAAACTCGAAATAGCTCGAGCAGTATCTATTGCAACTTCTCCTAAAGCAAAAGACTTTTGTAAAGCAGCACCAGCACCAGCTAAATTTGCTATACCCATAGACAAGTTTTTAAAGTTGTTATATCTTGCTTGGTTTTCTGCTTTGTTTATTTCTGTTAGTTTCTTTTCATTGTTTGCAATCTGGTCATTATACTTTTTTTCTATTGCTAATTTTTGTACTCCAGTAGCATCTGTATTTTTTATCTCAGCATCTCTTTTAGCTTTCAATAATAAGTTAGTAGCTTTTAAATCTTCTTGAGCTAAAAATATTTCAGCATCTAAATTAGCTTGTCTTTGTTCTGCTTTCTTTTCTTCATCTTCAATTCTAAAAGCTTCATTCATTTCATATAAAGCAGCTCTTTTTTCTTCTTCTAATTGAAAAGCTAATTCTATTTCTGCTTCGTTATCTTGTTTTAATTTAGCAATCTTATCATTAAACTTATTAACTAATTCTTGTTGTTGTCTTTCTCTATCGTCTGCAATTCTTGAAACTTCTAAATCTCTTAATTCTTCTTGAGCTGCAACTTCACGTTTCAACCTTTCTTCAATTATTTTTTGTTGTTCTGCTAATTCTGTTTCTCTCGCTGCTTTTCTCTCTTTAGCTAAAGCGTTTTCTTCATTTCTTAAAGAATTTAAGTTAGCTAATTGCTCAGATTGTTGTCCAGCTATTCTTTCGTTAATATCAATAATTACAAATTCAGCTTCTGCTTTAGCATCTAATAAGTCTGGGGTTTCCCCTTCTAGTTCTAGTTTTTGTTTAACTAAACTAAGCTCTTTTTCTGCTATGCTTAATTCTCTTTTGCTTTGTTCTTCTAATACTTTAGCTAAATCTTCATTTGCTTTCTTTCTTACAGCCATAGAGTTGGCTTCGTCATCTCTTATTTGTCTTAATTTTTCAGCATCTAATTGAGCTTGATATTGTATTTTTTTCTGCTCACGTCTTAATACTAATAATTCAGCTTCAGAATCAGCCATCCTATTTGAGGCTTCAACTAAAGAATTTGTACTATTAACAAAATTATCAACACTTGCAGCAGCTTCATCAAAACCTAAAAAGCTTAAAGCATCAGATACTAAATTACTTGCTGCTGTTGCTACTTCTCCAAGATGTTCAAAAGCACCTATTAAAGTATCAACTATAAATTCAGCAATTGGTTCTATTACTTTCATTAAAGCACTAAATACATTGCTTAATAAAGTCATTCCTTTATTTAATGTATTACTTCCTTTTTCAGTTCTTGCAAATGATTTATACAATAAAGTTAAAGCTCCAACAATAGCAGTAACAACTAAAACAACTGGATTAGCTAATAATGCTATTAAACTTTTTGACATTGCTTTAATGCTTTGTATAGAACTACCTACGGCATTATCCATTTCTCCAAGTCCTTTAGCATAATCTCCAACGCTTCTTCTATTGTTACCTACTGCTTCTTCACTACCTTTTAAACTATTAGTAATATCTAATATTTGCTTTTCTAATTTCTTGCCTTCTTCTGTATTCTCTCTTTGCTCCTTACTTAGTAAATCATACTGTTTAGTCAATACACTTAATTGTGCTTTCTGTTGTTCTAAACTTCCAGTCTGTGCTTTGTTAGCTTTTGTTAAGTTGTTTATTATTTTGTTAGAATCGTTATATTCTCTTTTTAATTCTGCTAACTTTTCTTTATTCTTTTGAAATTCTAAGCTTCCTTCTTGACCAGTCTTTTTTAAATTCTTTTGCTCATTATTTAGCTTTACAATTTCGCCATTTAATTGAGCGGCTGCCTTACTAAAATCTTCAATATCGAAATCAATCTTTAGTAATATTTCTTTTTCTTCTGCCATTTTTTATAATCTTATTAGAGTGCATTTTGTTGATTGTCCAGCTTTGTAATTACTTACTTGTAATAAATAAAAGTTATCGTTCATTCTATCGTTTATAATTGTTTTAGGTTTTCCAAAATCTAAGTTTACAATATCCAAAGGAGTTAAATCTAAATACAAAGATACTACTTTAACCTTTTGAAACATATCTGAAATTGGTTGATAATAAGTATTAACTAAACTTTGAAAGTCTAAGCTTACACTTTCAGAAGTGTTATTAAATACTGTTAAAGGGCAACCAGTATCATAATCTAAACCAGTAGTTAAAAGAGTATTCCCGGGACTTGAAAGAATATTAGGAAACCCTATTAAGCTTGGAACGTGAGAACTACTAAATGTTGCTATTGTGTTTTGATTTGATAACCTTAAAAAATAACATTTATTTTGTCCGTTCTGCTTTTCTATTCTATCAGTTTGATAAGCTCCAAACGGCGAACTTGTACCAGCTGTATTATTTTCATTATCTCTATTTGCTATCCTACCTTCGTTTTCAAAAATAGGTACTTTAGGATTAGAATAATTTGAACCAGTAGCTATAATAGTATAACTATAATAATCGTTTATAGCATCAACTGAAACCTTAACTACATCTCCTTCATTACCTAAAGTCAAATCTGGAATAGTTATAAAGCCATTGTAATCTGTTTCATTAGCATAAACGAAATTAGATTTTTGATAGTAGTTACCATATTTGTAGCTTAAAGAAATTCCTTTATCTAAGTTTACTTTGCTACTCCAATCTTCTGGAGTTTCAGTTGCTAAGTCATTGAAATAATTTAAGCTTAAAGTTTTAGTTAAATTGTTAGCTTGTAAATTTAAGCCGTACATTAAAATTAAATCTTTTAAAAAAGTATCTATTTGATAGTCGTATAATTCAGTACAATCAACAGTATCTAAAGGATAGATAGTTGAAGTTTGGTTAAAAGTATAGTTGCTACCTTGTAACATTTCAACAGTTGAAACATAATTAGAACCAGTTGAGCCAGTAGTATCTTCATCATAATAAAGAAACGGCTTGTAATATTTACCAGCTTCTAAGTAATAAGTACATTTAACAGTCTTAGCTATTTCTATTGTTTCAGTTGCTGTTGTTGTTCTTGTAGCATCATAACCAGAATCATATAAGTATGTGTAATCTTGACTTCTATAAGCTGCTTCAGCTACATAAGTCCCACTAATATCTGTTTCACATAGTCTTATAGCATAAGCTAATCTTCTACCTTTAGGAGCTGTTAAAGTTAAGTTTAAATTAAAGTCAAACTCATAGGTAGCCGTTCTTTTATTATTTATCTTTATTATATCTCCATTAAAAGTTGCTACTGATGAACTTGAGTTATTATAAGGCATATTAAATACCGTTCTTGCAAAGTTCCCTACATTAGCTCCTAAAGGTTGTGAACCAGCAGTATAAAAAACATTGTCCGAAGTAATACGTTCATCTGTACTTTCAGAATCAAAGAAATCTTTTTCATACTTATTGCAAGTAAATATACTCTTTAAAAATTCTGTGTTGCTAAATACATTACCGTCAATAGTCCAACCAGTATAATCTGCAATCTTTTGTAATAAGCTATAAGAATAAATTGATGGCATAACACCACCCATCATATTCAACTTGTTATTTATTATGTTTTCAGTTCCACCAGTTGCATCTAATACTTGACCTTTTCCCCAATCTGCAAAAGCATAAACTAAGCCGCCAGTTGTAGCTTTAGAGTAAGTCATAAAATCAGTCGCATTTAAAGTATGCTCGTAGTCTGAAAAATCTAAGTCATTTAAATTAACTCCTTTAATTAAATTAAAGAAATCAGAGTTGCCACTTAAAATATTAACTGTAAAGCTATCATCTCCAGTTGTTTCTATTACTGCTATTCCATCAGCTAAAACTTCAACACCATCTATAAATATTGAAGCTCTATTAAAAGCATAAGGATAATTAGAATCTGAATTTACTATATGAGTATTATCTAATATTGTTTTATTGTTAGCTGTTAATGGTACTTTAAATTTATTTGTAAAGCTTCCACCACGTGCATTTAGATTGGTTAAGTTAGCTGTTTGATAAGTTATACCAACCCCAATATTAGGGTACAAATCTATTCTACTATCGTTTATAAATAATTCTGTCATTTACTCGCTTATTACATATTGTTTAGGTAATATAATATCCATTTCAATTTCAAAGTTTTGTTTATTTGTACGCTTATATATAAAGCTTCCAGTATCTATTCTTACATCGTGCCATTTAGCTCCTTCTGTTGTCCAAGTTGTTGGGTTAGTTAGCATCTTTACTTTAGGACTTTCAAACAAACCTCTTAAGCCGTCCATATCTGATTCTTCAACAAAAGAACCAACTGTAATAGTCTTTTCATTTGTCTTACTTATTATTCCATCATTACCTTGAGTTGTTTCTAAGTCAGAAACATATCTTTCAAAATAACCAACCTCTTTAGTCTTTGTTATATAATTGTTTAACTTACCAAACAACCAATAAGAAGTTCCACCAAAACGGTTTAACCAGCTTAAATATATAGGGTCGTTAATACAACTATTGTTTAATTTTATTATTTTGTGTTCGCTTACTTCGTCTGCTAAAGCCATATCTTATTGTTTTTAAATTAACCTACTGAAACTTTTTCCAACCATACGTCTAAAGTGTCTTCTGTATAGCCACCGTTTAACTTCATTCTATTGATATATCCTTTGCCACTATTTGAAAGAATGTAATCAGTAGAACCAGAAGAAACTCCATTAATATTATAAGGTTCTTCTAATTTCTTTAAAGCAAAAGAACCAGTTGCAAAATCATTATTAAATATAAAGTCTAAGCTAAATGGAT
>Ga0070746_10001265_pt1 | contig 15220 bp, 24 predicted proteins | sample VirMetDEL_Mar_21_FD_77016 | JGI IMG/M metagenome (GOLD analysis project Ga0070746, IMG submission 77016) | Aqueous microbial communities from the Delaware River and Bay under freshwater to marine salinity gradient to study organic matter... | ecosystem: Environmental > Aquatic > Marine >... | reverse complement strand
TCTTTTAATTCAAATATACTTGGGTCTATTGAAGGATATATTGTATCTTTTTGGGTTGCTCCTTTAATATCATATGCATATTGTGAATAACCTGAAGAAGTACCTGCTATATTTATAATATCTAAAGTACCAATGGATTGAACTCCAGGAATCAATTCTAATCGAGAATAAATATCCCTTAAAATAATAGGTTGATTAATTTGCCAATTATTTACATTAAAGTAAACTTGTAAAGAAGAAATACATTGTGATAATACTTCATTACTATTAAAATCAGGATAAGTTATAATTTCAAAATTACAACCAATATTAATAATAAATGCATCTTTTATCCCAATTGTATCTCCTACTATTCTATATTGATTTAAGTAAGTTTTAAGATTATTTTTTAATGTAGAAGATCCAGTTGTAAGATATCCATTTTGGTTTTTAGTTAAAATATATAAATCTAAAACACTATCCTTATCTTTAGCTAAAGGTTTTTGAATATGGGCTTTAGCAATTGCTCCATATCTACTAGGTATACTTAAAGCTCTAATTAAATAATCTTGAGATGTTACTGCTCTTAATTGAGTACCAAAACTTGAAAGAGCATTTTGTCTTACCTCTGAAATGGTATCTCCATCTCTACCTCCGGTAGCAGGTAAAGGATTGTTTGATGCAAATGAATTAAATATTTCTTGAGCTACAATAGAATCTAGATTATTTTTTAAAAATCTAACTTCGTTTATTGAAGGGTTACTTAAAGTATTTGAAGATATATTTGAAGATACTCCACCACCTTTCAAATATCTAACAGTTAAAGTTGTATTTGTAGGTGCAATACCATAGGTATTAGTAAAAATAAAATTAGTTGGGCTATATGCCGTAGTTAATTTAGTTTTTTCAAATGGTAAACCTAAACCTACATTATCTGGATTAGGGATTATGTCTTCATCTGTATCTGAAGGATTACCAGATCCGAATTGAATTTGTAATGTAGTTGGGGATAAAAATCTTGTAGCAAATCTACGTTGGGTTTGTTTTGTTTTTAATATATAAGGAACTTCCCCCGAATTTAAATAATTATTTGGATCATTTGTATTGGTATTTTTAATACTATCAAATACTAATTCCTGACCTAAATAATCAACTTCATACCATGTATTTCCATCAGAATCCACAATATCTATAATTTCAGCTATATTTGAATCCTCTATAGTTACTGTAGGAAATTCTTGATATGAACCAAATGAAAAAGTAGTAGATGTAATAGTACCTGAGGTAGCTTTTCTTGTTTTTTTAAGTAAAAAACGAGTTGGTTCTCCTCCTGCTATTTCAGCAATAGAAATTTCAGTTGGATCTTGGGAACTTGAAAATGTAAAATCAATTGAATCTTCTATAATAAAACTTTGCCCATTAGCTGTAGAAATTTCAGTATTAGAATTTACAAATAAAGCATAATTATAATCTGGTATTGTTTCATCTGCAGGCTGTATAGCAGGAACTAATTGATAAAAATCTATATCAACTGATGCTAATCCTGTTGTTTTGGGTTTATAACCCATCATATATGCTAATTCATAAACATTATTATTTTGTCTAGCATATTGTAAAAATGTTTCTTGTACCTGATTATCTAGGTAAAATGAAAGAACATCACCCACATAAGCAGCTTGTTCTATAAACATTGTTCCTACTGAGGTATTACTAAAGTTAGAGTAGGCATCGGGAAAATAATTCTGGGAAAAATTAAGAAGTGAAGCCCTAAACTCATTAAAATCCTTATTTAAATATGTTATATTTCTATTAATAGCCATTAGGAGAAAGTTAATTGTAAATTATCATCTATATTAGTATTAGGGATATCATAATAAATAGATACATAAAGTGTATTTCTATCAGGATCTTGGTTTATTTGTATATCTTGTAAATTAATATTATTAAATTCTTGATTTATTTTTTCTTGTAAATCTTCTTTTATAAAATCAAAAGTATCATTTGTTACTAGGGAAAAAATATATTCTCTAAGACCTGCTCCAAAAGTAGGATTTCCAGGTCGTTCTCCGGGATTAGTAAGGAGATAATTAATTAAATCAGATTTAATAGCTTCTTTAGTAGAATAATTTTGGGTAAATACACCATCAGCATTAAAAGGCAAACTTATACCAATTGCCCTTCTTGGGGCACTTAAATCTGCAGGAAATACTTGTCGTGCATTAAAGGCCATTTACTTATTTTGTATTCATTAAATTCATAATTTGATTCATAGATACATCTCCCTCAGGAAGTTTTCCATTTGGAGAAGTAGTATCTAATGTAGTAATTGCTAAAGGTGGTTGTACCTGGTTTGTGGTAAAAGGATCTCCACCCATAGCATTTACGTAAGAAGATCTTAAATTTTCTTTCATATCTAACTTAGAAGTAGATGGGGGGTGTGAATCTACTTGCATGGGGTAAGGGTTTGTATTATCTACTGGGGGTGTGTAAGATTCATTAATTGTTTGCTTTGGGGATTTTATAGCTTCGAGTAAAATATCTTTCAGTTCTTCTCTAATTGCTTCTTGAACAGATTCTTTTACAATTTTTCTAAGTTCTGTAATTTTCATAAATGTATAATTTATTATAAATATTAAATTTGATTAAGCTTTTAAGTTATTTGATCTAATATAAAATGCTAACTCATCTATTAGTATTTGGTCTATAGCACTAAATGAAGGATCTCCTTTTAACATTATGACATTATCTTTATTTTTAGCTATAGCTTGTCTTCTTTTTAAATTTCCAATTTCATTTGGTATAGATATAACAGATAATTCAAACCCATTAACTAAATTTTGTTTTGGATTTCCATCTTCTTCTTGCTCTTTAGCAAGTTCAATCAAATCAGAATCTATTTCTTCTAATAAAACTTCATTATCCTTAGAACAATCTCTTATTAACTGATCTAAAAATTTAAGTAATATGGTTACAATAATAATAGCAGCTATAGCAAATACCAAAGAAGTAAGAGTTTCTTTATTTAATTTTTGGTTTTTTTCTTGTAATTCATCTAATTTTTCTATAATATTTTGAACTATTTGGCCTGGAACTGTAGTAAATCCGGTTGCAATAGGGGTAGTTCTAATTTGGATTTTAAGGTTTTGTAAATACCTAGATATTACTAAACCTAAAGCTGCTAAAGCGGTATTAACTGAAATTTTCTTCCATGCTAGGTTCATCTCCCTAACTATTTTATTTCTTGTTCTAGTTATAGCCCTAAGTTGCTCAGGGGAAGGACATACTTTTAATGAACCTTGACTTAAAGCTACTATACCAAATTGTAATAATAATTCTATAACTTTAGGTATTAATTTATATCTTATCTGAGCTGTTAAATCTTGCAAAAATAATCTACGAATATAAAATGATAAATCTATGGGATTCATAGCAAGTTTTTTTACTCTATCCCACACATCATTTATTTTATTTTGGAATTCATATATTATTGTTGTTGCAGCAGTTGGAATATAGAGTAATTTGACTGAAGTTAAATCACTTTTAACTTTTCTTCTTCCTGTTATTATAGGTTGAAATTTAGGTAGATATTGAGGTTTTGTATACCCAAATTGAATATTAAGTAATGCTGTTTCTCCCCAAACTGGGATGTCTATATCTATTTCAAAAGTACCATCTACTGGATTTGATGTAGTGGATTGATATAGAAAAGGTGGATAGGGAACAAAATCATCTATACCTACCCCACTTAAAGGATTTATTTCATCAGGAACTCTATCTATTCTATCTTCAATTGTTAAAGTAGAATCATCAACCGGTAGTGTATTTGCTTGTCTATAACTGTCTCTGAGTACATTAAAATCATTAGGAATTGAAAAAAAGGCATTAATTTTAACATTTCCAAAAGAGGCATCTTCAGAATTTTTATTTATTAAATTTTCTTTCTTTTGTTTTTTTTGAGATTCAGTTAATTTTGGGTTATTATCTATTTCTCTGATTTGTTGGTTAATTTGATCATTCCCATTTCCATATACTTTACCTCTTATAGTATATTTTCTAAAAGTGGGGGGTTTATCAGTAAATAATTTTTTTAAATAACCTAAATCATTTACATTTCTTATCCCTAAGTATTTTCTAAGAAATTCTTTAGTTTTAGGGTTTAAAAGGAAAAAAAAGGCTATACTTAATATTTGTCTTTTGGCTTCTTGTTTGGCAACATCAGTTGCTCCTTTAAACTCATTTTTTAAATCTTGTTTAAAATTTTGATCAAATCCTTCCATTAGTCTAATTTAACTCTGTTAGATAAATAATTAGAAGTTGAAAGACTATTTATAAATTCCTTCAAATTACCAGCGCCCGCAGAAATAATAGAGGGATTTTGGGTTTCTAAACTCTCCATTAAATTCTTTAATATAAGCAAGAATTGTTCAAAATCTCTTATAAAATCTGTTCCTTTTATAGCAGCTTGGTCTACATTTGAACCCCCTAAATTAACTAAATTTGAATCTAAAGTTATAGCACTAGTTGCCCTTAATCCTATAGACTTATTAGCAGCTAAAGAAATATGCTTTTGGGAATTTAAAATTATACTATCACTTTTACTTTCAAAGAATAAACGTCCTGATTTTAGAATAATTTGAGGTTTAAAATATTCTGCAGGTTGTAGAGGAGGAGTACCTCTAAGAGCAGGAAATGATCTAAATGGAGTTTGTATAGGAAGAGAATAATGTGAAGATAAAACAATAATAGACTGATCAGCATTTATGTTTTCTTCTAAAGGAATCCATCCTTCATCACTAGAATCTTCAGGTTGACCATTTCTAATTATGGTGTAAGGTTTATTTTCTTTATTTCCTAATTTAATAGCGTTTCCATATCTTCCTTCAAATATAACGTCTCCTAATTTAGATAAAAGGGGATGTATGTTAGAAAGTTCTGTAAATTTACCTAAATCTATATCTGAACTTTCATCCTCTATTCTTCGAATAGTAGCTCCATCTTCTATTTGATTATAATCTCTTCTGGTTTCTGGTTTTATATTTACAGTTAGATCAGGATATCCATTATGGTGGGGGTGATTCCATAGACTAATAGGATTTAAATAATAAAATTGATAATCTTCATTTCCCTTATCTATATTTCTACTAGTTAATTTAAATATTATAACAATTTCATTTTTTAAAGGATAAACTTTTAAATATGGGGCTAATGGTGTAGCTATTGAATTTTGGGTTTTATTAAAAAATCCTAATTGTGGATTTTCAAAAAATATAGTCCCAACCCCATTCCATTCTCCAAAATCCTTAAATTTTGGGTGAGCATCATCTAGTATAATATCAGTAACTCTAGCACTTATAAATCCATAAGATATTTTAGAGTTCTGGGTATTAGGATTTAATATTTTATCAAAAAGAGACATTAATCTTTGTTAGGATTAAGTTTTTCTAATTCCTCAATTAATTGAGCTTTTTCTTCATCAGATATACCTAAGGATTCTTCCCCTGAATTATTGTTAAGAACACGTTGGATAATGGTAGACATCTTAATTAATTGTTCATCATTTTTAATGCCTAATTCCATATATTCTTTAATTAAAGGAACAATCAAGGTAGCATCTCCGATATCAGAAATAAGAGGTTTTAACTCAGCAATAAGGGCACTTATTTGAGTTTGTTTTTTCTTTTGGTTATCATAAATTTCTCCTAGGATATCAGAAAATTTCTTTTTCTTAAATACCACATTATCCAAAGCTCCCATATGTATAGTTTATTGATAAATATCAATCCAGATGAGAGTCGAAATCTACATAACCATGTTCTTTATAAAAAATATAATTGGGTTTGAATATATCGTATAGTTCTTCGACTATTTTAGTAAGTTTTGGAGTTCTAACATCTACTATTTCTCTAACATAGATATATAAAGCTTTTTTATTAAACACTTCTATATCTTCTCTTTTTCTAAATATCTCTAAAACCGCATCAGCTATTTGGGCATCATTTTTTTTAGGAAAAAGGGAAAAAATATTATGTGTTACATAATTTATATATTCTTCAATGTATAAATTTAAAAAATATTTTTCTTCTTCATCCTCCATATTATAAGTGTGAGTTGAATTTTCTTTAATTAATTCATCTACTTCTACTTTATTTATTTTTTTATTGTAATTCTTCTGGTTGTACATGATTAACCATCGTTTTACGATGGTTCCAAAATAAGAATAGGCTTTAGCACCTTTAGATGGATCAAATAAATGGATTTTAGTAAGAAGAAAAGTAATAATTTCATGTTGTAGATGTTCTAATTCTTCTACTTCTGTATTATAGAATTTAAAAGTATGAATTATATTTTGAGTAAGTTTAAAAAAGGCATAATGTATTTCTCTTTCATATATCAAACTCCTTATTTCATCATCTTCTTCATTATTATATCTTACTATGGCATTTTCAGTTTCTTGGGTAAAGTAGTTTTTACTCTTGGGTTTTTTTTTATTTTTAACCATCATATTAGTTATTTTTAAATTGGGATAATTGGGAAGAAATATTTTTTATCTCATTAAAAAACCACCCAATTTCATCATCACTTTCAAAAAAACCCTTTTGGTCAATTTCATTTAAATGTTTTTCAGATTGGTTAATAATTTGGGATATTTTGGATATGAATTCATCCTGGGAGATTACTATCTCTTCTATTTTTTCATTTTTACGAAGAAGATTAATGGTTGTATACCCTAAAGTAACAACCATTAAAAACATTACCCCAATAATTATTTCTAATATCATAAGTTATTTAAAAATTCTTTTAAATTTTCACTTTTAATACTACCTAAAGCTTTATTTTTCAAATTGGATTGTTTTTTATTGACATCATTCAAGGTAAATTCCTTCTTTGTCTTCTCCACACTTTTACCAAGTTTAGGAAGCCATTGTTGTTCAAATTCAATCCTAGCGGCCATTAAATCAGCAAAGTGTAGAATATAAGGAAGACTGGTACGTGGCTTTTGCTCGGGCATAAATGTTTTTAAATATTTAATATTTGCATCATCATATAAACCATCATGAGTCTGAATTGCTATCATTTCATTAAATGAATATTGTATACCATGAGATTGAAGAAGATACAGACCTCGATCTGGTACTGAAGCGAATGCTAGAGAAGTATTGTATGTGTATTCTTCTCCTAATTTATCTTTTCTCCACTGGTCAGTTTGAGGGATATAAGCTTCATGGTTTTCATCACCTATTTTTCCTAAATCATGATTAATAGCAGAAAATATAAGTTCTTCTTTGGTAAAACCACTTAAATCTGCTCCTGATTTACCCCATAGTTCATATTGTTCAAGTGCAAATTTAACTACATTATTAACATGGAAAACATACCCACCTGGAAATGCACTATGGTATTCTTTTTTATGAGCAGCAGGCATTAATATAATGCGCTCCTCATATTGTTTATAAAAATCTAATAATTTATGTTTTCTATCTCCAGTAATATATGTTTCAATATTACCCAAAAATATTTCCCAATTAAATTGGATTTCTTCTGCTTGTAATGTCATAACTTATTTTTTATTTACCTTTTATTTATTTCACCTACAGACTTAGGTTCTGCTTCAATGTAGCTTTTTACTTCTTCAAGTAAATCATTCATTTTACTAATGTTTGCTTTATATTCGGCAATAGGGGATTGTCTTTTAACAATAGTATCTAAAACTCTAAGAGTGCCTTCTAAGTTTTCTAGTTTTCTAGTAATTATATCTCTATATTTCATACGTTATAAATATTTAATATTTTATTCTTTTTATATTGCCTTGTTTCTCTTCTTTGTTTCCTAAACTGGTATTCCCAAGTTAATAAAGAAAAGTTAGGAAGGCAAGGAAAAGTGAAGAAGTTTTTTATATTTTTACTTTGTTTTGAATTTGTAATAAAAAGGCGCATTTTTCATATTCTTCTTCTGATTCAAAATAATGAATAGCTTCATGAAGTGATTTATGTAAAAAATGAGGGTTAAAACTTTGAATTGATTTAAGATGATCTTTTTTAGAAATGTTAATTGTACTTATACATTTATAAGATTCTTCAAAAATAAGTCGATTTGTAACTTTTTCTTGAGCTTCTAAAGATACAATTGAACCTTCCTCTTTAAGAAGTTTTTTAACACTTTCCAAAAAGTATTTAGTATTTTTTATATATTTAATAAACATACCAATCATAAAATGGGGTGTTGTTTTAAATTCATTCAACTTTTTTCTTTGATCCTCCAATTTTTTATTAACTTCTGAAGAATCAAATATAGAAAATAGTTTTTCTGAATCTATAGACATATTGGTTTGTTTATTATACATATAATTTAATTTTCTATTTCTTTAAGTTCTTCTTGTATTTGCTGTTTAATCATTTTTAATGATTCATATTCATCTATAATATTAATATTATCAGCATTATCAGGATGATATTTCCATATTTCATCCATTACAGTTTGAATTGCAACTAAATCATTTACTAATTCACTATGTTTACTTTTATTCTTCATGTTCTTTAAAAATTATTTTTAATATCCTTTTTATAACGTTAGTATTATTTATCTTACACTACTAATATACACAGTAGTTGTATCTCCTCCCATATTTTTATCAAAGAAAATTTGTTTTTTATTCTTAGTAAATTACCATGCATTAGTATTAGCGTTTATCAATATTTTTTGTTCCAAACACATATAATAAACTTAGTAAAATTGATATAAATAATACAACAATACCATAAATAGTCATATAATCCATATTATCTTAGTTTAGAACCACCTAGACCTGACCAATAATGTTTTTCTTCTTCTTTGGTTTCTTCGGTAGATATTGTTTTAGGAAATTTGATTCTTAATCTTTTTTCCGAATCTTCCAAATATGAATTATCAGTACCCTTTACCATATTGTATTTATACCAACACCCCAAAGTATGTTCTTTGGTAATTTCTTTCATTTCTTCTTTTGAATCAGCCATCCGAATCAGTTCAGATTTATCTTTATCAGAATACAAAATAAACAATTCTCTATCATCCGTTTCAAGACTTTGAGTTGATATATTCATTGCTTTTAATTCTTCTAAAAAGGTTTCCATATTATTATTTATATAGTTTTAATTTGTTAAGGTATTTATTTGTATGTTTCCGCTATATTTATAATTGTTTCTTTTGCTTCTTCCAAATTAATTTGAAAAAATTCTTTTTTGTTATTTACTCTATATGCTTTTAAAGCATGATGAACTGTCCTTTCTATTATTTCACCATTAAAACATCTATAAGCCCATTCAACTACAAATGGTCGGGCTATCCCTGTACCTGAAGAAATTTCTTTTGCTCTTTCTTCTGGTGTTTTTTTAGTATAACCTATTTTTAAATGATTGCGAGGGGTATCTGGGTTTGATAGAATGTAAACCCATTGATCACCCTCTCCCTTATCAGCATATATACCTAATTTTCTAGAGCTATAATATGTTATATCTTCCCAACCTTCTCCCCTTTCACTAGGGGTAATTGTAAAAAAAGCAGCATTTTCAACCCCAGTATGTCCATAATTTTCTTCAAGAGGCAGATATCTCTCTGCCTCTTCAACACTTATTTTTTTTGCCATTATACTAATTCTAAAGCTTTAGAAAACATTTTAGAATTCAAATCAAGATCTTGTTGAAAATTTTTCACATATCTTGCTTTACGAATTTTTCCACTTAGGGTAGAATGAGAAAAATTACCTTCTATAATATTTTCCTGGATACGATTAAATACTTCCCACAAACCCAAACCTTCATCTTGCTTTCTTTGGGGTAAAAGAACATCTTGAACTGATTGATCTAAAATGTTAGATGAATCAATTCTAATTTCTAAAAGTGACTTTGCAAAATCAAAAGCTTGTTGTTCATCTAACTCTACTTTTTTCATTTTGTTCATTGATTCAACAGTCAATGGAAGTTGCTCAACAATTTCTTTAATGGTTTTTTGCAATGTTTCAAAATCATAACCTATATGTCTGATTTTTAAAGCACTAAATTCTTCAGTTGAAACAACTAAACCATTTTCACAAATCATTCTAAACAAACCACCTCTAAAAGAAAATGAATTCTTCCCATCATGTGAATTAGTAAGCAAGATTTGAGGAAAAACATTATCCCCATCATTACCTTCAATTACAACATCAGGATTTCTGAATACAACAAGGTGCTTTTGAAATCCTACTCTTTTACGAGCTTTAACTTCTTTAGCATCAATAACACCCCAACCTAGTAATTCCATATCTCGAATTACTTTGTTAGTTGGAATATGAATATACTTTTCGGAAGTATCTTCAGAACCTTTAGAGGTGAAAATACTTGGGGCAATTGATTTCAGATCATCTAATGATTTGAAATCGGCATTTTGTAAATTTAACATAACTTTTATTTGGTTTAAATTTTAATAACTCAATAACTCTGTAAATATAAATAAGGCTTTCTTGGTAGCCAAACTTCCTATGAATTACTTTTTACAATTCTTGTTCTATGTACTTATACTTTTTTCTTCCTTGTAAATAACCCATCAGAGGAAGCCCATTGATATTTTCACTATCTAAATAATCCCAATCTGGATCATTTAAAATATTTAAACCAATAATATATTCATTATCTGGATCAATACTCCAGGATAATTTACTTGGTTTGGATGGATGGATTATTTCTCCTCCAAAATGATCATGTACTTCCTGAGGAACTATGATCACATCTTTTTCTGTTATTATAATATCTCCTGCCGCCATATTATACTTGTTTTCCGATTGCTGTCATGTAGGTTTGAATTGCTGTGTAAAAATCAGAAGCTTTTGTTGTTGTGTCTGCTCCTATAAAGGCAAAAGAAACCTGCGAATCAGCATTGCGGATTAATAGTAAATCACCAGATTGGCTAATCGTACTGTCTGTACTGGTATATAGGATACCTCCGTTTAAATAAACACCAATGTTGGTAATTGAATTTTTATATCCCACATGAAATCCAACTTGCTGATTTCCAGTGTAATTTCTTGCTCCATTCCCCTGCATTTTAAGTACATATCTATTAGTTGAAGATATTCGCCTTAAATAAGCAGTATTATTTAGCCATAAATACCCATCCCCAACGGTCATTAATGTTCTGTGATATGATCCAATACTTCCGTTTTCTGGTTGATAATTTACACCTGATGTACCTAAATCAAATCCTGTACTCAAATAAGAGCTTACCCCATCCCCAGTAAATCCTTCTAAACTCGTAAAAGTTGGACTATTTACCTTGGTTAATTTGAATGTAGTCGGGTCTTTCAAATTATAACAAGCAAAATCTGAATCTCCATTGGTGGCGGGAAGCCAAAGGCAATCTAATAAATCCCAAATACCATCAGTTTTTAAGTTACCAATAAATGTATCTAGTGCGGTTAATGAAATACCACTTGCTGCTGTATAACCATCAGTTGTTGCCTGGTCAAGCAATGCTTGAGTTGATATATCATATCCACCCCCACTAATTACAAGAGAAATTCCCCCTGTTGCTCTTAATCTCGAACTACTCACTTCTACTGTAACATCAGGAGCAAATTGAAATGAACCACCCCCTTTAGGTACAACAACAGAGGCAATATAAGATGAAGTAACTAAAGAATCCTCATCTATAGAAGTGAAAGAAGAATAAGTACCAAGGGCATTAGTAGAAGAAGATGAATTATAAAACCCATTACTGTCCCTTACAGTTTCAATCGTAAAATAAGCAGATCCAGAAGAAGGGTTTGTTAAAGTAAAAGTTTTTGTCCCCGAAAGTACTTCTACATAAGCTCCATCTCTATTAAGTTGATCAAAAGTATAAGAAGCCATATTTTGTTTTGTTTAGTTGAAATATGAATTTTCAAAAAATTTCGATTTTATTTGGGCAATCTATACATTGTACCACCTTTGAATTTCCTATTTGTATTATCCTTAAATCCGAATTTTTTATAAAAAGATTTCAATTCAGACATACCCATACCAAACGAAGTATCGGGAGTTAATGTTAATGTAAACTTATTACTATCTGCCCATTTTATTACTTCTTTCATTACTTCAGAACCAGTTCCTTCACCTGGTTCATATGTTTTTAGAATTTCAATGGTCATTGTACCATCTAAGTCATTTTTCCAAATACCGATTTCCTCAAGATTATCATATTTCCGTTCCAAATAATCTGAAAATTGGTATGGATTGGATGAAACTTCATCATCAGTCAATTTATCCGAAGATTCTTCATTTTCTTTATTTAACTTATTTTCAGCTAAATATTTTCTTAAATCAAAATTGTCCATTGTTTATACTATTACTTATGTATAAATATACGAAAAGCAACCAAAATCCCCCAATCCAGCACATTATCTCCCACACCCAACCCTTTATCCGTATATACGTTTCTCTAACCAAAATACATTTTTCTTTAGGATTAAAATAAATTTTACTTTAAAAAACTTGTCTTTTTAATTCTTTTTAATTATATTGAATAAAAACCAAAACCAAAAAAGTTAAAATATAAAAACTTTTAACTAAAAAGTTAAAATATGAAAACTTTAGATTTACACGGAATTAAACACTCTAATGCTCCTGAGGTTATAGAAGAATTTTTACTACAAAATATATACCCATTTGAATCTGTAAATGTAATTACAGGAAATAGTAGTAAAATGCTGGATATGCTTAAGATGGTAGTTGAGAAAAATGGTTTTGTAATTGAATTTGAAACACAAGGAAGATTAATTATTGGATATTAAACAAAAAATAACATGGAATTTATTTATTTTATCGCGGGTCTTATTTTTATGGCGAATGTTGTTGGAATTAAACGATTGTTTGAAATTAAACGTGAATTTGATGAAATTCAAGACAACGTATATTTAATAAGAACTCATATTAGAGATGAGAAAGTGAGAATGAATGACTTAGTTGAAAAGTTAGAATTAATGGAAAACCAACTTACTACGGATTCATATTCAAACATTGCATCGGTTAACCAAAAGATTGAAGAAAATAAAAAAGAATTTGATTCTTTGGTTTCATCATTTTCTTATAATAGTAAGGATATATCTGATAGATTTACTAAACTATCTAATGAGTTACAACAGGTTAAAGCTAATGTGACTGCAATTAGGGATTCAACTAAGTATTTAGATAGATACTAACTTAAGATTAAAATATATTTTATTTTATGGATTTTAAAAGTCTTTTAATAGGGTCATTTTTGTTTATTTTGTCTCAATCTTTGGCTTGGTTTCAAATACATGCCCAATTTTTTTATTCTCAAGCAAAGGATAAAGCTTTGGTTTTGAGTTTGATGGGATTTCCTATTTCGTATATACTGATTCAAGCTACTAAGTATATGGTTGCTGGGTTTAATGATGGAAGTGTTTGGCCTACAAGATTGATGGGTTTTGCTTTTGGTATGATTTCTATGACGGTTTTAACTCAATTTTTTTTGGGTGAAGGTTTAGAGATGAAAACTATCATTTCACTTTGCTTGGCTGTTATGATACTTTTGGTTCAACTAATTTTGTAATGTATATATTTGTTCGATATGAAAAATTTTTTGAAAAGAAAGATTTTGGGATTTGTGGGTTTTGTGATAAGTGTTTTTAAATATTTAGATACTATGTTTGTGGGGGGGATAATTAAAACATTGTTTTTTATGTTGTATTATTTTATATTGTTTTTTATGTTGTATTATTTTGTAATAAGTATATTTAGTTTAATTTAATATATATTTGTATATACGCATCGGGGTGGGTTTTAGAGGGCGAGTTATAAATTCATATACTTTTTCTTTTCCACCACCCCACGCTATATGGATACCAACGCACATGGTAATTATAACATAATCTATACACACATGGTACGGCGTACGTATGGTATACGTACGAAATAAAATTCGCAATATATATACAAGAATGAAAGTTTGCCATATGACTATAACTTAGAGGGGACAAAAAAAGAGCGCTAAATAGCGCTCTCAAATAATAAAAGAATTGGACTAAGCCAACTCTTTTTCAAGTACAGCTTTCGCTAGTTTTTCATCAAAAGCAGCTAATCTTTTTTGTTTAGCAGCAGCTAATCTTTTTTGTCTAGCACTGTTAGGATCAACAGGACGACCTGTTTTACCTTCATGTAATCTACCTTCCTTTCTTCTTGCTTCCAAATCAGCTAATCTTTTTTGTCTAACACTATTAGGATCAACAGGTCGTCCTGTTTTACCTTCATGTAATCTACCTTCACTTCTTCTTGCTTCTAAATCAGCTAATCTTTTTTGTCTAACACTATTAGGATCAACAGGACGACCTGGTTTTACCATTTTTATTCCTTTTGTATTTCGTTCTTCAACCCTTTTCCACTTCAACAACTGGATTAATTCAATCGATTTCATCATATGAACAGGACGTTCAGTAATGATATTAGCATTTTTTACTGCTTCAATAATTTCTTTTCTTGTTGGGGTTTTAACTAATACTTCCATAACTTTTATTTGTTTTAATTATACTTGATGATAATAAATTTTAATCAGTTATCCAAATTTTCTTTAATTTGGCTATAGACTTGATTATAAACTTGACCATGGACTTGATCCCAGACTTGATCCCAGACTTGATCATTGACTTGCTTCCAGACTTGATTCTTGACTTGATTTAAGACTTGCAAATTGACTTGCTTCCAGACTTGATCATTGACTTGATCATTGACTTTATACTTTATATTTTTCATAACCTTTATTGCTTTATTAGAGTGCATTAAAACGCACAATAACAAAAGATAAAAAGAATGTGGCTTGGGAATTTAACCCAACATAGACAACACCATTTAAGTAGAGTAAACTACCTAAGAAGGACTCGAACCTTACCACATTATTTTCTCTTTCCATAATCCTTATTTATCTTAATTATGCTTGATGATAATAAATTTTAATCAGTTATCCAAACTTTCTTTAATTTGGCTATAGACTTGATCATAGACTTGATCATAGACTTGATCATAGACTTGATCACTGACTTGATTCCAGACTTGATTATTGACTTGATTATTGACTTGCTTCCTGACTTGCTTATGGATTTGATTTATGACTTGCCAATTGACTTGATTCCTGACTTGACTCCTGACTTGATCCCCTATATTTTCCATAACCTTTATTTATATTGATTATACTTGATGATAATAAATTTTAATCAATTATCCAAACTTTCTTTAAT
>Ga0070746_10001262_pt1 | contig 15235 bp, 24 predicted proteins | sample VirMetDEL_Mar_21_FD_77016 | JGI IMG/M metagenome (GOLD analysis project Ga0070746, IMG submission 77016) | Aqueous microbial communities from the Delaware River and Bay under freshwater to marine salinity gradient to study organic matter... | ecosystem: Environmental > Aquatic > Marine >... | reverse complement strand
TTTAAAATGCAACTATTAATAATATGAAATCAGAAAAGGCCTCAATATATAATCAGTTGTCAATTGATTGTCATTAATGCAATTTACATATCACATTAAATGAGGATAGATATAAGCTAGTTGGATTTGAATGTCTTAAACATATTACACAACACACCAAAGCTTGTTGATAACATTGTTGATACCCTTGTGTATTCGATCTAATAAACCCTGTGGATAACCTCTAATAAACCCTGTGGATTTCCTGTGGATAAGTGTACCTTTGCCCCCCGTACCCCCTACCCCATATATAGGGTGTCATACACAAATTTTTGCTGATAATCTCAAAAAACTGTTTATAGGAAATTGTTGACTGACTGATCGTTACAATTGATCGTTACGATATGATTGTTTTTAAGAAAGTCTTTTTTAAAGACTAATATGACAACATATTATCGTTACGCTATTGAATCCACCTTGATAGTTAAAAGCGACAAAAGACCTAACCCGTATAGAAAAAGAGTATTTTCGATATGGGGTCACTCCCTTAAAAAGGAGGGATGGCTCTCGTTTATCTAGTATAGGTTATTAACCTCCGCTTTCACGATCCCTGTACTCTCTATATATCGATGAACTGATATGGATTATTAAGGTATCTCTGCGGTTAAACTCGTTTATTCCCTTGGTCACCATCTACCGACGGGAGGGGTGGGTAATGCCCCCGTATTTATTAATTTACAGTATTGAGCAGATAAGTCAATTAGTTTATTTACTTGACCTAAGATATCTATAATATATACTTATTGTATGGAATATAAGATACCTGAGTCTATAGAGATAAAGAAGTTAAGAAATAAGGATCATAGACACTTTGTTGTGTTGCCGTTCAAAGCGATTATAGATAAGAAAGTATCTGCCGCCAATATAAGAACACTCGGTATATTAGCAGCGTACTGTAACAAACAAGGATTTAGTATTGTTGGCTTGAGGACAATGGCGAGTAAGTTACGAACAAGCTATCAGAATGTCTTTAACCAACTAAAGAAGTTAGAAGAGCTAGGATATGTAGAGAGTAGAAAGAAATCTGCCTATCCAGGCATCAGAGGTAACTTAAGACGAATTATATTTGATGACTCAATCAAGTGGGATGATGTTAAAGGTTATATGTTGGATAACGAGGATATTAAGCATATAGTAAAGGTAAATAAGATTAACAACTTTGAGGAGTAGTTATGATTGAATTTGCATTTGTTATGGTAATTAATTTAATGCCTGAGCCATTTTCTAAATGGGAGTATGTTGGAAATTTTAACTCGTGCCAAGAAGCGGTTTTGTATGTCAACTTACATTATCCAGATCCAAATAAAGTTGAAATGGAATATAAGTGTTTACAAAAAGAATATATTTCCCTACCAAAAGATACACAAATTATTAATAGAGACATGAAGAATGGATCTGTAAGATATTATGATTCGCATGATGTCTGTAAAGTAAAAAGGAATTGTACTGAAACTTAAAGAGTTTTATAGATTAATATGCGATGAGTTCAATGATGGAAAAAACTTAGAGTATAAGTGGACAAGAGCAGATGGGTATTGGAAAATGACTAAGGGGTTTTTCAATGGTGGTCGGTCAGTCTCTCTCCACGCTGTTGCTGAAGCTTTAATATACGATAAGCAAGTAAAAGAAATGAAGAAGAAGAAGAAGAAACCAAGAAGTAAAAAAATTATTAATAAATATAAAGGAGATTAGCGTGAGTGATTTGAAACCATTTCTAGTTAGACTAACACCAACCAGTGTTGATCTGCTAGGTAAGGCAGCAAAGGAACAAGAAAAGACTAAAGCTGGGATTATTAATGAAGCAATCAAGTTTTATCTTGGCAAAGACATAAACAGTAGACTAAACAAGTTATGAAAAAAACTGTTCGGCTAGATTTACCTTACCCACCAAGCGTTAATACTTATTGGAGGGCAAATGGACACAGAAGATATATTAGTCCAGCTGGGGTAAAGTTTACCGAAGAGGTATCGTTTATTGTTAAAAATAAAAAACCGCAAACATTTGGCGATAAACAAGTTGCCATAAGCGTAATGATTCATCCTAGATCTAAACGAAAGTTTGATTTAGACAACACCTTAAAAGCTATTTTAGATGCATTAATGAAAGCTGGCATGTATGATGATGATAGTCAGATTGAATATATCGAGATTGCTAGAGGGGAACACATCGATGGCGGTAAAGCTGTCGTACATTTATATGATTATATAGGAGAAGAACATGGCTCAGGATTATGAAGTTAAACCAGGACAAGGATCAGTTTGGCCGAACGACCGCAAAACAGAAGATTGGCATGCAGATCATAGAGGGAAAATATTATTACCTGATGGAAGTGAACACTACATCGATTTATGGAATAACGAAAAGGGTGGAAAGACTTGGATGGGGATCAAGATTGGTAATCCTGTTCAGAACTCAGGTAGCCCCACACCAGTACAAAATAAAGCCCCAGCTAGTGCGCCTGAAAGTTTTTCAGAAATAGAAGATGATTTACCCTTTTAATGGCTGAAACTAAAAACAAAAATAAACCTATCCCTAGTTTATCTGGGTATGGCGGTGTCCGAACGCTACAGAGAAATCTGGAGAAAAGCACGACACTCGCTGCAAACAGAGAGGCTGTCGCGTACAGCCTTCTTTGTATGGCAAACACTAAAATAACTGATGTTATGGAATGGGACGATAAAGGTAATGTTCAAGTTAAAGCAAGTAAAGATATTCCTGAACATTCACTACAAGCTATTAAATCAATTAAAATTGATAAGGATGGTATGATAGCTGTAGAGTTTTGGGACAAGGTACAGGTATTACGCTTACTTGCAAAAGCAAGTGGCTTACTTGATAACCCAGATGAATCCGATAAACCAAGTGTAATTGGTATTAATATTAAAGCACCAGAGGTAATAGATGACGAATCCTAAAGATACGCAAGTAGGTGGTAATCACTATACTAAAATGAAAATCCAACCTATGGAATTTTCTATGGCTAATCAACTTAATCCTATGCAACATACAATCATTAAGTATGTCACAAGGGTAGACCTAAAAGGTAATGGTGATGAAGATATAGATAAGGCAATACACACTTTACAACTTTGGAAGCAATGGAGAAAAGAGCATGGACATCAAGCTACAGATTGATCAACTGCGCAAAGAGTTCGAGATGGCTAATCAAAATAACTCAAGGGTTATGGAAGTTATTGATACTTTATATACAGAGAATCAAGAACTCAAGCGTATGCTGACAATGAAGTTCAAAGACATAGACGATGAGCAATAAGAAAGTCCGTAGTGCCAAAACTCTTGCTGGCCCAGGAATTGATTTAGATTTTACTGGAGCTAGAACAACTTACGATTTCTTACAGGATAATTCATTTGTGCGTGGACTCATGGGGCCAGTAGGTAGTGGTAAGTCTTACGCTTGTGCTGCTGAAATTATGATGCGTGCTGTCAGGCAGAAACCATCACCACATGATAATGTTCGTTACACGAGATTTGTTATCGTTCGTAACTCATATCCTGAACTAAAAACAACAACAATTAAAACATGGCAAGAGATATTTCCTGAAAATACTTTTGGGCCAATGTTATATACACCACCAATAACACATCATATTAGATTGCCTAAGCGTGGTGATGCATGTGGAATAGACTGTGAGGTTATATTCCTAGCACTTGATCAACCAAAGGATGTACGCAAACTACTATCCTTAGAACTTACAGGAGCGTGGGTAAATGAAGCTAGAGAACTTCCTAAAGCAGTTATTGACGGCCTTACTCATCGTGTGGGTAGGTATCCTACTAAGCGTGATGGTGGCCCTACATGGCATGGAGTCTGGATGGACACTAACCCAATGGATGACGACCACTGGTGGTACAGACTGTCAGAAAAAGACAAGTTGTCAGGAAAGTTTGCTTGGCAATTTTTTAAACAACCAGGCGGTGTGGTCGAAGTCCAGCCTGAAGATTTACCAGAAAATCCAGAAGCCAACGATCATGTTTTCTCAGGAGGAAGATGGTGGACACTTAATAGAAAAGCAGAAAATGTAAATAACTTACCTAGTGGTTACTATATGCAAATGTTAGGCGGTAAAAACCTAGATTGGATACGCTGTTATGCTGAAGGTAAATACACTTATGTACAAGAAGGCATACCAGTATGGCCTGAGTACAATGATCAAATGATGAGTGGCGAAGTAGAATATGATCCACAACTACCTATTCATGTTGGACTTGACTTTGGTTTAACACCTGCCGCAGCTATTGGGCAAAGACTTAACAATGGTCGATGGGTTATCTTGCATGAGATAGTGACAGAAGATATGGGATTAGAAAGGTTTGGTAATCAGTTGTTAGCAGAGCTTAATGCCAAGTACCCTAAAGCACAAGTATTAATATGGGGTGATCCTGCTGGTATGCAAAGAGATGCAATCTATGAAGTAACTGCATTTGATTACTTACGAACATTAGGATTGCGTGCGCAACCCACTGCATCTAATAATTTTAAAGTTAGACGAGAAGGTGCAGCTGCGCCAATGCAAAGATTAATTAATGGTAAACCTGGTTTGATTGTGGATAAATCATGTAAGATGATAAGAAAGTCATTAGCAGGTGGCTATCATTTTAAGCGTATTGCTGTCGGTGCAGGACATGAAAGGTTTAAAGATAGTCCAAATAAAAACGAACACTCACACATTGGTGATGCTTTTGGTTATTTAATGTTGGGTGGCGGCGAGCATAAACGAATGACTAAGAACAGTTTAGCAGCTAATACAATGATTGTGCAGACTGTTGCGACAGCAGAGTTTGATGTATTTAAGTAAGACAATTGAAGTAATAAAAAAGATGCCAGAAGTTAAAGGAGCTTATTTTTTACCATTTCATGTTGATCATACTAAAAACTTTAAAGGTGCAGAAAATGACAGTAAATCGTTTTCGTTTGAAGATAGAGTCCGTCATATGGACATACAGTCTAAATGCGGCCCTAGTATTACTGCATTTGTTGGCAATACTCCTGTTGCTATCTTTGGGTGCGTTATCATGTGGCATGGTGTTGCTGAAGCGTGGTCTATATTTTCAGAGAAAGCTAGACGATATCCAATAGCTATGACTAAAAGTGCTATATCATTTTTTGATAACTGTGAGATATCATTTAGTTTACATCGTTTACAAATAACAGTAAACTCTAACGATAAGAGAGCTTTGTCTTGGGCAAAACATTTAAGTTTTGAATCAGAAGGTTTGATGAAAGAATGGAGCGCAGATAAAGATGATACATTTATTATGAGGAGAGTTTAAAATGGGTGGAGTAGTAAACGCAATTACAGGAAAAACACCAAAGCCGCCAAAAGTAACACAAACAACCGCACAAAAAGAGGCACAAGCAACTCAAGTAAGAAGTGTTGAAAATGCTGAAGAGTCATTAGCCTTTCAAAGAGAGCAAACAGCCGCTGCTACAAAAAAAGCAGAAGCAGAAAAAAGAGAAGCTGGTGAAGCATATGCAGCAAAATCTAAAGCTTTAAGAAGAGGCGGTAAAAGAACATTGTTATCTGATAGAAGATTAAATCCTGAAATGGGAATAGATGATGATGAATACAGAAAAACTTTAGGATAGCATAATGGCTTTAGATTATGGAATGGCTTTAGCTCGTGGATTAGTTGCCCCACAAAAAGTATTGCAAGATGAGGTAAGAAAGCTTGCTGGCGATCAATTTAAATCTGAAGATTGGTGGAACAAACAATTAGATCGACAGATTAAAGAAGGTTATGTTGCGACAAGAGATGTTACAGATAAAATAACAACAACAACAACAAAGTATAATCCAAATCCAGATTATAAACCTAGAGAAAAAAATCCAAAATACAATCCATTAAATTTAACTAATCCAGCTTTAGCTCCTAGCAGTCCTACAAATATAGCATCTTTTAGAGCAGAATTGCGCAGGAGAGGCGGCGCGCATAGCTTAAGTAGACAAGGTGTCTATGGTAGAGCAGCACTAATCAGGCAGCAAAGGTCTGCAAATGAGCCAGAATACTTATATGGTGATATGCCAGAATATTTTGAAGATACAACCAGTAAAGTTACATACAATACTAGACAAGTAACAGGTAAAGGCCCTTTAACAGATGCAGAATTAAAAGCAATACAAGGTCAAGCTGAAGAAAGAACAAGGCAAGCAAAAAGAAAAACTGCTGAGTTAGAAAAAGGAACTAGAAAAAAAAGAGGAGCTACTGGATTAATGGGTAGGTCTGAAATACAAAAGGCAGGGTTATCACCAGAATTACCACAGCTAGGCTTTGATGGTCTAGGCATTCAAAAAACTTTTTTAGGATAAACAATGGCAGAAGATAAAAAAAAGAAGTATGAAAAAAAAGGAATTAGTTTTGGTGAAGATGGCAAGCCAACTAAAGCTTCTATGAAAAAAGCATACGAAGATGATAAAGAATTATTTTTAGATTTACAAAATGATTATTTTACTACTAAAGGAACAATGGGAGATAATCCATTTAAGGGAGTTTTAAAAAACATTTTTGGTAAAAAGAAAAAAGAGGAGAAAAAATAATGCCAGATCATTACGGAGACATGAAAAATAAAGCTAAGAAAATTATGAAAAAGAAAAAAGGCGATTTAAATAAGGACGGCAAAATGAGTTCTTATGAAACTGCAAGATCTAATGCAATTCAAAAAAACATGAAAAAAAGGAATGCGTAATGGCTAAAGGATTATATGCAAATATGAATGCAAGAAAGAAAAAAGGGATTAGTCGTCCTAAATCTAAATCTACTATATCAGACAAAGCATATAAAAACATGTTAGCTGGTTTTCCTAAGAAAAAGAAAAAAGCATAATGGTAGCTAAGAAATATCAAAATCCAAAGGGAGGATTAAATGAAGCAGGTCGTAAATATTTTAAAAGAACTGAAGGCTCAAACCTTAAAAAGCCGCAGGGATCTGGTACGGACGGCAGGCGTGTTTCTTTTGCTGCTCGCTTTGGTGGTATGGCAGGCCCTTTAAAAGATTCAAAAGGTAGACCAACAAGATTGAAACTTGCATTAAAGAAGTGGGGTTTTGGCAGTAAAGAAGCCGCTCGTAATTTTGCAGCTAAAAATAAAAAGGCATAACTATGGCAATGATGAGATTAGATGCAAAGCAAGTATTAGCTAGGCATGATAAAGCACTAACTAAAAAAGAAGATTTTAGAAATCTTTATGATGAAGCTTACGAGTTTGCATTACCACAAAGAAACTTGTATGACGGGTATTACAATGGTGGCGTACAAGGTCAAAAGAAAATGAATCGTGTGTTTGATTCTACTGCAATAAACTCTACACAAAGATTTGCAAATAGAATGCAATCAGGCATATTCCCTCCACAAAGAAAGTGGTGTCGACTAGAGCCTGGTTCAGATATACCACAAGACAGAAAAGCAGAAGCACAAGCTGCATTAGATGCGTATAGCGATAAGTTATTTGATACATTAAAACAATCTAACTTTGATATTGCTATTGGTGAGTTTTTACTAGACTTATGCGTAGGAACAGCAGTTATGTTAGTGCAACCAGGAGACGATACAAACCCTATAAACTTTATTTCTGTACCACAATTCTTGGTTTCATTTGATGAGGGTGCTAATGGTCAAGTAGATAATGTCTATAGAAGAATGAAGCTAAAAGCAGAATCTATACAAAGACAGTGGCCTGATGCAGAACTTCCAGCAGAGCTAAAAAATCTAATAGATCAAAAACCAACAGAAGAAGTTGAGTTAGTTGAGGCAACTATATTTGATCCTGAGCGTGGTGATTATTGTTACCATGTAATTGATAAAAGAAGTAAAACAGAATTAGTGTATAGAAGAATGGATAATACACCTTGGATTGTTTCTCGTTATGCAAAAGTTGCAGGAGAAACATACGGACGAGGCCCACTTATTACTGCTATGCCTGACATTAAAACATTGAATAAAACATTAGAGTTAGTATTAAAGAATGCATCATTATCTATTAGTGGTGTTTATACTGCGGCAGATGATGGCGTACTAAATCCAAACACAGTTAAGATTATGCCTGGTGCTATTATTCCTGTTGCTAGAAATGGTGGCCCACAAGGTGAGTCTTTAAAACCATTGCCAAGAGCAGGTGACTTTAATGTATCACAAATTATTATGGATGATTTAAGAACTAACATTAAGCGTACATTATTAGACGAATCACTACCACCAGATAATATGTCAGCACGATCAGCAACAGAAGTTGTAGAGCGTATGAAAGAGTTATCACAGAACTTAGGTTCTGCATTTGGTCGTTTAATTAATGAAACAATGATTCCTGTTGTAAAGCGTATGCTACAAGTCATGGATGAAAAAGGATTAATTGCTTTACCATTAAGGGTAAATGGATTAGAAATAAAAGTATCACCCGTTGCACCATTAGCAATGGCACAGAATATGGAAGAAGTGCAAAACATATTACAGTATGCACAGATTGCACAAAATTCTGGCCCTGAAGGAGCAATTAATATTAAAGTAGATGAAATGATGGATTACATTGCTGAGAAATTAGGTGTACCACAAAGACTTAGACCAACACCTCAAGAGCGTATGATGATGAAACAACAAATGCAACAACAAGCTCAACAACAACAAATGATGCAGATGGCAGCAGAAAATCCTGAAGCAACTGCACAAGTAGTAGAAGCAGCAACACAACAACAAGGATAAATTATGGCTGGATGGGATGACTTAGAACAATCATTACCACTTGATGTGCGTGATGTTAAACAACAAAGAGACGATACAGACCGATTATGTTTAAGAGTATTCGGTAATGAGAACGGAATAGAATTAATGGAATGGTTACGCAAAACCATTTTAGAGCAACCTGTAGCCTTGCCAGGTAGCGACTCTAGTTATGCATTTTATCGAGAAGGGCAAAATTCAATAATTAGAGATATAGAAGCAAGGATAATTAGAGCAAGGAAATTATAATGGAAGAAGCAATCGAGCCTAGTACGACTGAAGAAACTTCGGAAGAGGTAACTGAAGAAACAACTGGCCTACTCGACGATGCAACACCAGAAGAGGAAGTCAGTGCAGATCCAAAAGAAACAGAAATCGATCATCGTGATCCTGAAGTAGTAAAAGCAGAAGAAGGAGATGATGAGCCATTAGAAAGACCAGAATGGTGGCCTGAAAACTTTTGGAAGGAAGATGGAGCAGAACCTGATTTAGAAGGTATAGCTAAATCTTGGATGGATTTAAGAAAGCAAATATCACAAGGAACACATAAAGCACCAAAAGATGGTAAGTATGATTTAGGTGCATTTGGTGAAACGCCTGAAGATGATCCTGTTAAACAACATGTTGTTGGATGGGCAAAAGAAAATGGTATTAGTCAAGCTGCACTAGATTCATTAGTTAGTGAAGTTGTTGGAATGAATCAAAATGCTACAGAAGAATACCAAGTTAATTTAGAAGAAGAAAGAAAACAACTCGGCCCTAACGCTGATGCTAGAATTAATGGCATGGTTAAATGGGGTGCTGGATTAGTCCAGAAAGGCGTGTGGGGAAAAGACGACTTTGAAGAGTTTAAAGTAATGGGAGGTACGGCAAGAGGACTCGCAGCTTTAGAAAAAGTTAGAGCATCTTATGAAGGTCGTATTCCTATAGAAACTGCCCCAATAGATGGTGCGCCATCAAAAGAAGAACTATACGCTATGGTCGGAGATGAAAAATATCAAACTGATCCTGTATACAGAGCCAAAGTAGAAAAAGCTTTTTCACAAAACTTCGGTTAATATTTATTGCAATAGCCTTGATTGTATGCTACTTTACAGTTAAGGCTTATTGTATTCACTCGTAATACAACCCTTAAACGCAAGTAACCTTGTCGTATGGCTATCGTAATTAGCAAGCACAGGCCCAGACTTCTGGCATACCAAAGCGATTAATTTTTTTATTTATTAATTTCTAAGGAGAATATATATGTCTATCGGATTATCCCCAGCATATGTAACGCTCTTTGATGCCGAAGTTAAACAGGCTTACCAAGGTAAAGCTGCACTTGTAGGAGCTACAAGACAAAGACGAGGCGTTGAAGGCAATTTAGTTAAATTCCCGAAAGTTGGGAAAGGCGTGGCTACACTTCGTGTACCACAAACAGATGTTACACCACTCAATACTGACTTTTCACAAGTTACTGCGACTATGCAAGATTGGAACGCAGCTGAGTATTCAGACATCTTTATGCAACAAAAAGTTAATTTTGAAGAAAGACAAGAGCTAGTTCAAGTTGTAGCGAACGCTATTGGTCGCCGTCAAGATCAACTTATTCTTGATGCTCTTTTAGCAGGTAAAGGTTCTACAGTAGCTCATGGCTCTGCAAACTTAACAGTTGCTAAACTTCGTGATGCAAAGAAAACAATGGACACTAACAATGTACCAGCAGAGGACAGACACATGATTATTCATGCGAACAACCTAGCAAACTTACTATCAGAAACAGCAGTAACATCCGCTGATTTCAACACAGTTCGTGCGTTAGTATCTGGAGAGCTTGATACATTCCTAGGATTTAAATTCCACACATTAGGTGATCGTACTGAAGGTGGTCTTTCTATCGATGGTTCAAGTATTCGTTCTTGCCTAGCATTCCATAAGACTGCTATTGGTTATGGCGAAGGCATCGGCCCTAAAACTGAAATCAACTATGTACCTGAAAAAACATCACACTTAGTAAACGCAATGCTATCAGCTTGCTCAGTTGCTATTGATGGCGAAGGTATTGTTGAAGTTCAAGCAGACGAATCATAATTTAAGGAGATATAAAAATGGCTTATAACATAGACGGACTAAGCCCAGCTGGCGCACAGTCAAAAGCTGGTGATGCTCCTCAAATGTGGACTTACAAATCAGCAGATGCTAAAGCAACAGTAGCAGCTTCTGGTTATTTTAACGATGCATCAAGCGTGCTTAAAGTGGGTGATTTAGTAATGATTTATGATACTGCTACACCAGCAGCATCATTACACATCGTAATAACTAACACAGCGGCAGGCGTTGTTGATGTGTCAGCTGGCACAGATATTTCTGTAGCCTAGTTGTAGTTTAAATACAAAAAGGTGAGGGTTTCGGCTCTCGCCTATTTGTACAATTGGAGAATATAAATGGCATCTGGAGACACCTCATTATCAATTTGTTCTGATGCATTATTAATGCTTGGAGCAAGTCCTATATCATCGTTCACTGAAGGTACGGACGAGGCTAACATATGCGATAGTTTATACAAAGATATTAAGATTAAGACTTTAGCAAGTTATCCTTGGTCTTTTTCATTCAAGAAAGTTCAGTTAGCTAGATTAATTACTACGCCTACAACTGAATACAAATATGAATATGCATTACCTTCTGACATGATAGGTACACCAAGAAAAGTGTTTATTAGCAATCAGGAAGGTGCAGTACCACAAAGAGAATATAGATTAGTTGGTGGTAAGTTGTTATCTAACTATGAAGAAGTGTATGTTGATTATCAATATGCAGTAGAAGAATATGAAATGCCACATTACTTTGTGCAAAACATGAAGTATCAATTAGCATGGCATTTAGCAATGCCTATTACAGACCAAATAGAAAAGACTGATTACTGGAGATCAGTAGCACAAGGTTCTCCATCAGAAAATGGTCGTGGTGGTTACATGCGCCAAGCTATGAACATAGATGGGCAAGGTCAACCAACAAACGGAATACAAGACTTTACACTTATTGATGTGAGGTACTAATGGCACGCTTTGTTAGCATGCAAACAAACTTTACTTCTGGAGAGTTAGATCCTCTTATCAGAGCTAGAGTTGATATAGATGCTTACAACAACGCATTAGAGTCAGCAAAAAATATTATATGTCAGCCACAAGGTGGCGTGACTCGTAGACCTGGCACTAAATTTATAAATGAATTAACTGGCAGTCCAGCTAATGGTTTTAGATTAGTACACTTTGAATTTTCTGTAGATGACAGTTATATGTTGTGTTTTACTGACGACACAATGTTTGTTTACAAAAACAAAGCATTAGTCCATACGGAATCAAGTACAGGCATTCCTAGTGCTATGTTAGATAAAATGTGTTGGACACAATCGGCTGATACATTAATTGTTGTACATGAAGATTATAATCCAGTAAAAATAGTTCGTGGCGCATCAGACACAGACTGGACTGTAAGTAATATTACTTTTGATTCTATTCCAAACTATGCATTTACTATTGTTATATTTAATACGAGTGCTGCTGGTCATTTAACACCAAGTGATGTTTCAGGAAAGGTAACTTTAACTTCTCAACATTCTATATTTACATCAGCTCATGTCGGGCAATATATTAATGTTACTCCACAAGGTCGTGCAAGAATTGTTGAGGTTACAACAGGTACAACAGTTAATGTCGTAACAGAGTTTCCATTTTTTGATACATCGCAGATTGCTAATGCTGATTGGGAACTAGAAACAGGTTATGAAAATGTTTGGTCAGTTTCTAAGGGATGGCCTAGGACAGTTACATTTCATCAAGGACGACTATATTTTGGTGGTAGTAGGTCAAGACCATCAACAATATGGGGGTCTAAAGTTGCTTTATTTTTTGACTTTGAGCCAATAGAAGGACTAGATGACGATGCAGTTGAAGCCACCTTGGATACCAATACTTTTAATGCTATTACGGATATTATCTCTGGTAGGGATTTACAAATTTTTACAACTGGTGGTGAGTTTGCTGTCCTTCAAGATAACATAGCAGCTATAACACCATCTAGCTTTTTCTTATCAACCACGTCTCGTAATGGTTCTAAAGAAGGTATACGAGTACAACAGTTAGAGTCAGGCATTTTATTTATGCAAAGACAAGGTAAAGCTTTGTCAGAAATATCTTACTCTGATACAACACTATCATATATTACATCTAAAATATCATTGTTAAGTGGACATTTATTAAAAAATCCTACAAGCATGGATATTAGGCGTGCAGTGGCTACCGATGAAAATGATTTGTTACTTATTACAAATGCAGATGATGGAAGTATAACGGCTTATTCATTGCTTAGAGCGCAAAATGTTATTGCGCCATCAGAGTTTACAACAACAGGATCATTCCTAGATGTAGGCGTAGACATTACAGATATATATGTAGTGACTAAAAGAACAGATAGTGGATCAGACAAATATTATGTAGAGGTATTTGATGATGATTCTTTAACTGATTGTGGCGTAATAGGCACTACATCAGCTACAGCAAATATGGCTCATTTAGAAGGAGCAACAGTTAATTGTATTTCTGATGGTTATGTAGAGTTAAATCAAACAGTACCAGGAGGAGGCACAGTAACTTTTACTAACCCACCAACTGCAAGCTCAGAGTGTGGATTACCTATAGATGTTGAAATTAAAACAATGCCATTAGAAACTAAGATGCAATCAGGCACAAGAATAGGATTTAAAAAACGAATAGTAGAAGTTAATGCTTTGTTGTACGAAACACAAAATATAGTAATTAATGGTAATTTAGTTCCAATAAGAAATTTAGGATCTGGTGCGTTAGATACAGCAGTGGCAGAGTTTACAGGAACAAAGGTCTTACATGGTATACTTGGGTATAACAATAATGGACAAATTACAGTAACACAAAGTGCGCCATTAAAGCTGACTTTATTGGGTTTAGAATATAAAATATCGGTTTACCAAGGGACATAAGGCATGGGAACAGCAGTAGCATATCAAAGTTTATCACAAGCAGCAGCTAGTACAATGGCAACAGCAGCAGCAACCACTGCGGCAACAACTTTACCTATGGCAGCTGTAGGATCATCAATGATGATGAATCCATTAATTATGAATGCAGGCGCGACAGCAGCAACTGGTGGTGGTTTGTTAAGTGGCTTTGGCTTAAGTAATTTTGGGATTGGAGACGCATTATTTTTAGGAACTTCGTTGTTAAGTGCTGGGCAAAGTTATGGTCAAGGGCAAACTATGCAACGGCAATATGATATACAAGAAAGTCAAGAATTAGCAAAAACAGAAATACTTAAATTTAATGCAGTACAAGCAAGCGTAAATAGATTTGATAAGTTAAGAAGAATTCAAGCTGCTAATTTAGCAAAAAGTTATGCAGGTGGAGTAAGTGGTTTAGATGGTTCGGCATTATTAATGAGAATGGTTAGTGATCAAGAATACGGGAAAGATGAAGCGATTGATTCTTTGAATTTACAAAATATTATAAATACAGGTAATGTAAATGCTGGTATCTACGCAACCGCTTCTGACCGCGCGCCTAGAGATGCTATGTTAGATGCAGGTATAAAACTTGGAACAGCAGCATATACATATAGTAGATTAGGATAAATTATGGCATTAGATCAATACACAAGTGAAGCACTATTAGCGCAAACAGGACAAATAACCAATGTAGATACTAGGCAAGCTTTAGTTGCATCTCAAAGTTTACAAAATCGTTTAGATCAAGTATCTGAAATGGCTCTGGGAAGTTTAGAAGAAAGTGCTATACAAAGAGGACAAATCTATGGCGTTGAAAACGCTCCTACTTTAGAGCAAATTACTAGAGCAATCCAACAAGACCAAGATGTAAGTGATTTGTTTGTTGAAGAAGGAACAGTATTTGGTCAGAGTGCTAAAAAAGTTCAAGCAGAATTATTTAGACAAGATTCATTAGCTCAGTTTTTAAATAAAGCAGAAATAACAAGACAAGCAATTAAAGATAAAGTTTTAGATCCTCAAGAAGCAAGTAATATTGCTATGACTTTGCAAGCTGATATTGACGGAACATTTGAAGTTTTAAAAGAAATAGACCCTAATGGTGCAGTTAAATTTAATGCACAAGCAAGTAAGATTGGATATGGGGTAGTGTCTGCTGCACAATTGCAAATAGCAAAAATGGAATTAGAAAGAAAAAAAGCAGAAACTGACTTATTTAACGATCAATATATATCATCATTTACACATGATTTATTTGATACAGATGATTATTATAAATCTATTGTCATGAATCAAGATTTAAGAAATGATGCTATTTCAATGAATAGTCAGTTTAAAGATCCTAAAGCAAATTTAGAATTATGGAAAAAAGAAAATAAAGCTATACAAAATTATGTTGTTTCTAAAATTGTAGAGGAAAATAGTGTAATGCAATTTATGGATGGCACTA
>Ga0070746_10001261_pt1 | contig 15247 bp, 11 predicted proteins | sample VirMetDEL_Mar_21_FD_77016 | JGI IMG/M metagenome (GOLD analysis project Ga0070746, IMG submission 77016) | Aqueous microbial communities from the Delaware River and Bay under freshwater to marine salinity gradient to study organic matter... | ecosystem: Environmental > Aquatic > Marine >... | reverse complement strand
TTATCGAATGCTGGATTTGATGTATCTTGTGCTAAAAAAGTATCTAAATTTTGCGTAACTGAGTCTTTCCACCAAGTTTGTGGTGAATCCCAAGTACCTATTTGTTTTACTCGTATGATTGGGTTTTGTCCAAAGACAAGACCAAGCATAACAATCGATATAACCATTTTTTTCATAAAATGAAACATTGTTTTCTCCGTTGAGTTTTAGTCAATAATAAATATAAGATTGAGAAATATTAAGTATCGAACCTAACTACAAAAGTAGTATCGAAGTCGTCTGATAATTTGATAGGTTTTCCGAGTTTTCCGTGAGCCAATAATTCACCATTTTCACTATATAAACCTATATCAGTTACATAAGGTCTAAATGTTGATTCAGTAACAAACCCTAAAGATTCAGTTGCCGCATTATAAAATGTAGCATAACTACCTGTTCCGTGTCCACTCGGTTTATCACTTGGTGGAAAGTAATTTGACATACTGACAACACCCTCAGTTATGGTTTGACTACCACTACGACCTGGTGTTAAACTGATATTTGTTGAAGTATTAAATTCATTTGGTTTAACTTTAACACGATATTCATATTCATAGTGTGTTTGTGTAGATTTATATTTTAATGTCCAACTTGAAACATCTGATGTATAAGAACCTGTATCCGTAAGTGTGATTAAACCTTGTTCATAAAAAACATTACCAACATCAGAACCACTTCCATTTGATAATACTCCTTGACTTCTATTGAATGAACTTGATTTAAACGCCGCAAAACTTGCTGAATGTGCATAATCATATAAAGTTCCTTCTGAGTCATCTCTAATTTCAAATAGTTGTCCACCTATCGTAACATCTAATTGTATTGAACCTGGTTTAATTTTTTCACCAAATATTTGTCTTGCAACACTAATGATAGATGCAGATGTATGTAGTTCTCTATGAGTTGAACCTGTGTTGATATATTCTTTTCCGTGTTTGGAATAATATAATTGATGTAACATTGCGTATGAAGGATATGCAAAATAATTGGTCGTAATTGAACCTGATGTAATCGCAGTTACATCATCTGAACCGCTTAAATAATTATATCGTGAACCCGAACGGGCTTTGATTAAAAATATACCACTTCCACTATCATTATTGTCGAATGAAAAATTTTTAAAAGTCTTAAATGACTTTTTAGATATATCATCTGGTGAAAGATTTTTGAACATTAGTTTGTCCTAAAAATCAAGTTTCACTTTAATAATAGCTTCCCTTGAATATGATTTTAATATTGGTTTTGATAACTTAGCAATAGCCAATAATTCATTTGCATCATTGTAAAGACCAACTTGTGTAATATAAGTTTTCGGGTCTTTATAGAAAGTTGGTTGTGTTAATGAACCATCAGATTGTGTAGCGTAAGTTGGATTAGTACTAAAGTTAAAGTCTTTGTTGTTTACACGACAAAAGAAACTTGTTGAACTAATTTCTTCTTCTCTACGAACTTGGAAGTTTGCACCATCAACTATCGTATTGTATAGTTTTTGTGGATTATCATCAAATTGGTCTGTGTTACGAGCTGTTGCAACGTCTGTATCATCATCAAGTTTTCTTGCATTTAACAATATGATTCCTAAATCAGGATAAAATAATCCATATGCTCCATCTCCACCTTCAGAAGCTGCAGCTGTTTCTACTCCATTAGCGATAGAACCACTAACAATATTAAATACTCTTCCACCTTGGTTTACGGTTGGATTGTTTGAAGCACCACTATCGTCAATTAATCTGACGACATCAGAGCCAGCTTTTAAATGTAATTCCCAATTACCTGGGTCTACTTTTTCTCTTTGTCTTGCTCTTTGGAACGAGATAAAGTAAAAGTCATCTTTTGATACTGTACTTCCAGCTGTAAACTCAACATTAGTAGAGTTAGGTGGTAATAATAAATTTCTAAATTGTCTGTAAAGTGCAGCTGATTGTCTACCACCTGTTGTTAATTTAGTTGTATTACCTGCTGAACCACTACCTGCGATGTGAGCATATCCTAATGAAAATTGAACTTCTGCTGTTGAATCAGTATTAGGGTCCAGATTATAAATTTCTAAAAATGAACCTGTAATGTTTCCGTTATTTGATTGAGTAAAAAATGAAGTAAGAGTAGAAGAACCTGCACTCCATAAACCACTGGAAATTATTGTTCTTTGATTTTCTACTATGTCGTTTTGTCTATTGAATCTTTGAAATGCCATTGTTTACTCCTTAAACTTTACTTGGGTCAGCTTGAACTGAAACCGCAATAGTGAATTGTGCACCAGTCTGGTTACCTGTTACTGACACGTTAGTGTTTGTAGCTGTTGTTAAAGACCTTGAAATTATTCTACAAGATTTTCCAACAAGAGTGATAGAACGCTTTCTTTCAGATTCATTTAAGAATACTGGTGTTGTAGCTTCTTGTAATGGTGCTATATCATCTGGGAATATTGATACAATTTGTCCACCCGGTCCTCTGTTTGGAATTCTTCTTCTTGATGGTCTACCTGCACCAACTACTGTTAAATTTGCAACATCTGCATTAAACAATGTAAATGTATAATCATTGTCTAAACCATTTCTTGTATTTGGTGAAATAGTTTGTGTAATACCCGCACCTTTAAAGTTTAAAGATGGTGAAGGTAATTCCAATATAGGAAGTTTTGCTGTTTCCTTTGGAAGTGTAGTTAATTTATATCTCATCAATTGATTTTCATCTACGAACGCCTCTAATAAAGGCATATTTTCAATTACAGCTCCATAATAGTTTGAACCATTTGGGTGTGCTGTATCCCATAAACTATAATCAACTTCATCGTCTGCTAATGCAAACTTTGTAATTCTAAATTCGTTCTGCCCTCTTGCCAAAAGTTCACGACCTTTTTTTGTCAAAATTGCGTCTACCGTTATACTTGTATTATCTAAAAATCCCATTTTATTTTACTCCTGTGGAAATGATATAACTATTCTTTTTCATTAATAAATATAAGAAAGTTAAATTTTCCATTGTTATTTTATCTTTCAACCTTCAGTTTAACAACTTCTGAATCTTTTGTTTTTAATAATGTTGGTGCAACCTCATTAACTATTACTGGTTCTTCACCATCAATAGAATTGTCTCTTGTAATTTTTATACCTTGAACAAACAATCTATATAAAGCTGAATCATACGCCATACTTTGAAATTCTGCTGGTTCAAATGATGAACTATTAGGATTATTTATTAAAGCATCTTGTGGTGTTGCGTAGAAGAATCTTTGTATTTGATTTCGTTCTGATATTCTTGAAGCAGAAATATTTGGTTGTAGTGTTTCGGTAAATATAGTATTTGTTCCTCCGAGTGTTACACTTGCAGTTGCATATGTTGTTCCGTATTCACTTCTTGGGTCTATCCCATCTAATTTTACAATCGAACGATTATTTAAAAATCCTAATGATGAACCAGTATCAAAGTATGCTAAGTTAACTGTTGATTCATAGTTTGGATATTCACCTGTTGTTTCAAAGTAATTGTCATTAGAACCTGAAATATATCTTGTGACTCTAATACCCTCATCAAATACACCAGCATTTTCATAATAACGATTTGTAAACTCTACACCCTGTCCTATAACTTGTTTTGAACGCTCTAATATGTTTGGTTCAATCAATACACCAAGTGTTGAATTTGCTTTAGCCGGTAATAATGATTCTAATGCATCAAATATACTTGAATCATAGAATTTTAATATTCTCAAGTAATCCCAAAAATTATTTGTTCCCCAATATCTTTTAAAATATTCTCTTCTTAAATGTCTTAAATCTTTGTAAACAAATTTAAATTGGTCTCTTGGGTCTCCAACATAATCATCAAAATTAAAGTCTGCAATACTATAAATTATATCTTCATTCACTACATCAGTTGGTGAAAAGTAAACTCCTAATTTATTATCATCTTTTGTAAATTTGTCTATTGAAGGTGTTTCCCACAAAACTCTTTTATCATTAAATAATGTTCCTTGTTTATAAGAATCATCAATTCTAATCTTAGTTGCATTTCTACGACTTGGACCAACATTAGGAATTTTTAATTTTTCTTGGTCTGCCAATGTTCTTGAGAAGTTTCCTGTAAATCCATCAGTTTCTACTGAGTATTCTTCATATGATTTTAAATGTGCTGAACTCGTGACACCAAATGTTGCAATGTTTCTATTATCGTTTAATTCGTATCTCACCAATAGCTCATCATAAGATGATGAATAACTATTTCCATTGTAAGTTTTTGGTGCACGAACGTGATTATCAAATACACTTGAACTTAATGGTTCAGACCATAATCGATATTCCATTAATGAACCACTGAATTGTGTACCAAACGCACTACCACTACCACCCAAGAAAATATGACCACTTGATGTAAATGCTGCGTTCATAGTTGATGATGTAACCACCATTGTTTCAGATGTTGACCAAACGATTCTTCTTCGTGTAGAATCATATTGTTTTGCAGTTAATTCATATGAAGCAGAAGCGTATATACTATCTGATGAAAACTCACTTCCATCACTTGATGATTTTCTTGTCAACATCACACTCCACATATCATCATTGTAAAACTCTTGTAAAGATGATGTAATATAATTAACTCTACCATCAGAACCACTAATACTAAATCTTAAATAACCATAATCATCTGATGAACCATTATCTTCAAGTGATATTGCCCAATCATTATTTTTTTGTAATATTACTTGGTCTTGTGATTTAGGACTTCTGAATCTAAATTCTACGGTATCTGGATATAATCCATTGTAAGTATCCCATTTAGTTTTAATGTATTGTCCTGATTTAAAATCCGTAGCTCTTGTAAACTTTCTTTTGATTTCATAACTTACTCTGTTTCCATCATCTGGTCCACCATACTCACGAACTCTAAGTATTGAACTCGGTATACCATAACAAGTTAACAATCCTCTTAACGCTCTTTCAGTTCCTTTTGATTTAATAAAGAAAGGTAAGTTCGCTAATATTCGTTTCCAAATCTTTTCTGTAATTTCCTCTTGTGGTGATTCATATAATGGTGTACCGTCTCTATTTTTTCCTAAAACATACTCTGGTAAATTAACTAAATCATTACCATTAAATAATTCTAATCCGAGTGATTTTGCATATTCTCTTGCAACATCTTTTGATATACCTTCACTTATTTTATTTACTCTTTTATTAATGTCTGTAAATCTATTTATGTAGGTATAGATTTCATCAAATTGTTGTCCGACCATATCCATAAATTCTAAGAATACATTGTTTGATGTATCTCCGTAAATATGTTCTGGTAGTGAATTTCTTAATGAGTTCATATTCCTTTCATCATAGTCAGACGCACTAAGTATCATATTGTTGAACCACAATGTAGATTGAACATCTCCCGAATCTAATATATAATTTATTTGTTTACCCGAACTATCAAATGAAGATGACTTAGGCCAAGATGTATCGTGGAATTGTCCGTCTGATGAACTTACATAAGATGTCGATTCATAATATAAAAAGTTTTCATATGGGTCAAATGAATTTTTAACTCTTTGTCGTTTTTTTTCGATATCTTGTATAGTTGACAATGAACTTGAAACTCCACTCAATGAAGAACTATGTTCTGTATATCCTTCAATTAATTGTAGCTTCTTTTTAAAATTACGAAGTCTTGTTTCTGCATTTGAAAAGTGAACAAAGTTTCCAAAACCCGTGTCGTCTTCTTCAAAATTTAAATTTGTAGTAGTTTGTTGATAATTAATATTTGGTTGAACATCCAACAAACTTTGAGATACCAATAATCTTTCTATATCTCTACTATCTTCATCATTCGTGCTTAATAAACCCGATGTTGTCTGATATCCAGTTCCCTGAAAGTTAATCGGATTATCTACTGAATTAAAGTTTGGTAGTCGTAAGAATATTCCGTCATCTGGTGTTTCTTCAAATGGAACCAGTCTAACTCTTTCTGAATAATTCGGTAATCTTTTCTCTACTATGGTAAACTTATCACCAATTTCTACATCTGATGAAAGTTCTACTTTTGATTTAAAAATTCTTTCTTGACCATTTATGTTTAATTTACTATTTGTAATTAAATAATATTCATTATCAACCTTTACATAAGTCTTGTATCTATTGATATTACTTTTTTGATAATTTACTTTTGTATTTTTAAATTTATTTGCAACTTGGTCTTCACCTTTGTGTTCATATAATTCAACACCTTCTTGATATGATAATGAAACTTTTATACGATTGTAATCAAGAACTTCTTTAATTGTTGCAACATAATCTTGAGCGTTTAATTTTATATCTTTTGGTTTAACAATTTTTTCTTTTGCTTTCTTCTTACCTTTATCGGTGATTTCACTACCATTAGGTAAAAGTCCTTTTTTTGTTAAATCGTTGATTAATATTTGAAACCCAGCAGGTCTGTTTTCTGGTTTTACTTTTGACCAGTATTCCATTTTTTCTGCTTGTTCTTTTGCGGTTAATGCTCCACCTTTATTACCTAATCCATCAGCAATCATAGCTGCTTTTGTTTCTTCTGAAACATAAAAAGGTTTACCGGCTTCATCTGCACCACTTGAAACGTGTTGTGCAAATTCATCTCTTAATGCTTGAATACTTGCCGGTGGATTCTTAGGGTCAAATCCAGCGTCTTTAATCGGGTCAACAATTATTTTACCATTTTGACCAATTTCTTCCAACACTACTCCACCTGGACCAAGAATCTCAGTAACACCATCTGGTCTAACATTTGTTTTAGAATTTTTAAACATCGGTCCTTGAACAATATTACTTGGACCTGGACTTGGGTCCCCATTGTAAACTACATCTGGACCTTGTGGTGGAGCACCTTCAGTTGGTGGTTCCACTGGTAATCCACCAATAGATTGTATAGTTCTGATTGGTGCAGTTGGTGTATTTGGTTTTGATTTAGGTAATTGTAGAGTTGATGCAACTGGTGTTTCAATTACGGTCTTTGTCGTATTAGAAACTGAACTAACTATAGCTTGGGCTTGAGTTGTTGCAGTGGTTGTTTTTGGGGAATACATTGTTTGAATGTTCGCCCTGACTTGAGCTCTTCCTGGTGATGTTGTATTTTTTGGTGATTCTGCATTAGCGGTAGATTTTTTTACTGAAGCTCTACTTCCACCTGCACCTACACCGGCACCAGACATCATACGAGCGGTCACTTGTTGTGAACTCGTTCTACTACCCTTACCTTGTTGGGACTCTTCGGTTCCTACATCAAAGTTTGGAAATTGTGCTCTAGCTCTTGCCATATTAATTTAACCTTATTGGTTTTGTTTTATTAATCATTATCTTCTATCGTATGCCCTATCTTGTAACGCATTATCAGCTGCAAATTGTTCTTCTTCTGTACCATTTCTAAGATACTCAATTAATTGTTGATTAGTATAGTCTGGAACTTCATTGTCTCGATTATAATCTTCAACAAATGTTGAACCTGTATCGTCATCATCGTCATCATCATCTGGTAAATCACTATTATCAAAATCTTCGACTCCTGTTACTTTATACATATTTGGAATTACAATCTGTCCACCAACCATATTTTGTGTAAACCCTCTATCAGTATCTTTAATTTCAAACTCTAATATGTGGGGGTTTTTAGAATCAAACTTAGCCTTACCTGTTGGTGAATATTGAATCAATTCACCCATTTCAACAAATTCATTTCTATAAGGTTCGTATGATATATTGTTATCAAGTTCAAGTTTGAACTCATCTCTATCGGGTGCTATTTCCGTAAGAATATATTTTTGTTCTCTTACGAAAATTTCTTCTAAGTTGGCACTATTGGTTTCATCACCTTTTGATTTATAAAATCTTGGTTTCCCATCTTCAACTATTCGTTTAACTTCACCGGTATAAATAATTCCTTTACTATCTACATATATAGGTCTTTCTCTACCGGCCAGTCTTCTTAAAAACTTATAAGTTACATCATACTCACCATCACGAAATCCTAAATCTCTTAAATGTTGACCAACATTAATGTCGATATTTTTTCCATCATCAACAAAATCAACTTCGTCAAGTGCTAAAACTTTATTAACTAATAAATTACCACCTGTATCGTAAACGTGTAACATTAAAAAGTCGTTGTTGATATCTCTACCAAAACTACTATATACACGATTAGGTAACGAAAAGTTATCTCTTTCTTTTTGTGTTAGTCCGTATTCTCTTGCCATATTAACTTCTTATGTTTTTATCTATAACATATGGAAATCCAAGCTTTAACCAAACTTCTTGACCCCTCAATGTTCTGTACAAATGGTCTTCAATGATTTCATCATATCTTAATTTTTTTAAATCTTTTTTAATTTCTTCAAATCTTTTTCCACTAATACCTCTTACATTTCTTTTTTTATTTAATCTAAACTCTTCCCAACCTTCGGCATTTTTATTTAGTTCATTTTTTCTAACAAACTCATATCTTCTTTTTTCTTGTAAAAAGAATTGTCTTAATTTAGCATTTAATTTATCAGTAGATGTAGATTCATCTAATTCTTCCCCGTATATTTCATTCACAACTTCAATAAGATAATCTCTATTGGTAAGGATTCTTTCTACGGTTTCTTCTTCAACCACTACATCAGAACTATCATCATCATCGTCAGAGTCGTCTACATCAAGTTCAACTGGTTGTTCATAAAATTTAAACTCAGAGTCTAATGTTCCGTTAAAAAAATATTGTGAATTTGGTAATCTTACTTCTTGAAATTTTTCTTCAACAGCAATACCTGGAATATCACTTTCAAAAGAAACAAGATTTCCTTGTTCATCTCTTGGTGGTACATTAGTATTTATTGAACCCGATATTTCTGACTTTTTAGTTATATCTTCTATGAAGGATTGATATTCATTTCTATCAGAGTTAATCATATTACTATATAATTCTGACTTTTTTGCTGCATCTGAAGGTAAGTAAGGCATTTTATCTCACCACTCTAAACTCATAGTTATCATCATAAAAGTTTATAAGTTCATCAGTAGTTCCACTACCACTTACTACCTTGATACAAAAACGATAATTTCTTTCTGATTGGAATCCATTCATTTGAACTCGAAAGAAATTGCCTGTTGAATCACAACTAATTCTTGAACCACTACCAAAAGGAACAATCACTTCCTCGGTGTCAGCATCTCTAACTTCATAATATATTGAACCACTTGGTAAATATTTTACAGTAAGTTCTGCTGGTGATGTATCGAAAGTTGTTGTTGGATAAAGTTCTCTACCAACGAGTCTAAACTTAACAATAGAATTTTCTTTATATTCTGGTCTTATATTTTTAAAATATACTTTTAAGTTTTCTAAATCTGTTGAGCTTAATGGGGATAAACTTCCTGTTGACCAAGAACTATCGTCCCAAACTGCTTCTAATTTAGGTGGATAAATTGTGTGAGTTTCTCTACCGAAGTATTTTAGATTTCCTAATCTATCTGAACTACTTTCGTCTTTTGTAGTATCACTTCCAGAATTGTATGCAAATGTTTCATCAGTTGGTATAATGGATTCTCTTTTTACAATAAATCCATTGTTAGGATAATCAGAACCTGAATAAATCCAATTATTAACTAAATCAGTTACATCTGCTCTGATATCTTTTTTATCAAATGTTAATTGATATGATGAACTAACTTTATATTGTCCTGTTTGTGTTCTAAACCAAGCACCCCCGTCAGTCAATACTGAACCCGTTACCCAAGGTGTTGATTGTTCTTCATCACGATATCTATAACTTGCACCATCACGAGTTACTGGTGTATGGTCAAGTTTTCCTGTTCCTTGTTTCCAACTACCACTAATCATATAAACAAAAACATTTTGTTCTGCTTCAACTTCTTCTGATGTTGCATCAAATAAATTTAAATAGTATTTTGTAGTAGAAGGAATCTTTCCGTCAATTATAGATTGTGATATATAAGATAAGTCAAAGTCAATCAATACTCTTGATATATTTTGAACATTTCCATTATCACTAACAACTTTATTAATTTCAAGTATTTCATCTAAACCTGTATTAATAGAACTGGTTGTTCCACCTGAATAAATTGTTGTGTCTCTTTTTCCAAATTCAAAATAATGCATTATCTATCTCCCACTACTCTTCCCTCAATATCTGTATTAGGGAATTTAAGTTCAAATATACTTGGGTCTAATGAAGGATAAATGATTCCGTCTTTAGATGCAGAATTTATATCATAAATATTACCACTATACCCGTTTGCAACTAAATGTTTGTTTTCAATTAAAATTAAATCTTTGTTTGGATTGTTAGTTTCCGGTGGAACCAATGATACTACTCCGTCCACCAACGAAATCTGATATGCTAAATCACTCAATACAATTGGTTGATTGATTTGCCATTTTTCAATTTGGAAAAACTCTTTTACTTTTTGTATTGCTCTAAACAATACATCATTTTTATTAAATCCTCGTTTAACAATAATATTAAACTTAACTCCAATATTAATAATGTATCCATCTTTTAAATTGATAGAATCTGTTAATACTCTATATTGTGAAAGATAAATTTTTAAATTTTCTTTTACTGCGGTATTTAGTCTAATTAATTTTTTATTTGAGTCGTACCCTAACAAATACATATTTAGTGCAAATGGATTTATGTTATCCGCGTTTCTATTAACTTTTACTGCTACACCATCAATAATTTGTAATTGACCTGATTCTTCAAGTTGTTCATCTTGAACAACAAAAGCTTTAGCTATATTTCCGTACTTATGTGGTAAAGAGTAAACTCTTGTAATGTAGTCTGCTCTTGTTACTGCTCTGTTCTGTGCATTAAAGTATGCTGCAGCATTTTCTCTTATCTGTGTTAAAGTTTCAGTAGAAGAACCACCAGAAGAAGGTGATTCATTTGTTACTCTTAAGGAAACTTCTGAAGCAGCTTGTAAAGTAGAATCTAAATTTTCAGTTGATATTGTATAAGATTTTCTGGAAAATGAATTAATAGTATTTGAAGGAACATTATGATTAATTGAACCACCATAATTATAAGTTACGGTAAGTGTTGTGTTGTTTGGTGCTAATCCAAATGTTTCTGTTTTCAAGAAATTACTTGGGTCGAATGATTCATCTAATCTTGAAATACCCTGACCTAATCTTGAACCAACATTGTCTGGATTTGGAATTATTTCTTCATCTGCATTATCACTAATACCTGAACCAAATCTTATTTCCATTTTATTATCATCACGAACATAAGTTGTAAATCTTCTTGCGGTTTTGATAAGTTTTAATAAATAAGGTGTATCATTTTGATATGGTGATAAACTCGGGTCATTAAGACTTGTATTTTCTACTGACTCAAATACCGTATCTTGTGCCAAGAAAGGAACTTCATACCAAGTGTTTCCGTCTGAATCAGTAATGGAAACTATTTCAGTAACTTTATCATTTGATAAAACTATCTTATCAAATTCTTTTGCATTACTAAATGAAAAAGATTCTGTTTCTCTTTTTCCTGAAACTGCTAAAGCCTTTTTAGTAAGTCTAAAATTTGTAGGTGCTTTACCTGATTCTGGTATTAAAGATTCTACTTGCATTTCATCTAATGAACTTGAAACTTTAAAATTCACATCATCTAACAATGTAAATGTTACACCATTTGAAGACTGAACTGTCGTTCCACTGTTAATAACTCCCGCATAAGATAAATCTTCTTTATATACACCACCACCCAAATCTTGAGCTGGAACATCTACGGTAAAAGTTAGTTCAACCGTAGAAGGTGTTGCTAATCTTGGTTTATATCCATATGATTGTGCAATCGCCAATACATTTTTTCTTTCTTCCGCGTATTGTAAGAGAGTTTCTCTAAATTGATTGTCAACATAATAATTCAATACATCTCCAACATAAGATGCCATTTCTATAAACATCATACCTGGTGATGCTTCATTAAAATCATTATATTGATTTGGGAAATAGTTTTTTGCAAACTCTATTAAGTTTTCCCTAATATCTGTAAAATCTCTACCGAGATAATTTACTTCTTTTTTTATTAACTTTCTATTTGTCCCGAAATCTGACATTTTTATTCTCCAATTCTAAAGTCAAAGTTTAATATTTCAATTGTATCTGGATTAAGAGGCACTGAATATTCTACTTGAACATTTAGTTGATTTCCATCTTGAGTTGTGTATACACCACTTATAATTATGTAAGATAAAAATTTATCAACTGCTTGATTAACAGCTTCTTCTATTCTGTCTGGAACATTTTCTCCTTGTTCAAATACAATAGACTTTAGTTGACTACCAAAGTCTGGTTGCATTATTCTTTCACCGGGTGTTGTTAACAACAAGTTTCTTAAATTGTGTCTTGATTGTTCTAATACGGTTTTTGTTTTACGAAAAAACCCCTGAGTATCAGTATAGTCTAATGGAAATCCTATTCCAACATTCTTATCTTCGTTTCTATCTATTTCTCTTACACTTCGTGCCATTATTTACCTTTATGGTCTGAAATTATCTTCACCACTTTTCTTTTTGTTGATTGCTTTCATCAAATCAGAATAATCACGAGTTAATGCATTTTGTACATCTTCCGGAACTGATTCTACCGATACTCCAGTTTTCCTGATTGTATCGACTGCTCCCATTTCTCGTGCTCTTTCTTTGTTTTGTCCCATACCTAAATCTCCGTATCCTAAGACATCGGCCATATTGTCAGAACCTAAAACACCACCACCCAATGTTGGATACTCATCAGTTTGTCCTGATGAACCTAATGGTTTGGTGTTGTTCAATACTTCATTTAACGCTTCGTTTTTTGTGTATTGTTTATATGGTTTTTTCTTAACAACTTTTTTAGGTTTAGGTTTAGAAATCACTTCTGATAATTTGACTTCTTCTTTTTCATTAATAAATATCTCGCTTAATTGTTTTTTGATTTCTTTACGAACAATTAATTCAATTATATTTCTTAATTTATCTTTGTTCATTTTTACTCCTGTTTTGTTAAATTTAAAATCTTTCCGTACGATTTCATTAATTCTAAATCATTTTCACCTGTTGCGGTTTCTGATAAGTAATTTTCTATTTGAGTAAACGCTCCATTCTCTCTTGCCTTAATTATATCCTTTTCTTTAAGTTTAGAGCTTTTGAACAGTGACAAAGTATCTTCTCCACCTGGTATCGATTGAAGTATATCTGATGGTACACTTTCTAATGTATTTAAAATAGCAGTTCTATCATTACTTTCAAGAGCATTATTTATAAGTTGTGCGTTTTCTAAAAGTGGTGTATTATCACTAACCACCTTTTCTAATTTTTTTATATTTTCATCAATACCTTCAGAAAAAGTTTGTATATCTCCAACTATATTTTTAAACCCAGATGGTATTGGTAATGAAGCTGCAATTTCTTCTGGTGTCTTTGTAGTAAGTATTTCTTTTTCTAAAAACTCTAAATTTAAAGTAGCTTCTATAAAGTTTTTTGCTCCTTCCAAACCTTTAACAATATCTTTTACTCCAGAAGGTAATGTTACTGGATTAGATAATTTAGGAACTCCTAAAGTTAGTGCTTGAAATAATTTTTGTATTCCCATAGTTTGTTTTAAAAATCCAGACATATTTAAATCTGGAAATGGAATACCTTCTTTTGTTGCGTTTATAATTTTTCCATTTTCTTCACTAATATCATTTACGATTGTTTTAGCTTTTACTTCTACACCACCACCATCATTTGCTATTTGTACTCTTTCTCCTTTAATACGAACTGACTTCTTAGCAAAGATTGCAATATCATCTTCTGACGCTGTCAACAATACTCTACCTGAATTTCCCCATAATGTTGGACCTTCCCATTCTAAATCTAAATAAGGTTTATCTTCTTTTCCTTTACCACGAAGTAAGTATCTTGATACTTTTCCAGAAGTTTTGTCATAATTCATATCAAGTAACTCACTATATTGTTGAGAGTTTCTTAGTGTTAAAGAATTTTCCATATCAATGTATGACTCGTGGTTTGATAACTTAATATAACTTTTTTCTGAACCAAACTTTTCTTGTTCTTTAGCACCAAGTTGAATATAATTTCCATATCTACCTTGTATTAATGTTTGACCTTCTAATGAAGACTCCAATAATTGATTCGATACCGATACATTAGGTCTAAACACATTACCATATGGTCTTGACTTTACATCGGCGAGTGAATCAGCGTTTGATTTATTATCAACAAGTGTTGGTGTGCTTTGTCCTGACTTTTGATAATTAACTGATATATTACTATCACTCAGTCTGGAAAGATAATAATGTTCTTTTTTAAATCTAAATCCTAACCACAATTCTCCAATCAATGGTGGTTGTGTAATGTTAGAAGTCGCAGGTAAAAACGAAAGTAGTTCTTCTATTGAATCTCTTTGATTAGAATAAACATACCTACCCTTAACTATGGGAGTATTTAATTCCATTACTTCAAATACTTCTAAATGTGCAGTTGCGTCTGGTTCAACTGACTCAACGTATACTTGGTTTAATATGCGTTTGAGTTCTGTTTTAGTTACGAACCCGTCTCCTGCAACAAACACATTTTGTAGTGATTGTTTAGATTTTTTAGGCATTAATTTTCCTTACTGATAGAATTTTCTATTTCGTCTTTTTTGATTTGTAACTCTTGAACATCAGATTCTATTGCATCCATAAGTTGTTGTTTTTCTGATTCAGATAAACCAAACTCATCTCCACTATCCGATACTCTTTTTTCTGCTGCTGTAATTCTTTGAACGATTGTTGCCAACTTAACAAGTTGTTCGTCGTTCTTGACATTGATTTCTAAATATTCTTTCAACATAGGGATAATCTGAACGGCTGTATCTCCGTCCTTGATAAATCCCACAACCTCTTTCATCAATACTTCTAATTGAGTTTTATTGGTTTTGGAATTATCGTATATGTCCTTGAAGACATCTGATAGGGTTTTTCCCTCGAATATTTCGTAATCTTTTGCCATAGTTTTTACCTAACAATAAATAGTTAAATGTTAAAAAATAGGAATATATATTTATATATTGGTTGATTTTTTTGATTTTACTATATAGTTATTATACGAAATCGGTTTCAAGACCGATTTTTGTTCATTTAAAGGGGGAAACTAAAATGAAAGATACAATCAAAATGATTATAGATAGTGTATCTGGTTTAAAAGAT
>Ga0070746_10001259_pt1 | contig 15257 bp, 15 predicted proteins | sample VirMetDEL_Mar_21_FD_77016 | JGI IMG/M metagenome (GOLD analysis project Ga0070746, IMG submission 77016) | Aqueous microbial communities from the Delaware River and Bay under freshwater to marine salinity gradient to study organic matter... | ecosystem: Environmental > Aquatic > Marine >... | reverse complement strand
TCCATTGTAGCACATCACCTTCTTTCCATCCAAGTTTTTCAATCAACTCATCAGGAAATGTAATCACTCCATCATCATCAACAGTCAGTGTAGTTCTCATTCAGTAATTTCTGCCTCAACACAGACAGTATTGGAATAATCAATAGTACGACAAACCATAATCAAATCTGAATCGGTTGTCTTAAACAAATTAAGAAGTCCTACTGTAACAATTACAGTCTGCGATAGAATCACATAAAGAATCAATCTATCTTTATGTTTCTGAAATGGAGCATTGATTTTATCGCTCCATTTCCAATAGCGTTCCCAAAAGTTTTTCATGTTCAATACCACCTAAGTGTTTTGAGGTATTCTAAGACATTCTCCCGAACATCAAGAAGTTCATTATAGCACTTCTGATTATGAGCACACTGTCTGAGTTCAGTGTCTGGTTTTAATACGCTTTCAACAAACAAATCCAAACCCCTGTTCCACTTTTGTTGTTTGGTTTCGTTGTCTTCAATGCTGTTCTGGTCTTTCATTGTTTGTCCTCAAAACATTCAGGATTTGTATGATTCATCCAGTGAGTAATAAAATTAATTTTCTCACTTACAGTAAGAATTTCACTACTCAAAGCTCTTTCTTTTAACCACTCATAATCCTGACATCTTAAGTAGATATCTTGAGGAACATGAGTGGCAAAGAGCAGACTGAATAGAATCATAATTACATCTCCATAAGACTATTTAATCACTTCCCAGTTATCATCACTTCCTTCATTCATCCAAAAGAAGTATTTGTTACTGATAGAAGCAAGAAATACCTTACCATCTTCACGTTTTTCTACACGGCAAGAGTGCAAACCATCCATGAGATTAGCAAAACGATTCTTTGCTTTTTTAGATTTGGGTTGAACGCAGAGGAACTCAGTTTTCATTGGTTTGGTTGTCATACTACTGAAACAGTTTAGAGGCTACAATTACTATTCAGAGAGACGTTTGATGTGTTCTTCAAGTTGACGCAATACACCTTCACGAGTATAAGCACCCGTTGCTTCTTTGCGTCGTTCCATTTCTTCTTCAATCTTTTGAGTGATAGAAGCATGACGACGATGCTCAGATGGATGCATCATCATTTTTTTAGTTTCACTCATACAGAATTGAAGTTGCATCAGTTCAATGTCATCAAATTCAAGCATTTCAGAACTCCTCAAGGTTGAATTAGAGTGAGGCAATCGGCATTCTTATCAAACTTGATAGTCTTACCGTACATGTCCACCATGTTCTGTTCAGTGGGACGACCCTTATCGTTGGGATCAGGTTTAATGTACTGTGCCATAAATCCTGCCAGTTTGACTTGAATTCGTGACTCATCAAACTCACCACAGTCTTCAAAAAGACTTTCGGCAAATTTAACAAGAATCTCCTTCTGATCATTCCAATCTTCGATAAATTTCTCACGGAAAGTATCAAGATCATCCACACGTTCCTGAGAATAACCAATCACATAGACAGGAACACCATACTTCACAGAGTTAGTGATAGAACGCATCCAGACAGATTTGTTATTGCCCTTTCCTGAACAATATACGATATAACCCTGTTTTTTTATATCTTTAGCAGTGCGGTTTTCGATACCCTGCTTAGCAAGTCCATTGCTAGAGATAAAACCGTTCAGAGTATTCTTGCCGTGTCCAGTAGAGTTGTAAGTGCGAAAGTTGCTAAAAACCTCACACCTGGAATAAGAAGATTTCTTGATTTTACCACGTTGTTGAGGGGTACGATCAGCGGCAATAATATCAACAAAAGAATCAATAGCAGACTGAGTATTATCAATCAAACCACGTTCTTTAGCGTTGACTACTTCCTTCACATAGTCAGGAATCTTTTGATCCAACTGAGGATTGCTGTGGTGATTACTCATGTTACGAGCAACAACTTCAGCATAGTCATCTTCATAATCATAGATGTCGAAGATGTAGCACTCTTGCCCCAGATTGTTCAGGGCACCATCACGGTTAAACCCAGCTTGTGCCTTGAGTGCAAAAATGCTGGTGCTCTGAGAATCAAAACAAACGATGGGAGGTTGAGCATCCATTCGATAACCAACAGTGTTGAAGTTGTTTGTCAGGTTATTGACGTGCTCAGACTCGTTGTTTTTGTCACGAGGTTGTTCTGATTCATCATAGCGAACATACTGACGTGGAATAATGTGACGACCCAAAAAAGTAGCACCAGGATATTTTTTCGGAGGTGCAGTCTCTAGAGACTTTTCAACCATCTCTTCAGTCAGTCCAAGAGGGTTATTGCACGAAAGCAATACTTTCTGCCACATCAAAAGGACTTCGGCAGAAACATAGTTAGTTTGAGTTTGCATGTTAGTTTGAAACTAGAATTTGCATGTAATCTAAGAGTTAAACTCTTGTGTCGATTACTGGTACAGTTTAACAAATCGGAAAACCATTGTCAACTGATGTGTTGGAGTGGAGTTTTGTTTCTCACATCACTAGGACAGTTTAGAGGCTACAGTTCAGAAAGTCAAGAGCTCATCTGATACCAATCTCCCACCTAATACTCTTACCATTAAGTCAAGTGAAATCTGCTGTGGACGTTGTTTCCATCCATACCACTTACTCTTCTTTCCATTCTCATGTGGTGGAAACTTATGCACTGAATAGTATTGTCCTTCAGTTACATCATAGATTTTCTTTTCATTCTGTAACCACCAATGCTTTTCCCCACGATAATCTTCTGCACTCATAGGTACTAACTCATCAGTATTCATAAGATAAAATAATGCTTGACTTGCATGATAACAATGTCCATACATCTTATTCGTTAGAACATCATTAGGATACATTAACTTCTTTCTACCTTTTAATAAATCTGGTGTGAGATTTCTTTCAATCAATCCCATCACCAAACACATATTATTTTCGGTATATTCATAAGGATTAAATATCAATCTTCTTGTTTGAATAATATTATTACCATCATACTTATGTCTCTCTACAGTTTTCATTGAGTACTTATAGCTTCTCTATCAACCGGAACAAACCTAGTCTACTCATAATTTAGTTACTTGTCAAGCGATTATGAAAGCAATAGACACAATCATCAATCTCTAGATATTCATTGTAAAGAAACTCTTCCATGGTTCTAGCTTCAACTTCCCATGGTTGCTCTGAATAGTCCGTCTCCGTGTGATCTATGCCCTTCCAAAGGCGTTTGCCGTGCTTATCCTTAAGATTCCCCATGACGTGCTGATAAACGTGCCAGAGCTCGTGAAATAGCGTCTGTAGGTATAAGTCAGAGTTCATTTGATTGTGTAGTTCAATCTCAAACTCTCTAGGACGCCAATCACAATCAGTGACAGATACCCACCCATAAACACCCTCTCGTGCCAAGCCACGATGGTTCACAGTAATTTCAATCTTGTGTCTTGGTAGATACTTTTGGATGAACCATTCCACAGCATCACTACAACGACGCTTGCTATAGTTGTATCCGCTGGTGTATAATGTAAGCATTAGAACAGTGCGTTGAGTGCTACTTCAGATACCTTAACACTCCAATGTGTCACCCAGACGAAGGATGTGACGAAAATTAACCTGTCCAGATTGGAGTATCTCATTGGGGTTCATGACACTTGTATTACTGGAACACTTTAGAGGCTCCAGATACTAAAATCCCCCTGGACGAAATCCAGAGGGTTTTGTGTAAGTTATTAAATTGATGCTCTTTTGAGTTATTTGTATCAGATTATTGTCCAACTACTATATAAGCACCAACAGAGTCTGAGTCCACATTAGTTACGCTTTGATTGGATATAGATGCAGCTCCAGATCGTTCTATTTGGAATTTGTAGTAAGATGACGAACCTATAACAGCGTCTCTCAGTATTTCTGATAGTCCGGGTGATACTGTATTATCAGCTCTATCTTGATTGAAAAGTATTGCAATTTTATCAGGAGAATATCCACTTGGGGCAGTTAATGTATAATTGCTATTTGTTCTTCCTTGAATAGAAGAACTTACATAAGTACCACCTTTAAAAACATAAAGTCCAATTGGGCCTGTTGTATTACCAGACCACGTAGTGGTAATTATTGTTCCAGCATCTCCAGAATTTGCTGTTGCATATCTGCAAAATATATTCTGTAATCCACTTGCAAGATCCGTAAAACTAGCAGTACCGGTAAAAGCAAAATTGTCTTGAGTTCTACCATCTCTACACCCGGCCATGACTATCATCAAGTCTTCTGGTTGAGTATCTGCAGGTACTGTTATGTCCCATGTATTTGTACTACTATATTCAACATAAGAAAAACTTCTTAAAGCAAGACCACTACTACTACTACCAAATACTCCAAATTGTTTTGATATTGATGCTAAAGAACTAGAAATTGGAGACATAATCAATACCCTCTATATCCACCATTTACGTTTGACAGGAGCTTATAATTGGTTGTTGATGATGCAGAACCGGTTGTATTAATTCCAGTAAAATTAAAGACATCATATCCCGTTGTACTTCCTGTCGCTACTGTTCCGTTTTGATAAGCAATGTGAGTTTGTACACCGACAGTTGCATTTGCCCCAAAAGCAACTCCATTTAGAGTTACGTTTGTGCAAGCATATGCAGTTACACCTTGCTGAACAATAACTGCAAATGAAATAGAACGATTATTAAAGGTACTATCGGTAGGAATACCATTCACATTCAATGTGATTGGTCCGGATGGATTTGTACAAATTGCAATATTACCTCCACCAGTATTATAAACAAGAGATACTGTATTTCCACTAACTATTGTAGTTTTATCTGCAATTGAAGAGAGTCTTAAGTCGTTTGCAGTGATAATACCTGCCGTAATGTCACCATTAACGTTTCCGGTTACATTTCCAGTTAATCCAAAAGGAAAATCTGGAGAACCATTATCTTCTTTGTTTGCAATACTATCAACTTGTATTTTAGACATTTTGATTTTTTTGTTATTTATTTAAATTAGTTTGGAGAAAGAGTCATTAAAAATGAAAGATATTGGTTAGAACCACCACTTATATCTGCGCTTTTATCGCCAGAAGGTCCTGAAGGATACAAATCATCATCATAAACTACCCATGAGGGCCTACCGTTACCAGTTTCATCCGAGAGACGTTTAACTAATCCTGTTGTTTGGTTAGACCAGCTGCGACCACCATCAGCAGCTCTAAAAACCGCTAGTAATGTACTATTATCCACATCAACATTCATTCCTGGTGCAGTCATTGTTGAACCAGATATTGTTGTAGAAATACTTCCTACACTTCCCCACGCTGCATTGCGATATGTCAATATTCCACCACTTTTACCAGCGCTTGATGTACTAGTAAATGAATGAGATGATGCCTCTCCAGCAACTGCATATTTATATGCGACTGCAAAGTTTTCATCTAACCCGTTATCATAAACTTCAGTCCATCCAGCTGGGGGTGTCCATGTGGCTATAGCATCAACAGTCATAACGGCAAGCATAAAATCTCCTTCTTGTGTTCCAGATGGAGTGTCTAAACTAATGTCACTCGTGCTTACCTGATTGATTGGGCCAGAAGCAATAAATGTAGGAGGTAAAGAAACTGAAGAAACTGCCGAAGAACTACGAAATCCAAACCAGTTGCCAGTAAAAATAGGTGCCATAATGATTAAATTCCTACATTTCCTCTTCTGAAATTGCCATTTTTAGTTACATAAACTTTGTAACTATCTGCTAAAGTATTTGTACCGCCGGTATAATGAACAAAGAAAGATACAAAATCAACATCACTTCCAGTTGATGAAAGAGTTGTTGTTGTTCCACTACCAATCAGTGCTCTTGTAGAAATACCTGCAATTGCTGCTCCATTTACATAAGGAACTACAGTACAGTTTGTTCCAATACCTGTTACTTCAGTCGTATTTCCAGTTCCTGCTGCATTTTGAGTTAGTAAAACAGTCACAGTTGTTCCGTTCTGGGAGTCTGCGGGCATATTTTTAAATGATACAATACCAATATTTGCTCCTGTTGGCATTGTATATGTATAAGTTGTTGCCTGTCTTAAATCAAGTTCTAAGACAAGTTCAGAACCACTAAGGAAAGTAGTTGCAGCAGAAACTGTTTCAAATACGCCTTTTGCATTATATTGTATAATGGTTGCATCACTTATAGTGCTGCCAAGTGCAATATTTCCACCACTTCTTGATGAAATGGTATCGACTGATATTTTAGACATTAAATATCTCCTATTTGAAGTACATCAATAACAAGTGTTTTTCCTGTACCAACAGTAACACCAATTCCATTTGCAACGGTAATATTTGGGATTAAACTAACAACATAACTATCAACACTACCAGAATTGGTAGTATCAAATGTAATATCTGCAGTTACTGTTGCGGCTGCAGCAACCCAAGTAAAAATATCATCAGCGTCATTAACTTTTTTGCCAACGCCAGCTGCATCTTCCCAAGTAGGTGTTGATGTGCCATTAGATGTAAATACTTGACCTGCTGTTCCTGCGGAAGTGAATGCATATGCACTTCCATTTCCATATGCTACACCACCTGATGTTGGTGTAGCAGAACCATTGGTGCCACCTCTTGCGATTGCTAGAGTTCCAGAAGAAATATTACCAGCATCTAAAGAAGTAAGTGATGCACCAGAGCCATCAAAACTTGTAGCGGTAGCTACACCACTTATGTTTACTCCAACACCGTTAACAATATTTCTACTGTCATCAATAACAGTAGTTCCTGAAATCTTGATTGCCATTTTCGTTTATACTAGGCACTTCTCTTCTATTTATTTATATTAATACTTTGCAATTCTTCTCTCAATTCTTTGATTGCTTCAATTAAAACTCCAATAATACCGTTGTAATTTACAGTTTTTGGGTCTGTTTTGGTTACCAGATCTGGTAATATTTTTTCAAGTTCCTGTGCAATTACACCATAAGATCCATTCCCACTTTCTTTCCAATCAAAAGAAACGCCACGAAGAGAACTAACAATACTAAGTGCATTATCAACTGTTTTAATATTTGTCTTTAAGTTCTTATCCGAAGTAGAATTGAAATCTGTAGCAGTTACAACACCAGCAATATTTACATTACTTCCATCAAATGTAAAGTTTGATGATCCTACAAAAACACCAGCATTATTATATTGAACCTGTCCATCAGAACCTCCAGGAGTTAAACCGATTCCAGCATCTAGTTTAATAGTTGCAATACCAGAAGAAACTGTGACTGTAGACAGTGCAGTTCCAACAAAGTTAAGAATAGTAGCTCCAGTTCCTATAAGAGTGCCAAGAGAACTAATTCCAACACCAGAAACAATATTAGCTAATTTTGATCCATCACCATAATAAGTTACAATTCCAGAAGTTGCGGTAATAATACCAGAAGAAATTTTAAAAGTTCCAAGAGTAGAAACACCAGTTACATTAATATCGGTTGCATCAAGATTTGCAACTTCTAAATCACCACCATTAATATCAACCGTTGCAAATGTACTGACACCACTGAAGTTTAAGTTAGTACCAGTTACATTAGCAATCGTGGTAACACCCAGTAAGTTTGTATACTGGTTAACAGTTAGTGTTTCAAATGTTGAACCAGTAACAGCAAGTGATGCAATGGTAGTAACACCAGTTGCATTCAGATTTGAAGTTCTTACAGAAGTAACTTCAACATCACCATCATTAATGTCAATATTGTTAAATGTACCAATACCAGATACATTTACGTTTGTAGAATCAATACTAGCAATGGTTGTGATTCCAAGAATAACTGGAATCGTGCTTACTCCACTTATACTTACATTTGTTGACTGTAAGTTAGTTACGGATCCAAGAGGAATTGTAGCGATGCCTGATAGATATAAATTTCTTGCAGTAATATCATCAAGAGTGATGTCTACAAATGTTGTTACTCCAGTTACATTTAAATCAGTAACTTGTAGAGCATTGACAGTTCCAAATCCTGTTACATTTAGATTTGTTGTATCAACATTTGATACCTCAATGTCACCTGCATTAATATCAACACTGGCAAATGTACCTACACCAGTGATGCTAATATCTGTTGCAGCAATTCCACCACGAACATCTAATTCAGTTCTAGGGCCAGTGCTAGCAATACCAACTTTGTTCGTATTAGCACTAGCAAAAATAAGATCAGTGCTGACTTCTAAACCGTTCTTGACTACAAAATTCTTATTGACAGCCATTTGGGTTCACTTTCCCCCGTATCTTTTCTATCTACTATTTATCAGGAAGTATATTCAAATGTAATGAATGCATCTATGCTCGAATTTCCTCCAAGTTGTGTAGAGATAACAGTCACTTCTCCATTGGAATATCCACTTCCTCCACCTCCACCAGAAGCATTTCCAGTTCCTGCATTGCCTCCTACAGTTCCAGAACCACCACCACCATTATCACCACGGGCATTCCCACCATTATTTCTATGGCCAAGTCCAGATTTAAAACCTCTTGATATGACGGAAGTTTGACGTATTAAACTTCCATTAATGTCACGGAATTTATTTGTCTCTGTGTCCCCGCATGGAGAATATAATCTCCTAAAATAATCGCTACCAGATGGGCAACCAGAAACTCTTCCTCCTGTTTCAGCATTCCAATTTGCTGGCCCATATACAGAACCACCAGGAAAGAATCCTGTAACTGGCAAAGAACCTACAGAATAACTAAAACCACCAGTTCCAGCATTTCTTCCAAAACCACTTTCTCCTGCAATATTGACTCCACCACCATCACCACCTCTTCCACTGGTTCCAGCTCCACCTCCACCACCTAAGGCAACAAGAAGTTGTCCTTTTCTATACAAGAACGCTCCTCCACCACCACCATTTGCACCTCCAGTTGGTTGTGATTGTGAACCTAACTTCAGAGTATATTCTACGCCTTGCTCTAAGGTTAATTCAAATACAGATTGTCCACCATATCCTCCTCTATTTCCATTTCTACTAACACCTGCAGCCGCTGCCATTGTAATTCTAACTTTTACATCTCTCTCAGGAGCCCAAACAGAATAAATTATTGATGCATTGGTTGAATCTCCAGTAAGAGTTAGAGGAGAATCAAAGACGTTTTGACTACCACCGGAGAAGTAAGTTCCACTTCCATTAATCTCATCATACTGAATAATAGAACGAGCAAAAACAACACTCCAAGTTGCAGTATTTGAAGTGAAAGGAGAATTACCTGCTGTTGGATGTGTTATAACAACATATACTGAATTTGTTGAAACAGTTGAAGAAGAAATAGTAAGCGTTGGACTTGTTGCTCCACTTACTGTTTCACTGTTAGAAACAGGACTTCCATTGACATACCACTGATATGACAAACTAGAACCATCAGATGCTGATGCACTTACAGTAAATGTTGCATCTTGTGCTTGTGCAGCAGTTGCATCAGATGGTTGAGTGTTAATTGCAATTGTAGGATTAATAGTGACAACCGCAGATGTTTCTGTATCTAATGGGCCATTTGCCGCATAACCAGTTGAACGTGCTGTACCTGCAGTAACTGGTGAAGAAGATTGATATGCGGATGGAACATAATTAGCACGTAAAACAAAACTCTTTCCAGTATCTTGAGGATTAGAAAGATTGGAAAGAGTTAATGTGGTAGTGCCAGAACCAGAAATATTAGTACCATCTTCTAGTGCAACACCATCTCTATACCATTGATATGAAATAGTGCCAGTATTTGTTGCAGCTGGATTTCCCTTAAACTCAGCAGTAGCGATACCACTAAGAGTAACGCTACCGCCATCATCAACTGTTACTGCTGATGGTTCAGAAGTGAACCTCAGAAATGGGCCATTTAAATCTAAGGTTGTGGGTGTTCCGCTATAGTGTGCAAATCCTATCATGCGAAGTTCTGTCCTCCAACTACACCGTAGAGTGATGAACCACCGTCAAATGTCTTGAATGAATAGATGTCTGTTTTATTTGCAGTTGTAGTAACCACAGGTAAGACACCGCCACCAGGCCAATAAACAGGAATTGTTGTTCCACCACTATCCTTAAATGTATCTATGCCGACAGAATAACCAGTAGAATCCTGAGTAATCTTAATTGTGAATGCAGTTGAACCTGATGGAGGATTCAGAAGAGTGAACTGAGTAACTGCCTCATCAACTGTCAGTGTGAATGTTTGAGCAACAGACAAGTCAACGTCTACATTGCCACTTGAGATATCAAGTTCTTCAACATACTCAGAGTATGTCTTGAACTTAACAGAACCTTCAATGTCAACCTTTGCTCTTGGAGTTGCAGTTCCAAATCCAACATCAGAACCAGAAGTAGAAACTGCAGTGCCAACAACCAGTGTTGTTGCAGTTACAATACCTGCACGAATGTTGCTTGAGGTGCTATCAAAGCGATATGTTGTTGCAGTAAGTGCTCCACCAACCAGAATATCCTGTGCATCAATCTTACCATCAAAGATAGAATTATTTCTAACCTTCAAGTCAGTGGTTCCAGTTCCAGTGGTTCCAACATCAAGATTGAAGTGTGGTACAGAAGTTCCAACGCCAACTCTTGAAAGATTGATTGGATAGATTCCAGTTCCAACACCTGCAGCAGTTCCAGTCCAAAGACTATCATTTGAGAGGTTGGTTAATCCAGAACCATCACCAACGAATGTGGTTGCAGTAACTGTTCCAACAATATTGGTAGAACCGATAATATGAAGTGCGTGTCCATTTGCAGTGGTTCCAATACCAACACCAGTTCCATCTACAGCGAAGATAGAAGAACCAGAACCGATTTGGAATGTGTTATCTCCAACTGATATGGTTGCAATACCAACCTTATCAAAGATTGCTACGTTTGCACCTTGCTCATAACTTACATTACCGAAACGATACCAATCATTGTCGGCAGTATAAACCCAACCAAGATATCCGCCCTTAACTGGATTTGCATTATATGTAACATCACCAGGGTTACCAGCAAGTACAGGAGTAGAAATTCCAACAGTATACTTTCTAGAAACAGTTGCATCACCTTGTAAGAATACTGAGGATGCTTCTAAACCTTTAGTTGAAGTAGAAGTAACCTTATTATTGAATACAACTGGGCCGTCAAACTCAGAGATGATGTTTCCATTAGGGCCACCTTCAACTCTCAGTGAACGACTGATTGTTGCTTCCAGTGGAGTGAGAACATCAAATCCAACGCTAAATCCGCCAGTTTGAATATCTTCACCAGTGACTGAAGGAACAGGAGAATCAAATACTTCTTCTTGTCCAGTTGCAGAACTGACTTTCTTATTACCAATATAGAAGTCACCCTGATCGTTCATACCAGTGTAGACGTTGATACCACCGTCTTTCTTGGTTGATTGTGCAAGAAGTTCTTCTTGAGCAGAAAGACTACGATCTTGTCTGTCTGGTAATGCAGTTGAATAGTTACCAGGGCCAAATCCAACATACTCAAATGTATGTCCAGAAGCACGAATGATAGAGTTTCTTCTGAATTCAATTGGATGACACTTAACTCTTCTTACAACAGCATTGATTGCATGAGTTGTTGCTCTTGTTCCAAGAACACCTCTGAAGACAGAGATTGTTCCAGAAGTTACTGTTGTCTTGACTCTTACAATCTCATCATCAATCTTCAGATAATCACCAAGTTTGATGTCAGTGTTCTCAATATTGGTGATTTGAATACTTGTTGTTGATGCAGTCAGAACAGCAGCAGATAATGTGGTTGTAATACCTGCATATTGAACAACTTGTCTTCCGCCAAGATTCTCATTCTTAATGGAAACATTACCACCAGCAGATGCAGCACCATAACGATATGCATAAATTGTTCCAGACGTTGCAGGAGTTTCAGTTCCTGTTCCTACATTGATGTTAAATGATGTCTGTGAGTTAATCTTCTTGACAATGAAGTTGCCTCTGTAAAGAGGGTTATCGGCACCACCAAGAAGAACTTTATTATCAACGCTCAATCCATGTCTTTGAGCCGTGGTGACAATACCTACTCCAGTAGTTGCATCATAATTAATTGATGTGACATTTAATGCCTGTCCAGTTAGAGTTGCAGTTGCTGTTACTAAATTGATAAGTCCAATTCCAAGTGTTGTTGCAGCGCCAATAGTTGATGCAGATGCAACCAGAACTTCTTTTGCAGCACCAGCTGAGATACCAGTGATTCTATAGAGTGAGTTATACTCATTGTTGGAATATGGAAGAACACCAGCAAGGCTTAAGGTATCTCCAGTGTTATCATATATCTTGGTGACGGTAACAATACCAACACTATATCCAGTGGTTGTTCCAACACCTACAACTTGGAGGGAATCGCCAATATCATATGCACTACCACCGTCCATAATCTTGACAGCAGTAATATTACCAGAACTGTTGACGGTTAATCTTGCAGTTGCATGTTGTCCTTGAGTTGTTGCTGCACCAACAGATACCAATCTGGCATTATAAAGATAACCTGCATTTCCGTTACCATAACCAGCACCACTTTGAGCAATACCAACACTCAGGACACGATTCAGTCCATGATCAATTGTAGTGAAGATTGTATGTGCTGTTCCTACTGTATTGGATTGAATTGCAGTAATTCCGAAACCAACGTTGAAATCAAACAGAGTATCTTGAATTGTTTCTCTGGTGATACTGTGCTGAGGTTCATCAACAACAACTTGTCCGATTGGAGAAGGAAGTGCAAAAGAAGTTGCTGGTTCTGGATCAGAAACAGGATTGTCTCTATTTGTCTGTGGGTAGAGATATTGAATTGGTTGCGAATATCTCTCAGTAGAGAATGGTGCTACAGTTGGAGAATTAGAACTATTAGTAACAATTAAGTGATAGACACCATCTTGAACACCAGAAATATATTCTTGAACTTCTTGAGTTCTGTAGATATAGTAAGTTCCAGGATATCTCTTCTGGGCAAATGTTGGTAGACTGGTTGTTCTGGAAGTTGTATCACTGGTGAATGTTCCAGGGCCAACAGTGCTGTTCAGAGCAACAACAAATTCTCTTGCACTACTAATACCAGTAACTGCAAATGTGCCGTTGAATCCAGAGTTTGCAGTTCCAACTGGGTTGTTTGCACTCTTGACATTTTCAATCAGAACTTCGGAACCAATCTTCAGGTTATGTGGAAGTTCGGATAAGAAGTAACCAGTGTTACTATCCCAGTGTGCATTTGCAATAAACTTAAAGTTTCTTTGCTCATTTACATCACTCAGAGAAACTGGTGTTGGGCTAAAGTATTTTGCAACTTCTGCATCCGATGCACCAGTTGTATCACTTGATTCTTGTATAATAAATCCATCAATTGGTGGACGTGCTGTTGTGATGCCAGTTCCAGCAGGAATGACGTAACGAACACGATATGTAGTATCAACAATACTTCTTGTATCAGGTTTACGATTGATGAATGTTCTTGGAGTTGCAGCACCAAGAACAGTGGTTCCAAGTCCTACAAGAGTTGAGTAGAGGTTATTATCAGTTGCTGCAGTTCCAACAGTAACATACCATTGTCCTACAGTATTATCATATTGAATTGGATGTCCAATGTCACCAGAAACCTTATCAGATACTCTACTTACAACCTTGAGAATTCCACCTTTGTTATTAATAGTGACAGGTTCAAGAGAAATTGCATCATTAAGTGTCTTTGCAATCTTAACTTGATCGCTACTTATACCAGAAGTAATTGCATAATATACAGAGTTATTCTCAAGTCCATCAGGAAGATGTCCATTTTCTGCAATAACACGAACACTTTCACCCTGAATGAAACTATGTGGTGCAGTCAGTGTTAATGTATTTGAAGTAATACTATTAATACCTGCGGCTCTACCAACAGCAAATGACTTTTCAAATGTGCTCTGAGTTGAAGTTAACTCAGTATTTGGCATTACAATTCTTGCAGAATACTGACTGGTTGTTCCATTCTGAGAAATAAGAACATTCAGAGTATCATTTTCCTTCGCACCAACTCTGTATCCCTCAATGACTGAATCTGGAGTAATATCAGCATTAGTTTGATTATACAGATACAGACGGCTGGTTGAAGCAACACCAACTATAGTTTGCTCAACATCAATTGAATCAAATTCGATTGCAACATCAGTAGTTTCTAATTCTTTTGGAGGAATAACGTGAGTGATATATCCAACATCATCTCTTCCAAATGCATTTCTCTTGAAACCTTGAGATACAATTGCCTTTGCACCAAAGTTTGAGTTGGAATTATTGATTGACTGATCGCCACCAGTATCAGAAGCAAAGTGTTCTGCATATCCAATCGCAAAGATTGATACGTTTTGGATATATGCATCATTAACTGTCTTTACGTGGAAGCTTCTGTATTCTGGTTTAAATACTGCAAGAGAATCTGTGTTGATATTCTCGTTTCCAGCAAAGGTACTATCCTTATATTCACCACTGGTTTCATCATACTTAACGAATGCATTCTTATCTTTCTGCAGTCCAATACCCGTAAACTGGGCAAGAACCATTGATTTAAATCCTGCTGCCTTGTCACCATCAGCAAGAACACCATTCATACCATATACAGATCTCTGAGAGATATTGAAGATATATGGCGATGCTGATGTAACAGTATCAACTTGAAGATTGACAGTAGAACCAGTGACTGTTGGAAGAGGATCTAATGGTGGGTTTGATACTTGATATTTGAATTCCGTAGTACCATCACTAGAAGTTGTAATAACATCACTAACAACAAACTGTCCACTATATCCAGTTGCTGTAATTCCATTAACTTGGAATGCAGTATCGACAGAAAGTCCAGGGAATGCTTCTTCTAATGTAACGGTAATGGTTTCTGTAGGGGTAACACCATCACCTGCTTTGATGCTACTGATACCAACTGTTCCTCCAGTTGGGCCAACAATACGATATTCGTCAACTTTAGGTTGAATATCAAGTCCAGAAGATGGATAATCAGGTTCAATCGGTCTTCCAGAAGATGCACCATATACAAGTCCAACCTTCTCATAATACATGTCAAGATCAGTTCTACCTGCATCAAAATTAGTGATGAAGGCATCATTAATCTTTACATCATTGACACCATCAGCATACTCAAATGAGGTTAACTTGTGGTGTGAGAAGTTAGGAACAAAGGTATTAGTTGTATAGTCCTTATAAACAACACCATTTGGATCACCATCAAAGATACTGAACTGCCACAGATAGCAGGTTCCAGTAACTCTAAACAGTGCTGCT
>Ga0070746_10001257_pt1 | contig 15275 bp, 46 predicted proteins | sample VirMetDEL_Mar_21_FD_77016 | JGI IMG/M metagenome (GOLD analysis project Ga0070746, IMG submission 77016) | Aqueous microbial communities from the Delaware River and Bay under freshwater to marine salinity gradient to study organic matter... | ecosystem: Environmental > Aquatic > Marine >... | reverse complement strand
GCCGGCGTCGAGTTCGTCGCAGAGGGCGATTGCTAAACCTTTGAGGTTCTCGTCCGTGTAGCTGTAGTACCAGTACGGCGTGTTGTCTCGAGTGTAGTCAAGATACACATCCGGCTGGTAGCCATTCATCGGCGGTTCTTCAGGCTCGGGTGGAAGTGTTGGGCGAGTTTCTGGCGGCGGTGCCTGCGTAGTTGTCGGTGCTGCAGTTGTTTCTACCGGCGGAACGGTTGTCGCGTCGACGTAGACGATCTTCTCGCCGGCGCAGGCGGAAACCGCAATCGCCGATCCGATGGCCAATGCTGCTACTGTCTTTTTCATCATTCTCCTACACGCATTTGTGCTTGTTGTACCACATCATGACGTGGCGCTCCTTCACCCAGCGAAACGACTTCTTTCCGCAACGCTTGCACCTACCATATATACTTTTGGTCGGCGTGGTGATTATTTCTAGTGAATCTATGCCGTAGGTCATCGCGGGTACGGGACACGCATGCCAGAACGACGTGCTATGAGCACCTTGAGCGCCTCTGCGCCGGCCGCGGTGATCTGAAACGTTTCACCGTCGGTTTCAATGACGTAGCCAAGTTTCGACATTCTACGAAGGTCATCGCAAAGGTCCCAACGCTTTCTTGAGAACTTTTTGGGGTTGACATTGACGATCTCGTCGAGCGACGTTGGCCGCCTAGTGCTTTTGAGGTACATCATCGCCGTATGCACGCGACTTCCGTATCGCATGGGCGCAACTTCATTCTTTTTGTCAGTCGTCATACGTTTCACCGGCCAGTAGTCGTCTGTTGAGGTCGATCTTTGTTCCGCAGTCGTCGCAGACCTTGACGGTCTCGTCGTGGTCGCTCGTGCGCATCAGTTTGTAGCACTGTCCGCAGGTAAAGTCACGATGCTTCCACCGCTGGGCGTACGGCACGAAGCCGGTCACCTCGGGATGTTCGAGCGTCATGTGCGTCATGTGTTCGTTCGCGCGCTCGAATCTCTTCCCGCAGTGCTTGCATGCGTGCTTCCCACCTTTCGGCATCAGTGATAGCCGGCAGTGAGGTCGCGAACCTTGTGAGTATCTGAGACATCGAGCATGGTTGTCCAAACACCTCCGCATGCTTGATACCACTGCTCGCCGAGGGTTGCGCCGATGCGGTTCTTGAAGTTGCTATAGTCAAGAGTGTTGACGTGATACGTCAGCCACTGTGCGTAGACTTCTGGGTCGACGAACACTCGGTGCTCGTAGTCACGGTGCGGCGTGTCGACGATCTCCGTATCGGCCATCATCGCAAGATCTTGAAGTGACGCCGCGTCGCGTGCACGAACCGTAATCTTCTTGTCGTCGCGCGAGTGATTGACAGCGCTGACGAATCCTGTTTGGGTGAACACCCACATGGTTGTCTCCTTTGTCGTTTTGTCTTTGTGCCGTATCTACTATACGGTCTTTAGTTTTAGTCAATAATTGAGGTGTTCGACGCTTTGACCTGTGCGACGATCTCCTCTGGAGCGTCCTCAAAGGACATCCCCGTGACCTCGACGTTTCCGTAGTCGGCCACCATATTTTTCTGCACGAGACGCTTCTGCGCCGGCAATGCAAACACCTCGACGGTTTCGCCTTCGGCGTTGATTGACACGATTTGATAGATGTCGTATTCCATGTTCACTTACCTTATCATCTATTCCGAGGGCGAAAGTAGTGCGAAGATCACTCCGTACAGGCCGAGTGCGATCGCTACGTCTGATTCGTCCGCGTAGATCGCGACGACCACTGACAGTGCGCCAGCGGTCGCCGCGACCAACGACGTCCAGATCAGACCGCTAAGTAGCTCGCGCAGTCTGTTCCGCATCACTTGCTCTTGCGTGTACGCCCTTTGAGGCGCGCTGACGGGTCACGAAGCTCGACACCGGATTCACGGATCAAGCGTCGTGCCTTTGGGTACGAAATTCCGTTAGACTTTGCAACAGCATCGACGCTCATCCCGCTCGAGTACATGCGGCCTGCCGCGTCAGCGGTGAGTTCGCCCTCGATCTTTTTCTCGGAGGCTGCATCGGTCATGAAGCTTGTTTCCTCGCGGAACCGTGATACCGCGTCAACAATTGTCGACTCGGACGCAGTGACCTGCGTTGCACCTTCCGTGTTGTTCATCTTTTTCCTCTTTCTGTCTATGTGGGGAGTGTTGGTTTGCATTTCTGCAATTGCTAGCCGCGAACGCTCAACGAGCGCACGTGACTCGGCTAGCAGTGATTCAACGCTCATTGTTCCGATCCTAGGATCTTTTCGTTGAGTCGTCGAATCTCAAGACGCAACCGCTTGTTTTCTGCCGCGAGTTCGTCGTAGCGGCGGCGTAGATGTTCTACCTGCCACTCTAGATCCCGCGTCTTCTCGTTGCCGGGTCGTGTCTCGTTGTCATTGATCATTTGGTGTCCTCTGTAAGAGTGAACTATACCTTCTTTAGCTTCTGTCCGGCGCGACTACACCCAGCAGCGCTGTCTGCTGCTCGCGTTTGCGTTCGTCTGCCCAGATCTTGTTTTTCTGACGCGATGACACAGTGCGCGCGACTGCTACTGCCGTGACACTGAACGCCAGTGACACTAGTGTCAGCAGCGCGATTACCGTGTCAGAACGCTTCACTTGTTTTCCATCTGCTTTGGACGATGACGACGCTCGCCTCCGCTACACTGCGGAATTGCAGTCAGCGCAGTGTATGTTGTCACCTTGCTACCGCAGATTGAGCATGACCATGTCTTTTGTCCTTTGTCCACTACATTCTCTCTTTTCGTTGGGTGCCGGTAGAACATGCTGATCCGATTCGGCGACTCGTCGATGGTCACCTTCTTGCTTTGTTTTTCAGCTTTCTGTGCTTTCTTCGCCGGCATAGACGAACACCATATTACATACTGTTGTTGTTCAGTTGTGGTTCTTGAGACTTTTTCCGCATCGTTCGGCGCATTTTTGCTCGCTGATTGGCTGTTGTGCCGGCCCAAACGCCGACATCGTTGTTCTTCATCGCGTACTCGAGACAACGAGTGTTCGCCTTGCATGACTTGCATATCACTCGCGCTTTTCGCACCTTCGTGCGTGATGTTTCGTCGAAGAACAGGTCCGCGTTGCCTGCGCATGGTGCGCCGATCATCCAAACCGGTGTTGTCATTCGTCTCTCCTTTTCTGTCGCTATGTGTTGTCTACTATAACCGTAGACGGCGATTCTGTGCCAACGTCGTATACTGACGCAATTTCGATCGCGAATTTGATGATCTCTACCGCGTCCTGTTGCTCTGTCTTCTCAAACGGTTCGGGATGTATTGCGGTTAGGGCGCCAATGGCCACATCTCCACCGCTACCCGCGTAGTACACGCCGGCAGTGTTGCGTATCCATGAATAGTCATATCCAAAGTGATACAGCGTGCCATTCACTGACACCATCACGGAAGATCCTTGCTCCGCGGACACCTTTGCGTCACTTGGCGCGTATCCTTGGTCCTCAAAGGCATTCTTCATCTCCGGAACAAACTTTGAGATCATGAACCGATCGAGTTTGTTACCTGAGCGCGCGCCTGGCTGCGGAGGATTGAATACGTACGCTAGAATGTTCAGCGCACGAACCTCGCCTGCCGCGGCGATGTAGTACTGCCCGCGTTGCACTATCTTCGAGGTTGACGGACCGAGTGGGTACCGCCGTCCATCGTCGTCCGAGACGAGTGAATCTGCTCCGATGGCAGACCACCCATCTCCTTGGACGCCGAGGATTGTTGTCACATGGTCATCTTACTAGGTCCACGATGGACGGAGGGACCTTGACCTCCGAACCCTCAACCCGACCGTCCGGTGTCACGTGCGAGAAGCGGCCAATCGGATGGTCAAGTTTGATCGTCATCTTCGTGCGTGCGAGACCGACAACCGTGGCTGTCATGCCGCGAATGTATTGAGTGCCGCAATAGTCGTTGAGTTTCACGCGATCGCCAATCTTGTAGTCGGCGAGAGTGCGAGACCTCCGCACGGTTGTGAGGCGATCTCCGATGAGCGCGTGCAGCGCGTCGAGATCGTCGTCGTATTTTCCGGATTCAATTGCGTGCTTTAGCACTACCGTGTCCATGTGGTGGCTCCTTCGTTGTGTATGTCGTTGATGTGTTTTATTGTAACTTCTTTAGAAGCTAGCTTCCCCACACCCAGGTGCCGTCATGCTGAAGCACAATCATGCTTGGGTGCTCACAGGCGTTGAGGCTGGGGAGGCTTCCGTTGTTCGGCGTCCAGGTGAAGTTGCGATGAACCGTAACGTCGCAATACTCCGTGTCTGGTGCGCCAAGATGAAACGCGAGGAACGCCGGCACACCGATCACGGTGCTCCAGAACACCATGCGGACGAATGCCCGCACGACGTAGTACGATTCGTTTCTTTCGTCGGTGACCTTCTGCACTTTCCCTCCCTGCGTCGTTGTTATGGAAGATCTTATTTTCTTTAGTTTCCGATCACGCTCCAGTGATAACTAGAAGCGCGGCCTCGGCATCGATAGCTGAATGATAAACCTCGTCCGTAGCTCGAGAACCGATAACGAGAGTGACCTCATCGCAACCGCTACAAAGAAGAAGCCAAGCGCCCTCGTGAATATCGTCGAGACGTCGTTGAAAATGATGTCCGGTGCATGTGGTCATGCAGACTATTATAACGTCTTTAGAATGGAGTTGACAGATACATTCCACCGGAGCATTCAAGGAACCCGGCGAACTCGTCGATGTTTCCACGCGTAAGTTCGTGCGACTTCTCGAAGTCGAAAAGCTTTCCGTGGCCACGACAAAGATTGCACCAGCCAGACGACCGCATCACGCGAACAGCGACCTCGGGGTGCAGCGGGCGCTCTATCATCCCCAGGTCTTCTCCGACAGCATCCGATCGAACTCCTGTTCCGTAGCAGATGTGGCACTCGACGTCAGGCATAGCCGAAAGAATCAAAGTGCGTTCTTCAGTGTAGCGATCTACAGTTCCGTTGTGAAGATCTCTGTCAAGCCGCATCGCAAGAATCTCGCACTCGTCACTGCCAAGAACATGTCCATCCTCGCTGACTGGAACAACGCAAGCGAAGTCCGGGTGAATCTCCTCAAGGTACGTCCATATCGCGTGCCAAGCCCAGACTGTAAACTCGGCGCTCTGACACTCTGCCTCGATCGGGTCGAGGCCGTACAGCACGATCATAGTAGCTCCTTAGACTACAAACGACCGCTGGATGCACAGCGGCCGGATGCAGCAGTATCAACGATTGAATTCACCATCAACACCAATCTATAGTGCGCCTGCCCCGTGCACTCAGGTGAAATTACGCACTACAGACTAAATAACCTTTATTGGTATTGGCAAACGTCTATCGCTTGCCGCTTTTCCGCGCGATGATCATGCCACCGAGCAGAAAAATAACGATACCCCACGTCACTCCGACGAAGGTGTCGTAGAACTCAATATCAAACCGCATCATGTACCTCGTTTCTCAGATGATCGGCCTCCGTAGAGACCTAACCATATCACGTCATTGTTCTGAAAGCCAGATCAACGCTAGCTCTACTGCATTTTTCAAGTCTTCGGCATCAGCAATTTGTATCGATGTTGCGTCGCTGTCCGCGGGCATGTCAGCCCAGTGTTGCGGAGAAACGAAACCATCGTCAGTGATGATCGCCACCTCACTGATCTCGTTGTCGTAGCTTGAGATCGAAAACACGGCGTCACTCCCAAGAGTGAAGTGCACCATGTCAAGTCTTACTTCATCCATCATCAGCGCCAATTCTACAGTTCAGGCCGCCGCACTCGCAATTCGACCGCTGTTTCGTCATCTGTCTCTCCTTCTGATGTAGATACTACATTCTTTAGATCTACATCAAGCAACCGCTGCGCGACCACGCGGGCGTCAAGAAGATTGTTGAGGACTACAACAGTCGGCATTGTGTCTCTGTTGCCAATTGACTCGAGTGCATGATCAATTGATTCAATGATCTCGAGAACTGTGTCTTCAACGTCTCCAAGAGTTTTCATACGTTCTAGCCGCGCTATCTACTTTCTTGTCTACCCTGATGCACGAAACCGCTCGAGGTTTCTCGAGGACGACGTGATCTTCTTTGCTGTCATCGTACTGCACATCACAGTTGTTGCATCTCCGCATCACGTCCCACCTCCTCAGGGTTCGTGATAACGCTATCACAACTACACAGCCGCGTCGTGATCTATATTGTCAATGGCGCAGTTCCAACAGTACCCGCGTATGTCTCGGCGCCAGTTGATCGTGCCTTCTACCGCGCACTGAGGCCAGTCACTGTCACGGTCACTGTTGACAAGTTCTTGCCATCGTGCCGCGCCGGTCAGCGGGTTGATGAAACCTATGATGTGCTCTAGCCCGCAGTCGGGGCAGACGGCGTAGCGATCACCGTGGACAACAGACGAGATGAAGATCTGCCGCTCCGGACCTTCGTCAAGAATAGATTCCCAGAACTCTGCCTTGTGTTCGCGGTCAATTCTATTTGGCTCGTACTCAACTCGCCACTCCTCGTGCGGGCGGTACTTCGCCTGCATCTCGAGAATGTCGATCAAATGATCCCTGTCAGTGATCACGTCGGAGTCTTCTACGATCGAAATAGCGAATCTGTACATTTCACTGATCATGTCGAGGCGCACTCTTTCAGCGTCTCTCGCGCGCGCCACCAAGTCTAAGATGACCCATGCATCGTTCGGCCACGCTGCGCCGCGTTGCGAAACATAGTAGTGTTGAATGTCCGCGTATCTGTGGCTTCTCGGGAGAAGACTCGTTGGGTACTCCGTCATACGTTCTATTGTAACTTCTTTAGTTACGGAGTAACCTTGCCATTCTCAATCCAGGCCGCGTACGTGTGTGGCATCTCTGCAGCGAAGTAGCTCTCGACATCGCTTGCGTACTCTCTGATCTCAAGAAGAGCGTTTTGATCTGTCCGCAACGACAAGAAGTTCATCAACGAACGCGCGTTGACTGTCCAGTAGAATTGAGTGTACATCGTCACCGGAAGCACTGCTCGAGCGAGCTCCTTCGCGACGCCCTGCTTCAAAAGTGATTCATAGCGACCGTACATCAGCAAATTCGTCTCTGCGATCTTGTCGATCAGCAACTGAGCAGTTTCTTCGTCTTCGATCGTCTCGAACGTGTACGCACCTGGCTTCCCAACCTGCGACCGAACCGCATCGCGTTCAGGGATGTAGAACTCACCATCAAACTTGCTGTAGCGCGCAGAATACTCGTTGAACGATCCGATGCGGTGTCGAAACCATTCGCGTGCGACAAACAGCGGGCACTTGATGTGAAAGCGGAACGAATTGTGCTCAAACGGCGTGCCATGACGCTCCCGCATCAAAAATTTGATCAAACCGAGGTCGGCATCGGTCAACTCACTTGATGACGTCGCAAAAGAGACCCGAGCAGCGTTCACGACCGAAAGATCGTCAGCCATGCTCGCGTCGAGACGCACGAATCCGTATGAACTATTTTTCACTTGAAGTCTTTCTCAGTTAGTGGTCCGGTGTAGTCTTCATAGACTATTTCAAACGTGCTGAACCAGCCGTGCCAGTTCGTCGTGAGGTTTCGCACATGTACGCGCGCGACGAATCCGCTTGACGTGCGTTCTTCTTTCTCGAGAACGAACAGCGGGCCAACCTTGTTGAGCGTCTTCCGCGTTCTACCGCTTGCGCGCTGCGGATTCTTGCGAATCTCGACGATCTTCTCTTCGACGCTGCGTGTTTTCACATTGAAAGATGCGCGCGGCGGACGATGTCTGCCCACGTGTCGTCGTTTGTGCGCGCACGAACCGTAGGGAGCAACGGAGTGTCGTTCCCAATCTCTCGCTGTGCGCGTGACCACGAGTCGTACGCTTTCTGCGTCGGCTTGATCTTCATCGAGCTTGCGTGATACACGAACGAGCGAATCGCAGCATTGATCATTTCGTCGCTGTACGACTTCAATGACGCCGCGGACACACGCTTGCGCGGCGCGATCCCCGCGGCACGCTGAGCCTCCGACCATGAGCCGAAGCGCAGAATCACAGTCTGTGCTGACGGCAGCTCGGGACGAGTGTCTCGGAACTCGCCGTATCGATCTACAGACGTAGCTCCGGTAGCCGCAGCCTCCTTGAGAGCCTCGACCATTGCCTCCTTGGTGAAGCCTGAACGCTTCGGGAATCGCGGTAGTGACAGATGCTTCTGGCTATCAAGCGTGTCTTTGATCAATGACGGGCTGATGTCGTTCAGCCGCTCAATCACTGCTGGGATGCTCCGCAGCTTTTGGAACTCATTGAGAATCCGAGTCTCAGTGTCTACGTACTCATTCATTGTTGTTGTCATCTTTCTCTGCCTCGCTTCTTTCTACGGCAATTGACTTCACCGCTTCTTGTATCTTTCGGACGTCGGAGTTCTTCGACGAGTAGGTGTCGTTGACGAACTTCCGTACGATTCTTTCCTTGAGCCCAGCGCGTTCCGCAACGGTTTCTACGCCAAACTCCATGACTTTCTCACAGTACGCTTCCATCGTGGTCGCGACCATGAACGTCAGGTCCTTTGTCATTTCAGTCTCCTGTTGTTGTCGTTACAGAAGATTATATCTTCTTTAGTTGTCGTTTGTATCACCAAGGTACGAATACCCGAGTTGCTCTGCTTTGGGCGGTGCCCACGGCCATGGCTGCGCCGGCGGCAACGGCAGTGATTCGTCTTCACCCCGTGTGTTCGCCTCTTCGATGAGCTCGCTGAGCATCTTCATGAAGACTGCGCGACGGCGAAACCCATGAAGCCGCGTCACCTGCGTTCCGTACTCGTCATGTTCAATCAACGAGATGGCCACTGCTCTGCCGAAGATCGAATGAATGACGATCTCGTGGTCGTTGGCTGCTGACCGCAGCACAAGCTTTTTGTACATTGCGTCTCCTAGTCTTCCGGAAGGCTCTCGATTTCCGTGAGCAGCTCCTCGACGTCGTCCATCGTGAGGTAGCCAATGACGTCGTCAGCGATTGGCGTGTCGTAGCAGATCTCGTCGTTCTTGAGAACCGCGAGTTCGTAGAGCCCCTGCTTGCCACCGTATGACAACTCATTGGAGACAACACTTGCTCCGTAGCCATTGGCGAACTCGTGGATCACGTGGTAGCGTTTGGTCGTTGACTTGTTCATGTTGACTATTATAACTTCTTTAGAAGTTATCTCCTGTTGATCGAGATTACAATGTACGCGTCGAGAACCGCGATTGGTCCGAAGACCACGAGCATGTACAGAGCTGTCAACGCGCTCATGACACCGACACCCTGCCAGTGATCGCGCCAGTGACGACACCAAGAGCGACCTCGTAGTCCGCACCCGAGACGTCATAGTGCTCGCCGCGCAGAATCACGCTGCCATCCTCCATCTCGACGTAGGAGTCGATCTTCGCAAGACGGCCGATGATTCCGTACACGCCGTGCTGGTAGAGTGCGCCATCGACGACGCACCAGCGTCGCCCTGTGTCTGTGTAGATGATCATGTCCTTCATGCGTACCATTATATCTTCTTTAGTTTGCTTCACAGTCGTGACCATACTGCCATTCCGCAGCATCGTCTGGGTCGTCCATGTCGAACACGCGGCCGCATTCGGCGCAGCGTCGAGTTGTCATCATGCCACCTCGTAGTTGCGGTTCAGGCCGCACTGCGCGTGGCAGATGACCGAGGCCGCGTCTGAGTCAGGGTCGTACATCTCAGCAAGTTCGTCGGTGTCGCGGAAGCGCTCTCCGCAGATCTCGCATCGCGTCTCTGTGTAAAGTACTCGGTTGCTCATGTTGTTTATTGTATCTTCTTTAGTTCTCAGACCACATTTGTTCCCAGCACTCTGCGTGCACGCCGCTGATGAGAAGTTCGCGCTTCTCCGCCGGCATCTCCGGAAACGCCTCTTGAACCAACGCCCCAGCGTTGTAGCGCTCAAGATCGCACGCGCGAACCGCAACGAACGAAGATTGCCCGCACATACGGCACCTCGGTGTCTGCACGAGAACATTGTCACTTTGTACTGTCATTGCTTGCTCCTATTCATCTGGGGAGTCGTCTTCAGCCGCGATCAGATCACAGTTGGGGCACGGGGTTATTGAGTAGCCTGAGACATCGTCAAACTCCGACTCAAACTCGGTTTCGCACGCGAAGCACCGCGTCAGATCAGTGTCGCCGATCACCAGGGCGCTCTTTCGTAGTCGCGCTGGCAGTCGTACGCTTCGTGCGTGTCCTCGGGTCGACCGCAGACGCATAGTTTCGCGTGATTCCACGGTGACTCGATGTACATTGGCTTCACGCCGAGTTTCTTGGCGAGTTCCTCGGCCTGTCGGCGCTTTGCCGCACCGTAGGTGTAGGTTTTCCCAGTCTTCGGATTGGTCACTTGAATCTTCATCACGGTAGTTATTGTAACTTCTTTAGAAGCCAGATCAATCGTAGGGCTCGTAGTCATCGTCGTACGGCTCGTCGTAGTAGTCGGCCCAGCGATCCTCCTGGGCTTTGATGTAGGCCGCGTCCTCGTTCCAGTGCGCGTAGTCCTCGAGTGTTGATGAGATCTCATTCGACATGCGTTGTCCTCTCTGCGTCGTTTCTTCCTTGTGCAGACTATTGTATCTTCTTTAGATCCGGCCGAGTTCGACTCGGACATTGGTACTCCGTGAAGAAGTCGCTGGCCTTGTGCTCCCAAGAAGATTGGCAATCGCTTCTTTGAAGTCGATACCGCGACCTTCACCCCAGTCTAAGATCCCATCGAGAGCATCACTGAAGTCGTCCGAAAGAATCTCGACGTCGACGTTGTGCTCCGTGCACCTGATGTACGTTGCCCACGCGAGCTCCGCTTCGAGAGCGTCCTTCGGCGGGTTCTCCATCGGCGGGACGACCATGATGTGGAAGTCCGCTGTTTTCATACGACACTCATTCGGTACTCAACGGCGTTCTCGTAGGTGCTCGAGTTTCGGTAGTCGTCCTCGGTGTACGCCACGCCGGGGTCCTCTTCTGCCATCTCCTTGAGCCACTGCGCGAGGTCCGTGCGATACTCTTCGGAATCCTCGTACTCCTCGCAAGAGACCGCCCAATCCCATTCGCCTTCGAGGGCGGGGTCGGTGCACTTCCAGTTGTCGTATGAACTCATCGGGTTTCCTTTCTCCGTGGGTATAAGATCATTATAACTTCTTTAGAAATTCGCCGGCAGTCCGGATCGGCGATCCGGCTACTTGCCGGACCGCTTCGCTCGCTGCTCCACGACCCAGCGCCGGTTGGCGGCCTTCTCTTCCTCGCTCAGCTCCCGCATCTTTGGGTAGCTCTTTGGGTTGATCGCGTGCAATCGCTCGCAGGTCGAACAGTTATCGTGGTGGCTGCTCATGTTTTCCTTTCCTGTTGGTAAGATCTATTATAACTTCTTTGGAAACCTGCCGGCCAGCGCCTGCGCGCCGACCGGCCGGCCCCTCCGATCACCGATCCATCGCCTTCGCCGACACCATCAGCTGCCTGTACTCCTCGCGCCGCTCCTCCGGCCCGTACGCCGCCGCATATTCCGCCGCCCGCCATAACGCGCCGACATGCCCGTACGACGCCACGATACCCTGCCACACGTCATACACCGCCGGCCCCCAATCCGAATACACCGCATCGCCATACTTCGACACGATCGACTCGGCCTTCGCCAACGCTTCCGCTCGCTGCTGCTCGTCCATTCCACGCCCCTTTCGGCTGCCAGCCACCGTGGCTGACAAGATCATTGTAACATCTTTAGAAATGTAACGGCCAGCGGCTTGCCGGCCGAGGCTCGCGCCCCAGCCGGCTTGCCGGCGGCTCAGGCCGTGTAGGCCAGGACGTATCCCTTGGCCTGCTTGGCGAAGAGCTGCTCTGAGGCCGCTCGGCGGGCCGCCTGGTCCGAGTAGAACCGCTGCACCTTCGTGCCCTGCCGCTCCTTCTTCTCCGCGCGCCCCCACTCGAAGATCACTTCGTGATCGTCGGTGATCGTGATCTCGTAGATCTTACGCTTGCCGGCCACGCCGCGCGTGCCGTCGGACTCCTTGAGTAGACACCACTTGATCATTCTTGTCCTTTCGTCGTTCACCAGCCACCGTGGCTGGCATGTACCATTATAACAACTTTAGAAACTCTGCGCTCGGATGTGGTCGAGGGTTTCCCTGAGGACGTCGATCGTGTTGTCGACCAGAGGCTCGAGAGACTCGTCGTCGTCTGTGAGATTCACGTCAGCGATCGCGTCCTCTAAGATCGCTCTGACTATTTCCTTCATCGTTGCTTCCATGTAGACTATTGTATCTTCTTTAGAAGTCAGATCTCGATCAGCCGCTGCCCGATGCCTGCGCCCAACTTGCCAGGCGCGCGCCCATCGAGATGCCAGCACGAGTTGCACATGTATGCCCAGGGTCCGAAGCGAGTGCCTGCATCGACCACCGCCGGCTCTGTGTTGCAGATGTCGCACTGCGGAATGCTCGCTACCTCTGCTACTGTCCAGTCCTTCGCCATGTCCTGTGTCCTTTCCACCTAGACCATTGTATCTTCTTTAGAAGTGACCTGTCTGCGGTCCGCGGCCCTATAGCGGGCCGGGCTGTCAGCGCCGTGCTGGGCTCACGCCCAGGCGCCGCGCCGGCACGCTTCGCGTGACGCCTTCCGCTTCTTGTTGGTCACGGTCTGAGCCTTCAGGCGATTGCCGTCTGCAAACGCCTGGCGCTCCTCCGCTGTCCACTGCACCTTTATCTTCTTCACTGGCTGTCCCTTCATGTAGATCATTATAACTTCTTTAGATTACCGCGCTCTTGACCAAGACCACGGTCTCTCCCTTAGCCTGCTTGGCGGACCGCTTCACATACTCAGCCCTGGCCTCGAACTCGTTGTCCGTAACCAGCACCGTGCGGGCCGCCTTGCGCTTTCGGAGTACTTTCACTTCGTATCGTCGGTTCGTCATGAGATCATTATAACTTCTTTAGAAAGAAGAGCCGAGCCGCTCATCGCGGCCCGTCGTACTCCTCTCCGTAGGTGTCTTCGTAGTAGCTGATCATCTGCTCAAGTGCGCCGGCCTTCGTCCGCGCAGTGACTCCGTAGTCGCTCTGAGCGATCTTCAGAACGCTGATGCCTCGGCTCATCTTCATACCGCGCGTCTCGAGACGGAGCGCTTGGATGAGTGAGATCACTCGGAAGCGCTCGATCCCTGCTGGTGTGTCGATCACTGTCATATTGTCCTTTCGTAGTTTGGCTGTTAGGATCATTATAACTTCTTTAGAAGTTGGATCAGGCGTTGCGTCCTGCCCAGTAGAGGTCTTCTGCCTTTCGACGGGCGTTTGACCACGCTGATTCGCCTCTGAAGCGTGCGATCACTTTGCCGGTGACGACGTTTCGACAAATAGCGATAAGCGCGTCGTCGTCTACCTCTACTTCAAAGTCTCCGATGTTGTAATCTGGAACTAGTGCCATGTTATGTCCTTTCGTAGTGGGCTTGATTCTATTATAACTTCTTTAGAATCACAGTCCGGAGGGGTTCGACTCCGAGGCAAACTTACCTGATCGGCCCGCGTCCAAGAGATTGAAGACCATGTAGCGGGCTTCGATCGCGCTCATCCCTCGCATCCGCATACGGCGGTACGCTGTACGGATCGAGCGCATTCGCCCGGTGTCGGCGAGGATGCGGCACTTATGCGAGCCGGGGATCTGGCGGCTGCTTGGGAGTGACATGTAGATCATCTGTCGTCCTTTCGTTGTGGGCTTGATTCTATTATAACTTCTTTAGAAACAAAGCCAACCGGCGCGAATGCGCCGGCCAGCCTCCATTCTCATTCGCCCTCGTCGCCCTCGCTCGCCAGGCCGCCCTCCCAGGCCACCCGAGGAGCGTAGGGGTCGCTGTACGGGCTCGGGCCCTCGGCGATGTAGATCGTGTTTCCGACCAGCGTCACGGTCGCGACGTAGGCCTGCAGCGGCCATTGGGGCTGGGTCGCCAGCATGACCTCGGCGTCCTCGCCGGCGTACTCCGCCAGGTGCTCGAGCTCTGCGATGAGTTCTTGAATCTTCATTCCTGTCCTTTCGGTTGGGCTGACAAGATCATTATATCTTCTTTAGAAACCAGCCGGCGGTCAGCAGGCTACCCGCCTGCGCCGGATCTCCACCAGCCACCGCCGGTTCTCCGCCTTCCGCTCCTCCGACAGCTCGACCCACTTGGGATATCCCTTAGGGTTGATCTCGTTCAACCGATTCTGAAGCTCTGCTGCTGCTACCACTGCTACCTCCACTCTCTGCCAACCACCCTGGCTGGCATAGACCATTGTAACATCTTTAGAATCACTCGCTGGGGTCGCCCTCGAGTTCTCCACACCATGGGCACTCGCCATAGAAGGCGAGGCAGTCGTGGTGAGCCTCATATCCGGCACTGCATGTCGTTGCGCTGTCCATGCAGTCATTGTAACATCTTTAGAAAGATGAGCAGCCGGCCCGGGAGGAAAGGAAACTCCCGGACCGGCAAGATCTCAGGCTTCGAGCGGAAGCTCGAGCTGATTCGAGTTGTACTCGCCATCGTCGATCTGACGCGCGATCTCGAGTCGCTCGTCGTCCTTCGCGTACTCGATCGCGGCCCAGTCGTCATCGTCCCAGCTCGACGTGTCGATCACGAGGAAACGCTCGGCGTCTCCATAGTTTCCGTCCATTGCGAAGTATGTTGGCATCGCGTGTCCTTTCGGGTTGTCGTTGGTATGATCTATTGTATCTTCTTTGGAACTGCTCAGAGGCTGTCCGTCTGCAGACCAGGCCTCCTATGCAGGCCGGACACTCTCAAAAGCGTGCCCGTCTGCAGTAGGAGCCTTAGCCAGGCCTGAACTCACTCAGTGGATGCCGAAGCCTCCGCTGTTGACCAGGAAGGTAGCGAAGTCGCTGATCTTCTGGACATCCAGGTTGTAGTCCGTCGCCGGGTGATCCGTCTTACCCTCACCGCGACAAACGTTGCACCAACCGTGCGTCCGCCCTGTCACCGCGGTAATCAGCTCATCGAGCTCAAGGTCCGGCATGCCCATGCCCACGCCAACCTCGTCCGTGCGGATGCCGGTTGCGTCACAGTACTTACAGTCTGGGCGGTCAAGCGATGCGAGCTCACGGTTGCGAGCATCGACATACGCGTGCGCCCGTCCGTCAACGACATCCTGCTCGAGTGCGAACCCGAGTCGTGATGCACTCACCGCGTCCAGGCCGTAGCCGTCATTGAAGTGACCGTGCTCTGGGCTATCGCCGACAAGGTGCGGATGCACCTGCATGCAATAGTCCCACAGTGGGCGCCAG
>Ga0070746_10001255_pt1 | contig 15276 bp, 20 predicted proteins | sample VirMetDEL_Mar_21_FD_77016 | JGI IMG/M metagenome (GOLD analysis project Ga0070746, IMG submission 77016) | Aqueous microbial communities from the Delaware River and Bay under freshwater to marine salinity gradient to study organic matter... | ecosystem: Environmental > Aquatic > Marine >... | reverse complement strand
TACATCTTCAAGTGGTGCCTTGATATTTTTCTTTGGTTTACCATAGCCACCTAAATGTTTTTTAATACCCTTACCTTGACGATTTAAATGTTTGTCAAACAATGTTTTACCCGATTCGTTGTCAACGAATGTAAGTGCATAGCGCTTGTAAACGTTGTATGAAACACCCAAATAACGTGCCGCAGCACGGTTACTTAAAGTATGCTTTTGAGCTCTTAAAACGTCGTCCTTTGTAAGGATTATTTTGTTCATTTTAATGTTTGGACTAAATCCCAAAGTTCTTCAGGTGTGTCTGTAGGTAATTCTTCACCTGTTTCTGTGTTTTGGAGTTGTAAAACATCATCACCTGGTTGGTTCCATTTTTCATATAACCACCAATGGATAATTTGTTGTTGGTTTTTATTAAAATGGAGTTCTATTAGGGCTTCAATTGATTGTACAAATGGTTCTTCAAAATTAACAAAATCAATAGCATGTTCTACTTTGAGAATCATTGTTCTATCGTTTGCATATTTATACATTTCAATAAAACGTATAAATGCTTCTTTCTTAATTAAACCTTTTACTGGGCGTTGTTTAGTAACTGTGCCTTTAATTTTAAGAATATCTTTAAGATCTTTTTTTAGTTGATCATTTGCCATCTGTGGGTTGTTCATAAACCGAATAAATTTCTAATAACTGGTCGGGGCGTAATTGTTTTATAACAGCAAATATATTTACTGCTTCTGTAAGGGAAAATGCTGTGCATTTATTTATTCTTTCTCCCCTAATTCCTGATTCTCTGGGTTTTGTTTCTAACACATATGTTGATTTTCCCATTATATTTTATTTATTAATTCTAGAGTTTTTGAACATAATTCATACTGTTCAGTACGTTCATAAAAATCTAAAACTGTTTCAAGGTTAGATTTAAATGAGTCTTTAAGAATAGAAATATCCTTTACATTTTTACCGTCTTCTACTCGGGCCATTACAAAACTAGTTTTACCATTTTGTAATGTTTGTTCAACACCTTCTACAATACTAGAATATAGTATTTTTTGATATTTAATTTTATTTTCGGTGTCTTCAAAAAAATTAACTGGTAGGGTGGGGATAGATCTTCTTTTTCTCATTATTGTGAATTTAAGAAGAAAGCTCCTAAAACCAAAATTCTTTATTATTCTCCTTTAAGAGCTTTCGTGATTAAATTTTTAAACTGGTTCAAGGGAATATAATAACCTAACACGTTAGGATTATCCGTTGCCTGTTTTATATCGGGGTCAATACTTACTTGTAAATCATATTTACCAAGTTTTTGGTTCATTGCACGTTGAACCTTTTCGTTAACGTCAATTTTTTCATCTGGATCAACTAATATAGTTCCACCTTTAGGGATTAATTGTATTTTAATACCTTTTTTAGTTGGGTTTCTGTTTACATCTATTTTAATAGTAAATGTATTATCCCCAGTAGATAATTCAGCTTCTTGTAATAGTTCACCTACTGTTTCAAGAACCATATCGTGCAGTTCAGTTTTTTTCATTATTGCTATTTGTTATAAATATGAGATCATCTTCAAAAGTTTCAAGATTACCAATATTGATTTTAAAATTACCTAACTCAAATTCACCTATTTTACCGCTATCAGCTATAATTTCAGATAATTGTTGGATAGTATTATAATCTTGTTGAGTAAATCTATTACCATCTATAACCACAACTACTCCCTCAAAATCATCATATAATTCAGCATGTAATGATTTAAGTTTGTCTTTAAGATCAAATAATGTATTAGGTTGTTCTTTTGTTATATATGAGTCATAATCAACATCACTATACATTACATCACACCATGGTTCAAGGGCAGGTAATAAATTATCATTATTATTATGAATCCTAAAAGCAATATTATATTTAGGTGGTATAATAGGTTTCATTAAAGCATCATGTTTAACAAAATGTCCCCATTTACGAATAAAATTACGAGTTGATCTCATATTTTGAGCTAACCATTCAGGTGAATCTTCGTATATGTTTTTCGCTTTATCAACGGTATTTCTACGACTACCTCTACAAGTCATATGGTATACACACCCGTGCCAAGTTTGTATAAATTTAATACCATTAAGTTGAAAACGATTAAATATATCACTATCCTCTTTAGATTGGGGGGCATATAGTGGATCATGTCCTCCTATTTCTTGAAAATCACTCTTCCAAAACGCCCATGGGGCAAATATACCTTCAGTAGTACTATCATTAGGTACTCTTGAGTTTAAGAAATCAAGTAAACCTTGTTCATTAAATTCTTCGGGCTCAACACCAAAGTCCTTAAGTATTTTTTCTGGCCCATCTGGGTGTAATGGGGGTTCAATCCTGGTGAGAGATACTATAGTTTTTTCTTTAAGCTCCTCTTCAATCGCATCCAAAGCCCCAGGACACAAATACATGTCAGCATGATAAATCATACAGATATCATTTGTAGCTACTTCATTAATAAGGCGGTCATATAAAATAGTATGGCCTAAGCGTTCACCTGTATCATTTAGTATGGCTTTAAAGTGTAGGTCTTTATCCATCATTTCTTGGCACCAATCCCATGTACCATCTGTTGAAGCATCATCAGCTACACATATTTCTACCTCATGATTACCTTGGTTCTTACGGATTGAATTATAAGACCATTTTAGATATTTAAGGTTATTTCTACCTGGTTGTATTAAACTTATTTTCATATTCTAGTTTTTACATTAGTATTATAAATGGGTTTTACAAAAGTTTGATCATCATCATCAGGTAACCTTCCCCACTTTTGTATAAACTTTTTAGTGCTTTCTATTTCTATCCTAGCTAAACGATCAGGGCGTTGTTTAATATTATCATCTGGGAATCTACTAGCTCTAGAAGAAAAGTGCCACACTAATGATTTTGATGTCATAATAAACTTATAATCCTCTAACTGCATTCTGATAAATAAATCTTTATCTTCCCAATAAGCAGGGGCAAATAAAGGATCATTTCCCCCTATCCATTGATAATCTTTTTTTCGGCAAAAGAAACCTGCTCCACCTGCTTTTCTAACGTTTATATCATTATCTTTAATAAATTCAGTAGCCCATTCATCAAACCATTTTGAATCAAAATCGTGGTGATAAATCCCAAATTCGTTTTCTTCTACAAATACTGTACCGGGCCTATACCAGGGATCATTAGGGAATATATGGGGTTGGATTCTAAATGATGAGGCTATTAAACGGGTATTTTTATCTATATTATCATATAATTTAAGTAATTCTAAATCTTGGTTAGGAGCTACCCACATATCAGCATGGATAATGTTTACAAATTCAGTTTTAGATTCTTCTACACATATATCCATCCCCCCACCAATACCTCTAGGTATTTTATTAGTTTCAATTATAGGGGTTAAGTTAAGTTGTTCTTTATTATCTTCTAACCATTCATTAGTTCCATCAGTACAATTTTCGGCGTGTACTACTATAGGCATATCTTTATAATAAGCATTCTTTCTAACAGACTGAATAGCTAATTTAAGATAAGGTAAATTATTATATGATGATATACAAGTTGTTATTTTATCCATTACTCAAAAGTTTAATATCATTGTCAACCATCTTTTGAACTAATTCAGAAAAATTAGTTTTAGGTTCCCAATTGAGTTGATTTTTTGCTTTAGTATAATCTCCTCGTAATACATCTACCTCAGCAGGCCTCATAAAACGAGGATCTTGTTTAACATAAGAATCCCATCTTGCAATTCCAATATGTTTAAATGCTGCGTCTAAAAAGTCTCTAATAGAATGTTTTACCCCAGTAGCAATTACATAATCATCAGGGGTATCTTGTTGTAACATTAACCACATAGCTTCAACATAATCAGGAGCATAACCCCAATCACGTTCTGCGTCTAAATTACCTAGTGAGATATGATCAGCTAATCCTAATTTAATTCGGGCAACCCCATCTGAGATTTTTCGTGTTACAAACTCAATGCCCCGTTTTTCACTTTCGTGGTTAAATAAAATACCACTGCACGCAAACATATTATAAGATTCCCTATAATTTTTAGTTATCCAGTGGCCATATAATTTAGCTACACCATATGGGCTTCTGGGATAAAAAGGTGTAGTTTCTTTTGAGGGATTTTCAACCATTCTACCAAACATTTCTGAACTACTAGCTTGGTAAAATTTAATATTAGGATTAAATTCCCTAATAGCTTCAAGTATTCTTAATACTCCTAATCCTGTTACTTCAGAAGTATGTTCAGGTGTATTCCAGCTTTCACCTACAAAAGATTGAGCAGCTAAATTATATACTTCATTCGGGTTAGATTCTTTAAGACATCTTAAAAGTGAATTTTGATCTGTTAAATCACCTTGCAAAAATGTTATTTTACCTTCGAGATGTTTAGTATTAGTTCTATTTTTAGTAGAGCTTCTTCTTTCAACCCCATACACTTTATAATCTTTTTTTAATAAAAAATCGGCTAAGTGACTGCCATCCATTCCGTTAATTCCTGTAATTAATGCTGTTTTCATGATTGTAATTTTTTCCATACGTCTTCCCAACTAAAAGATTTATATTGAGGATTAAATAAGTTGTACGCATTTAATTCTGAAAATTTTCCTGCTATTTCGTACCATTTGCTACTCATTCGACGGTCTTTTATAGTTTTACCTGATTCATTGGCAATATATAATCTTTTTTTAGGGTGTTGTCTATTATGAACTAATAATATATTTTTTATAATGTATTGGGGAATATTTCCTAAAACTTTGTTTGTCATATGTTGGAATGAAGTATCTTCATGGGTAAAGAATACAGATTTAGGAATATTAACTCCAGATTTAATTACTTCTGAAGATATAACTAAGCCACAACCATTAAATTTATGTGGTGAAACAATTCTTATATCTAAATCTTCTACCTTAGAATTTAAATTATTCATTTCTTCTTTAGTCATAACATATGAACTACCATACCACGCTAGTGTATCTCTTTTTTTATCGGTTAACTCAATGTGTTCTATTGGTTTCCAACTATCATCCCACATTTTACATGTAGCAAAAAATGTTAAATATTTAGGAGTCTGGTGATTTACTTGTTGATGTAAAGAATCTATAATAATAAAAGTAGAGATAGGTAAAATAGCATCTGATTCTCCCCACATTAACACATCTGCTTTTTCACAATAGTTTTCATTAAAGTTTCTTCTATAGTCTGCTATTGTAATTAATTTAGAGGTACTATAAGCTTTAAAACCTGATTCAATGATTTTTTTAATGATTTTATTTTCACACTCTATTAATTGTTCTGGGCTAGTACATTTTTCTAGGTCTTGGTTAGTGCAAATAGTAAAGTCTACTAAAACTTCACCATCATATTTGTTAACTGCTTCTTTTAAAGATTCTATATAGTCTTCTACCATATCACACTCATACCACTGTATAAGGCATCCTATTGCTATTCGTGTTTTCATAATGCTTCTTTTTCCCAATTTACAAAATAAGAAAGCCATCTTTCTTCAGCATGCGTAGAATATGAAGGAATAGGACTTAGTAACCCTTTCCCCTTACTAGCTAATCTTTTAAATGTAATTCCCCCCATAGGTAATGTTTTTCCTGTATGGAGTTCTAACATATCCTGTTTATCTTCTATTATGTTTTTAGCAGTAGTAGCAAAAGTCATAGTGGTACTACTAGTCAATTTCCAATGACACGTACTTGAAGCATATAATACAGTATCTTCTCCCGTAGGGTACACATTAATGGGTTTTCTTATACCATTTTCATCTATATCTACTTTTCCATATTTAGATAAACTTTGGTGTCTAGGGTCTTGTTTATCTTGGTATTTATCTGGATGGTCGTATAGAGTAACGTATGGAGCTCCTAATTCTGTAAAGGCCTCTAATAAAACTTTTTTAGCTCCACGACAATGGATATAATCATCTTCAACTAAGTAGACTATGGTTTCTTTAGGCATATTTTGAACAATATCATAAGCTTTATTCCAACTATGTAAAAAAGTACCAGTGTTGCCTTTATTAGTACATTCTACATTAGGAGAATATTGGAGTAACATTTTATGTGTTGATTCCTTTATATTATCTCCTATAATATATAAATTATCAGATCCAAATTCCCTAACTAAAACCTTTAAACAATTTTCTTTGCTAGCGTATGGTGGTTTTATTTTTTGGGGGTTTGAATGATCACTTATTCTATAAATAACAATAATTTCAGGGCTCATATATCATTTAGGGTTATACGATTAAATCTACTATCTGCGGGGTTTATTTCTGAAATAATATTAACTTCTATTGATTCCTTTTGAAACCAATCATACATTTCTTTTGTGCAGTCAATAGTATTCTTTAGTTCTGTGTATGAAGGACCCTTACCCATACCAACTTCTTTACTATAAAGATCTACAGAATGTTGTTCAATCCAATTAGGATCTCTGTCATTATTATTGTATCTGTCTAAATTTCCTATATCCCAGCCTAATGTTACTATTTTTTTAACTCCTAGATGATAACATAAAGGAAATCCAGATTCATATAATATTCCTGGCCCCCACATTACTTGAGTGTGGGTACCTAATTGTTTCCAGTTATCAAAATTACGGGTGTATGCTGTGCTGCCCTCTAAAGTTATCCATGGTCCTGAAATAACCGGGAAATATAAATCAATTTCATGTTTATATTGATTAATAATTCTATTAAGTTCATTTTCCATATTACTAGCAGTAAGCTGCCAGGATTTTATAGTATGGGGGTTTTGGTATTCATATGGCTGAAAATTATAAGTTGATACTAAATGATAATCACATATATCGTTTAAATAATTAAGAGATTGTTTAGCACATATTACTAATTTATCTTTTAGTTTATCCTTTAAAATACTTTGATCGTGTTTAGTTAAACTAGGGCCACAGGATATTAAATATGCAGTTTCTCCTTTGTATTTATTTTTTAATAATTCAAGTCTTTCTTCTATTGAACCATGTTGGTAAAAGGCTTGTTTTAATTGTTTAGTAAGTTGTAACATTTAATTTTATTTAGTTAAGTAAAAACTTAAAGAATGTTTACCCTGAATTGGGGTAGCATATTCTATAGAAGAAAAGTAGTCTCTAAATAATAACCATACCGAAGACTTACTAAAATAGTGATGATGTCCATCAAAAGGGGGTTTAGTTATAGGGCTCCAAGGGGTCCAGCGGGAACCCTTATTACCGGGTATTTCTATAAATAAGTATTTATTGGTTATTTTAGAAACTTGTTGTGCAAATAATTTTACATCTTTTATGTGTTCTAAAACATGCCAACAAGTAACTAAATCATAAGATTTAGAAAAATTTATAGTATTAAAATCTCCTTCATAAATAATAAAACCATCTTCTTTTAAATTTTTAATGCATAAAGTACTAATTTCTTGTCCTTCTAATTCAATATTAGGAAATTTTTTACTTACATGACGTAAAAAAGTACCTCCTCCAGCTCCTATATCTAAAAGATTATTACAGTCTTTTATTAAAGGAGCAATATAATTACATCTATTTTTACAGATATCTTCTCTACGTGAATGGAATATTTGTGTAAATTTATTATTTTCATCTATTTCTCCTGATCCTCTAGTACCATGACCCCCTGCATTTTTACGGTATAAAGATCTATGATATTCATTGGCATCTTCTAAATAATCAATATATATGTGATCACACTTAGAACAATTAAAAATATCTAATTTATCATGTCTATTGTTCATTTTTGTAGAACAAATAGGACAATTAATTAGTTTACTGTGTTTAGGGGTGTTTGAAGGCATTGTTTTATATAATTTTTAAATGTAGTATTCCATTCTTCTAATTTTGCATTTCTAATAGAATACCAATTAGCTCTGTATTCAGTGTTTGATATAATGTTTTTATGTTTATGAATTAATGAATCATACCAATTATTATCATTAATATCAATATTATATTCTTCAAACCCATTATTTAATGAAAAGTCTTTAACTTTATCCTGGGTACTAAAATATAAGCCCGGAACATTTAAACCTATAGATATTAGCTGACCATGTCCTCTTAGGGCTATTATAGAATTAAAATTTAAATATAATTTAACTAATTCAGAAGTATACTCAAAAGATAATAAACTTCTTAAATTAGGTTCATCTAATATAAAGTTAGAAAAATATCTATAATCTTTATGAGTGTGGGGCATAGCTGATAATTTATTTGTATTTACAAATTCAACTAATTTTTGGATATTATTTTCTCCATTAAATCTATTTTTATTTATGTTGGAATTAGCGTTAAAGGCGGGTTGAATTATATTTAAAGTAGAACTTATGTCTTTTCTTTTTTCATAATCATATAATAATCCTGGATCAGGTATCTCTATAACTTTATCACTATATATGTTTAAATCCTTTAAAATTTGAATAGAACCATCATTTCTTAGTGAGAATTGTGTAGAATACTCTATAGTATCTTTTAATGCTTGTTTTGCTGTTTCAGAAAAACCCTCTTGCCCCCTAAAATAATTGATTCCCAATCCCACAAAATAGATAGGACATTTAATAGATTCCATTATTTCTTTATTAAAAGGTAACTTATACCCAGTATCCTGGTTTTCATACCCAGCATACTCGATTAAACCCCCACCCCCAACTACTATAGCATCAAAATTATTGGTTTTAAAAAATTCTTTTACAAAAGAAACATTATTATTTCTATCCCAAAAAATACTTCTTATATCAAGAGTAACCCACTCTATATTAGGATATTGTAAATTAAACTCTTTTCTTACATTATAAAGAGCTACATTATCACCTAAGTTTCTATTATAAGAACCTATATGTGCAAATTTTTTCATATGTTAAACGGATTTACTCTTTCAATACTCATTCTACTAGTTTTTCTTTGAAAACCATTATTAGCAGGATATTTTCTATGTAAACCACTAGTATCTGCTATTATAATAGAGTTTTTATTTCCCGTAATAATACTTTCTGGGGGGAGCCCATATTTTTTTAAATACTGATTAATATCTGAATGGGTTATGCAATAATCGTTTTTAGTAATTAGTCTGAGGGAATCATTCCACCGTTCAAGGTTTTTATTTCTGGTTAAGTTTTCGTTTAATACAGCATTACTACGTGTACATGAGGTTTCATATAAAAACTTAAGTTTATTTTTAGTGTTTTTGTGACTACCTTTTACATAGGCAAAAGGTCCATGTTGTTCACTAATATCATGTAAATAGCCAAATAATTTAAAAGCGGAGAAAAATGTATCAACATGTAAAGTACATTGAACATCATATCCTTCATTTTCATCTACCCTTACCTCACTAGGTATAGAAAAATTAATATTAGGTCTAGCGGTTAAGTATCTTAATAAATTATTATATCTTGTATAGTCTTCTTTATTAAAATTTTCCCACACATATACACCATCTTTTATAAATTTTTTATACTCGGGATAGTCGGATACAAATTTTAAATCTGTTAATAATGATCTTTTATGTTCTAAAATTCTTTCAGCTAGAAGACATCTAACTAAATGCATGCCAAATTTATCATACTCAGTTTCTACGTGTTTTTTAATATTATTAAAAATAGACCAATCTTTAACTTCTGCTAGTAAGGTATTTATGTTATATCCTGTAATTTCGGCTATAGTTGATTTATCTTCTTCTGTTAAAAATTTATTTATTTTATCTTTCATTTATTAGGGGGGATTTACATACTATTATATCGTGGGCGTGTTCTAGTTTAGAACGTTTATCTTTTGAATATTTAAAAAAGGTATTTAAATCAACTTTTTGTCGGGAAATTGGTATTATATATTTACCATCTAAAAATTCTTCTACAATACCTTTTTTGGAATCACTAAATCTATCATATTCAAACATAATACAATAGTTAGTAAAGTTATCTATTTCTTGTATTCTATTAAGGATTTTCCATTCTTCTCCTTCTACATCTATTTTCATAACAAAAGTATTACATCCTTTTAAATAGCTCGATATATCTTCTACTTTAACTAATTGTTCATTTAAAACTTTATTCTTAACACACTTTTTATTTAGACTAGCATTACCCGAGCTATCTGGTATATATAAAGTTAAAGTGTCATCAATATTACTAACTGCAGTATTATTTAACAATATATTATCGTTTAATTTATGAAAATGGGTTATAGTTTCTTTTAAACAGTTAAATACTTTTGTATTAGGTTCAAAAGCTATTATAGGTGTGTTAGTGATATTAGTTATTGGAACTAAAAATTCACCATAATTACAACCAATATCAAATATTTTATCTGAAGGAAATTTATTAACTATAGATTCCCAAGTTAATACTTTACCTTCTTGGGTTCCTTTTCTAGACTTAACCATATTATACCTAGAATCTTTAGGATCTACATAAAGACTATATAAGGATTTACCGTATTGTATTTCTACTATTTTCATACTTTAATTAAAAATTTTTAGTCCACATAATTATATAATTTTTCTGCTATATTAAATTGCCATTCATAATCAATATCAAATGCTTCTAACTCATCCATAGTAAATAGTTTAATGCCTTTTTCCTTTTGAAAATCACCCATCCATCTATTTTCTTTTATAAGATCTAATCTTGATGCATATAAGACATGAGCTGCCTCTAATGTAGGTTCTACTACTTTAGTATTCATAATAGTTTGGTCTGAAGGCCAGGGGGTAATTAATTTTCCCTCTTTATTCCAATAATACGTCTTTTTTTCTATAACTGCAAATAGATTTTCTTCTTGTTGGGTTAAAAATTGTTCTATAAATTTATCTATAGTTGATATTTTTAGTAAAGGATTACACCCAGATACTAGTATTACATATTCATAGCCCTGTTTTTGTAATTCAGTGTGCCATTCATATATTTTTTGGAGGCTATTGTCATTATTTGCTGATTCATAGCTTCGATTATATAAGTTAACTTGTTTACTAGTTGCAATATCAACTAATTCTTTTTCATAAACAGACGCAAAGATATTTAACTTATATTTTGATGATTTTAATTTATCTAAAATAAGACTAAATAAAGTAGTCCCATTAAAAGGGCGTACCATTTTTTGTGGGACGCGTTCACTATTTAATCTAGCTTGAACTACAATAGCTATTTTATCTAATTTTTTCATTTCTTAGTATTATATACACCTAAAACATTGTCTCTATATATACCAAACTTATTATTCATATCAATTATTTCTAATTCAGGGATATTTTCTTGGAGATATTCTAACCCAGTTTGAAGAGTATTTTGTGATTTTTCTTTTTTTCCTTTTGAATTTTTATCCCAATCCCATATATCTTCAATAATATATAAACCATCAGGATGTAATTTATCAATAAAGTTATTAAATGTTTTTAATTGAGAAGTTGGTTTATGGTCCCCATCATCTATGATAATATGGAATTTTTCTTTTCCTAAAATTTCAAATAAATTTTTTCTTCCATTCTTTGCTCCATGTTTTTCCTCTTTATTCACAGAATCAACTTTATGTAAACTTATATTATCATATTTACTTGTATTGTTTTTAACAAATTCAAAACTTATTCTTTTAAAAACATCTACTCCATAAATTTTAGCATTGGGGAAGTATTCAGCCCATAAATTTAAACTTGAGCCATCTAACACACCTATCTCTAAAATATTAATAGATTCATATTTAAATTTTTCAAATAGTCTATCATATTCTGGTAAATAGGTATGAGCATTAGATTGTTTTCCGGGCATCCTATGTTTATCTGTATTAAATTTTAATTTTTCTTGGATTTCAACTAATTTTTTCATATTATTTATTTTTGTCTAATTTTTTCATATACTTCATTTTTTAATGGGAAAAACTTACTACTTATTTCACTTCCTATATTATAATCGTAACCCTCTCCTAAGTTTTGTAGTTTTAAATAATCTAGTTCAAGTAAATGATTAAAATATTTAATAAACCCATCATAGTAAATACTATACTCTCTCCTAGTATCAGTGTCTTTTAAACCTATATGCTCAGTAAAAGCATGTTTATTAGTAAATGTTGTATTAAAACCATCTACCCCAGCAAAGTATACAGTATCTGGGTTACACATTAATGCTAGTTTTACTAGCCGAGAAGCTGCCCCCGCTATATTTTTAAATTCAAAGGGGATATGTACACTATATGTGTTAAATTCATTACTAAAGTGCTTTAATTCATCAGAATGGATTTTTTCTCTATAATGGTAAGGTTCTAATAAAATAATAGGATTATCTTTTAATAACCTATCCCGGAATGAATGATTAGTAATATCTGTATTATAACTTATTAGGGTTAAATCTACTTTAGTAGTTTTTAGTCTTTCTGAAATATAAAAATCATTACATGTCCAGATGTAGTCATAATTAAGATTTTCCCATTTAGTGTCTAAAGTAGAAGTTCCTCCACCTAAAATGAGAATTTTTTTATCTTTAAACTTTTCCAGCATCTTTTAATGCTTTTAGTTTTTTATAATTCATTTGGGGAACTATTCCCCCTACACCCATTAAATTACCATATATTTGAGTTCTTTGGTGCTTTTTATGATCATATTTAAGCCTAACAGCGTGTAAGGTATCTACATCAGGAGAAAACATTACAATAGAGTTATTTTTATTTGTAATTTTTTTAGTTTCACACCAATCCCATGGTATCCAACAACGATTTTCATCTAAATGGTTTTTCCAATATTCAGGAATAAATTTCCATTCATCTTTAAAACCTAATAAATGGGTATGCACCGGTTCTTCATCTACAGACGAATCTTTATTAATATTAAGTAAATAAGTTAAAGCTTTTTCTCTAACGTCCGGGTGGGGGCTAATTTCATAGTGGGATAAGTTCTTTTGAATTGCAGTAATGATATTAGTAGGGTTTGTTATATTAAATTTAGCTTCTAGAGCTGATTTAAATTCTTTACCATTTAAGTATTTTACTAAATTAAATATAAATGGGTTTCTGTATGATTTGATTCTAAAAGTTATACCGAAACTTTCTACAGGGTTTCCTTTTCTTTCTAGGGGAAAATCATTACTACGATATTTACTTAAATATTCGTTAACATCAGTAGTACACCCAGGGAATTTTTGGATTTCATATCCACGATCCAATAGTGTTCCTATTACTTCTTCAGTAGAAGAATTTTTATCCCAGTGAATTTGGGGATCATTAATAATTTGTTCAAAATGATCTTGACTTAAAAAATCCTCAATATATATGTGCTTAAAGGGTACTTCCTCAAATGGGGCATCTAAAATTTTCTGTGAAATGTAATTAAATTCATTCATAATGTTTATCCTCTTAATTTTTTTCTTACTGGTTTTTCAGATTCAGTGACTTGAATAATACCATCGCCATAGGCACGTTCTAATTCGCGTATACCGCTGACTAATTTAAATAGTCCTTGTGGTTCAACGGAAGCCATATGGTCAGATCCTTCCATAGTTCTATCTAAAGTAATGTGACGTTCAATAATAGTTGCTCCTAGATAAATAGCAGCTACTGTAGTGCCTAATCTAAATTCGTGACCTGAATAACCTATTTCAAAATCTGGGTATCTTTCAGATAATGTTTTAATACCTGATAAGTTTAATTCTTCAATAGGTGCTGGATAGGTTGAATTACAGTGTAATAATCCTATTTCATGTTTATTATTATGTTTAACTTTAGCGGTTCTAAGAACATTAACAGCATGATCGATTTCTTCTTGGGTAGACATGCCCGTTGAAAAAATTACCTGTTTTCCAGTAGCCACACAACCATCTAAAAGTTTATCATGGGTTAACATTGCAGATGGTAATTTAATAAAGGGGATATCATATTGGGTTAAGAATTCTAATGAATCCATATCCCAAGGAGAAGCGGACCATGCTATGCCCTGTTGTTTACAGTAGGTATCAATTTCATCATACTCACTTTTGTTGAATTCTACTTTATATTTGTATTCAAGATATGTCATATCTTCACCCTGCCATTTGCGGGGTTTGGATTTTTGATCTTCGGGAACACAAATATCCGGATTCCGTTTTTGGAATTTAACAGCATCACACCCTGAAGCAGCTGCTATATCAATAAGGCGCTTTGCTATATTAATATCACCTTGGTGATTAATACCTATTTCTCCTATAATATATGTTTTTTTCATTTTGTAAAATGGTTTTTACTGTATTTGTGATGATGATATTGTTCACCAGGTAATAGAAATGATAAATGCATACAGTATCTATATCCATTTTCAGGTAAATTAGCCCTATGTAATATGTGACTATTAAAGCTAGTAGTAGTACCAGCACCCCCTATTATTTCTTTTTCTGTAATTTCATCCGCATTAATATACGAATTTTCTTTTAGGAGAACACATTTATTGTTAATATATTTAGGGGAAATAATAGGATCAGCTATTACTAAACCACCTTGATTAGGTTTTATATCATTTAAGTATACTAATAACTTATAATTATTTAATTCAAATGTTTTATCAGTATGCCACAAAGAGCTATAAAACAATTCATTTGAATAATTAGTAGATTGTATATCTTCTTTAATAGGTTTAATATCACCAAATCTACATCTCCTTAAGTGTAAATCACTAACATACTTATTAGGTCCTAGTATTTCGAATTTAATTTCATTAGTAAATAAATTTTTTATTCCTAAATAATTGACTATACTCTCTTCAAATATTTTTTTATATTCAGGGGGTAAGTCACCTGCTACTTTATTTATACTATCAATACCATCCGCCCCATAAGCCCATCTATAAGTTATATTATTATAAGTGTGGGTGGGGGTTATTTTATTATTTTCTAATAAATAATTAAAAATCTCTATACCACTATTTGCTAATTCTTCATCTGAAGATATTTGGTATTCTTGATGGTTATTAGGGGTTAATTGATTTAAAATGCTATTCATATTTCTTCTATTCTTTTTGTTTTATCACAAATTAATAAATCATATGCAGGTTTAAGACCTACACTAAGTTTATGGAATTTACATCCCCACTCGATTAATTGTTTATGGGTAATATCCATCCAATCAATTTTAGTTACAGTACCTCGAGCAGTCCAATAAGTAATATTATGTCCTTCATTATATAACTTATTAATTTTGTTTATGTTTTCAAAGTTAGGTATTGCATCGGGGTAATTTCTTTCACCATCGTAAAAACAAATTGTTTCATCTATGTCTACAAATATATTCATAATG
>Ga0070746_10001247_pt1 | contig 15292 bp, 8 predicted proteins | sample VirMetDEL_Mar_21_FD_77016 | JGI IMG/M metagenome (GOLD analysis project Ga0070746, IMG submission 77016) | Aqueous microbial communities from the Delaware River and Bay under freshwater to marine salinity gradient to study organic matter... | ecosystem: Environmental > Aquatic > Marine > Coastal... | reverse complement strand
GACATCAAGTCTCCTGACTTAAACATGTCTTTTTTCTTTTCCCAAAACTCTTTAAGCTGGTCTCTACCCTCATTATCAAAACCCACCTTGTTTGCCATCTTAGTTAAAAGAAGAGAGCTTTGCATATAATCCGTTGGGATGCCGGATGATAGTGCATAGCTAGAGCCCAAGGCTTGAGTATCCGAGCCTAAAACCCTCGCTTTAAATTTTGGGTAGTTCGGGTGTTCTTTTATGTCTTTAGCCCATTTGTAAACTAAGTAGTCTTTTTGCGGAGGCATAGGCATACCGAAAGCGTTCCACAGACGCTCGTCGGTTCGAAACTCTTTTAATACCTTATTTAAAGTAAGCTCTTTACCACCCTTCTTGAGCTCAAACAGTTTCCGCATCGTTTCAGTACCTTCAAGCTTCTGAGATATGGGATCGTTTTGTGTAGCGAAAGACTGAGGGATCAGATCATCATCCCCTAGCTTTTTAAGATCTTCATCGGATGCGGTTTCTTCTTCTTCAACTTGGACTGTCTTGGCTTGATCCTTGTTTACTACAGAATCTGTTTCCTGGTTATCCATGGAGCCTTCAGGAGCGTCACTCTTAATAAAGCTCTCAAAGGAAGATGTGTGAATCGTAGGATCTTGTTGTAAAACATTAGAGGCATTCAACGAATTTTTGGAAGACTCTTCTTCATCAAACCCTCGACCAACGGCCAACATTACACGGCCTGCGTCATAGACTGCTTGGATAACGGGTTGAACCTGTTTGACCATGGCGTCTACATCAGGGTAACCATTTTTCCAGAGAGTGTTGGGTTCAGATATACGCCTTGTTTTTCCGTTCTCGGTTATCGTGCGCTCAATCTCTTCCGATTGGTTTTTCCAGCCGCTCTTTTTTGGGTCCGGGGCGGGCACAAACTCAAAATCCTTTTCGATCTTTAATAACTTGTATACCTCAAGCATGAAGTCATTCCATACATAGGGAAGAATACCTCCGGCCGGTCCGCCCGGTAATTGTTTTAACATCCCGTTGTCTACCTCCGAAGACGGAGTGTACTGCAAAGCTAAGAGTGCATCTTTTAATCCAGCCTTACCTTTCTTATTCCCGATATTATCTAAAAGATATCGAACAAATTGAGCGGGGCTGACGGAATTTCCTGAAGAAACACCAATCGTGGAAATGGAATCCTGAGCAACCATAACCTTACGGATTTCATTAATAAGCTCAGGCTTGTTCTTGATGAAATCCTCGCGGGCAATCTTTTCGGTTTCCTGATCAATGACATGACCGTTTGCCTTTTTCCAAAGACCTTTGACTCTTTTGACCTTCAGCTTTTGACCGTTGGCCCTTGTTATTTCAAATAGATCAATGTCCTGATACTTTTCATCCTGCATCACTTCAAAGGACTTCTTTACAATTGCCTCATCCAGACGCCTTTCTAAATCTCTCGCTAGGTCTGGGTTAGCCTGCTCGGAACCGGAACCTGTACCGAAGGTCACACGCTCTGGATCAAATTTATCAACTCTCCCCTTTGCGAAAAGAGACAGCACATCAACACCTTCGTCCGCACTGCCACGAGCAAATGCACCATGGCCATTACCTGCTTTTACAGTACTGGTTGCTTTCTCTCCTTGAGCAAAGAATTCATAGTCCTCGGGAGATGTAACGCTCGCGCCCCACTCTTTTGCCGCCTGAATAGTTTCTTCTGCAGTCTTCGCTTCGTATTGTTCTTCGTAAGATTTTTGAGCTTCTTTTTGGAGCTTTTCAAATTCTTCCTTAGCCTTGAGAATATCCTCTTCGGTTATACTTTCGTCCTTCTTAAGCTCTCTTACTACAGAGTATAGGTTATTGCGAAGAGCCGATTTTTTTGCCGGGTCTAATTTATTCCAGGCTTCTACACTTGATGACCAGGAAGGGTCTTTTGAAAGTGTTTCCTTTTTAGTACGACCAACTCCAGGGCCCTGTTCTGAGGCAATATCCTCTGCCCAAATACCGATAATCTTTTTAACCGCTTCCGCTTTTTCCTGATAAAAGAAATACTCAGTCAAGCTCTGGCTCCATTGCTTTCCGCCATGTAACTGAGGGAAGAAGCCACCGGTCTCTTCACCTTGGAAAGACCCGGGCTCATCGTAGTCAAAGAATAATGATTTTAACTGCTGCCTTAATCGAGCAACACTACGCTCGGCTCCTGCTCTCTGCTCGGAACCTTCTTCCATATCCTTAATGAGTTTTTCATACTCCGCGATATCCTTGGTCATCTCATGAGCTCTTCGCTCAATAAGTTGGTGATATCTTTGTTGCTTGGATCCGCGAATATCACGGTCGTCAAGGATTTCGAGAGATCTACCAGTAGCTAATTCATAGACCGTCATCTCGGGAAGTGTCAGACGGCTAAGCTCACCACTGGTAATATTTCGGTTATTTATGCCGTCTGCTTTATCCTGCTCTTTCAACCGGAATAGCATCATGGCTGCGACTGAGGTTCCATTCTCAGACTGAAAAAATATACGGTCTCCTTCTTTATATCTACGACCCCCTATTGTTTCAGGGAGTGCAGCGGATGCACGAACAGCATCAAGAAGATCGAGATATTCCTGGACGGTTTTATCTCCGAACCAAGGGAGTTTATCCGTAAGCTTACGGCCGTAAGCAAAAGGATTAAAGCTTTGGTCTACGCCTGAACCAAGGGAGGTTGGGCCCGGGGTTCTCTTGGTGACATTTGTAAAATCTGGGCTTGTCCCATTTGGTAAGTTATTGACTGAATTATTGATAAGCGACTGTGCTCTTATCACACCTTCTAACGCGGAGTCTTTAGCATCTATACCTAGAATCCTGCGAAGGATGTTCATGAGTACATCAAAGAAATTATCCGGTTTGTCTGAGAATAAGATGCCGTATTTCTTCTTCTGCTCGCTATCTAACTTTAAGTCACTTAAAATTCCTTGGGTATATCTATCGGTGATCGCTTCTGTTAAGAGCTCTGCGGGACTGTAAAGATAATAACCATGCCCAATCCGAGGGATTCCATAGCTTTCGTGATTATTGTACATATCCACTAGGTCTAAATACATTTCAGTAAGGCCCTCTACCGCAGCCGCCCGATCTTTCTCTCTTTTAGTTTTTGCTTTTGTTTTTTCGTAAGGTATGACGAACTTTTTCCACTCCTCTACACTAGTTGCGTCAATCTCCTTAGCAGGACCCATCGGTATCTCAACACCTAAATCTGAGTCAATATAGGGCTCTTTGTTATTGGCGTAATAACTAAGCTTAACCCCCGCTTTTTCCGCCCTGCTTACAGCATCTACATTAAACATGCTGAGAAAACTATCCCCTAAAGCATGAACTGACTCGTGGAGAAAGGTTGAGGTGAATTGATTAGGGCTGAAGTTTGGACTATAAGGGGCTTCACTTCTGTCAGTGAACTTTTCGTTCATCAATAGGACGCCGGTATCCCCATCTTTTCTAAACTCTTTTTCCAAAGTGCCCGACTCACCTTGGCTAATATCATCTTTACTGTAGTTGAAGTATGTGCCGAAGGCATTTGTTTTATCAGAAAATGCTACTAATGTATTTGCTACTACGGGATCTCTCTTAGCTTCTTTTAGTATAACCCCAGACAGAGCTTTGTAATAACTGATTTCTTCTAAAGTAACCCCCGCTGCGTCCGCCTTAGGTTTAGTCACGCCGCCTCCTAAATAAGCGGTCTCCTCACTAGTTTGCTCCAATGCTCCTAACTCTAGAAATAAAGATTCAAGTATGGTAGTCAGCTTGGCACTTTCGTTAGTATCGAACTTGTATTTTTCAATTAACCTAAAAGTTTCTGGGTAAACATCCTCGGTGGCTAAATATATAGGTGTCTCAGATGTGGGGCGGGCGCTCCCTCCCCCGGCGTTGAAGGTTGCTCGATTGCCGGGATCGAAAGGATTAAAACTTTGGTCTACGCCTGAACCAAGGGAGGTTGGGCTATTCGCTTTTAGCTCTTTACCAATTTCTTTAGCGGTTTTACCAAACTTTTCTAGGACTAATGCATCCAGGTCATTTTTTAAGATGTTTAATGCTCGGTTATCCGCACCGTATAAAACTGCCCGTCCATTTACATCAACCTCAAGACGTACTTGCTCACCATTTCTTTCAAAAGTTTTTTCGGAACTGGATATAGGATCAATCATTGGGCCCGGATCGACTTCTACATTCGCCTCGACCTTCTCCTTCGGCTTTTGACCCTCGGCCTTTGCCTCTGGCTCTGGGCTGTTTAGTCTCCAGTTTGTGTATTTGAAAAGATATGCCTGAGAGTCAGAGAGTCCCTGTACCTCAACCCACTTTTTTGCACCACGCTTACCTACCTGCATCCAAATCGGAGTTTCTCTGTCCAAGCTAGCAAGCTGACCTAGTGTATACCGCTCAAAATTTTCTTTTTGAAAACCTTTGTTTTCTTTTGTCGGAAACCCGCCCGGACCCACATATTTATGATACAAAAAATGCGGGGTATCCATCCAATCAATTGTTGCTTTCTCCGGCTCGATTGCATCGCGGTATTCGCGGAGCATGGTGAGCTTTTTGTCGATCTCGCTGATCTCAGCATCAATCGCTTTGGTATCGGCCTTTGGGGCTTTGGCCTCGGCCTTTGGCTTTGGCTTTGGCTCGGTCTTTGGCTTTGACGCTGTCTTCTTTGCGGGGGGTTTGGATTGGTTATCCGGCTCTCTCCAAAAACTTACAAACCTTCTTTGCTTTTCATTTAAAGCTTTAGAAGCTGCCTCTTTATCCGCTTTTACATAACCATAAACTTTAGGATCAAGGCGCTTTCTTACAAATTTGTTATCGTCGAGCTTAGGAGCATTAACCCACTTGCCATCTTTCCACTTTTTCCAGTTTCCTTGAGGACTGCGAAATACAACAACCCATTTGCCTGGAGGTAGAGATCCTTTTTTGTCTTGAGCGGAGCCCAAGGCTTTTACTTTCTCATCAAATACTTTTTGGGTGATCCCACCATTTAATCTCTGCTTTTCGAGATTTAAGAACTCTTTTCGGGTTTCAAGCTCAGCAATACGGGTGTCAATTGAGCCGACCGCAAAAGCGACTTGTTGCTCGTATTTTGCAAATGCTTCGACAACACGCTGGCCGTCCGGTGCTTTGCCGCTGGACACATCTGCTAGGTCGAAGGCCGCAAGTGCACTGGAGAAGATAGCCCCATCCATCAGACTATTTAGTCCCATCATTTCGGCTATGATTTGAGAATAGGATATATCTCTTTCGGATACCGCACTACCTTCTGACTCAAGCTCTTCAAATAGCTTTTTCTTAACTTCGGCAGCTTTCTTATTAAAAGCTTTCTCATCCATAGCCAAAGTTTTGATGTCTGAAACTTTTTTACTGATGTCTTTGAGGTTTTTTAACTCCTGGGTAAAAAACTCTTTCTGCGCCTTTTCTGCCTCTGCCTTCGTATCAAATAATCTGGGTGCTCGGGGCTTTCGGGTTCCGGGCTGTCTTATTTTAAGTTCAAACTTACCACCCTTTTCAATAATCTCAGCTCCGGGCATCAGGTACTGAACCGGTATAACTCGGGCCTCAAGTTGCTCCTGGTCTCGGTCGACATCTTTCTCGATCTTCGCAACCTTCCGAGTCTTAGTTGCTTTTACTTGGTTTTTAATAACTTCTTTATTGGAAGGGTCAACCTTTGGGGTTACTTCGGACTCAACTGCCTTTTTGACAGGTTTAACCCTACCCTTCTCATCAAGAATTGGTTTAGGCTTTTCCTTAGAACCTTCTCTTGGTTTTGTTTCTTCAACTTCAAGAAGCTCTTTTACCCCTTGCTGAGCATCTGATCCTTCAAGTTTCTCATAGACCTCGGCAGTTTTTACAGCGTCTTCGGCGGCAACCCGGCCTTTAGCAATAGGAGTAGCCATTTCTTCGAGCTCAAGCTTGGTGTAAGCCGACATGTCTGTAGGCAAAATCTTTTTGTCGAGCATCTTGTTAACCGCTTCTGCTACCTGCTTTGCTCGGGCTTTACCTTCTGTCTGTGCAATGATTCCAATCTTGCGCATCATTGAATTCAGAGCTTCATCATCACCCATTTGTTGAATAGGTGTCTTGTTATTAAAAAATAACTCAGACATTCCTGGGCGTTCATGATAGTACTCACCAAAACTTGGGTCGGTTTGCTTACTATACCCATTGGTACTGAAGCCCATTTTTTGTAAGATCAGTTGATTTAATTTAAACTGCTGCTCTTTTGTTCCGCCTGTGGTCTTTCCACCCACAAACTTTTCCATCGAGGGGTGAATTACCTTTGTTAAAAAGTTTTGATACTCAGTCTTGATTGAGGAATCTATATTTCTGCCTGCAAGAAGACTGGCCCACTGATATGAAAACCACTCCTCTGCGCGAACCTTGGCAGTCATTCTTTTGTTATTCCAAGCACGATCTACCTGAGCTTTTTGAGCACCGTCAAGCTGACTGTATTTTTGCTCGGGTATTTTTAAAGTGTACTGCGTAAAAGCGTCTTTTTGTGCCTCGGTTCCAATCGAGTCGTATAAACTCATAAGCTGATCATCGCTGATCATAAGCTTACGAGCCAAGTGTCCGGACTCGTGTAAAAACACACCAAGAGGGTCCTTACCTATCTTGTTACGGTTAATGTATATTGCGTATGTGCCGGTCTCCCCATCTTCATGAAAAGACCCCTCCATCTCTTTATCAGAAAAAGGTGTACGATCCGCAACTACTAGCTTGAGGTCCTTCATTGCTTCCGGATTTAAAGCGTACAATCTGCTCATTAGATCAGTAAGCACATTGGTTGCGTTTTCCTGCTCTTCGGCACTTTCGTAATTGCCTTCGTTTATTACATGAGATGCAGCTCCCTCTGCGTCATTAAAAGAGTTAAACTTATTTCTAAAGCCTGCGAGATTTACGATACCAGTCTTTCCTGTTTCGGTATTCTCTACATTCTCGTAATCAAACGGTGTACTAGTTAGATCTAGATTGCGGGTAGACGCTACCTCATATCCGCCCCCAAGAAGACCAGGCCCTAAACCTACGATTCCTTCAGCGACGATTGCATTGTGATCCCAACCTTCACCTGGTTCTTTACTCCATGCCTGCCCAAGAAACTCACCACCCATACCCAGCGCAGCGTCTGTACCAACTTCAAGACCGGCATTACCCGCTCTTTGGAAAGCTGTAAATTTTGGATAGGTCTGCTTTGACCTTTTCCACGCAGCCCCGTCAATTAACTTACCGCCTTTAATTGCGTTACCCCCATGATGCAAAGCAGCAGCAACGCGGCCCCCCATTAAACCCGAAACGGAGTCTAATAATGCAATAGGGAGACCTTTTTTTAACGCCTTTTCTTTTATCGCGTCTCTTGTAATTTCATTATTCCAGGCGGCGGCGAAAACCTTCGGGTTTTTATAGTCGATATTTAACTCCTGCATGCCCTCAAGAATCATACCTGAATATTCAAGAACGAAAGATGCGACACCCCAGTTAGCCCTAGCTGCTAAACTAGCACCGGATACTGCCCCACCTGTAACTGTCACGGGTGCTAGAGGTCCACCGGCTAACCCTGCTGCACCACCTACGGCGGCTGCTCCTGGTATAGTTTTAAAACCTGTTCTTACATACGCAGGTAAAAAGGATGAAAGGGACTCTACGAATAACTCAGGTATCGCTTCTGTATTATCAAAAAGTAGATTGCTTACAGAATCCCAAAAACCTTTGGATTTATACTGCTGAAACTTTTTAGCTGCTGAACTTGTAGGTATTTCACCAAGCTCTTCCGATATCTCAATAAATTTCTCAAAATCTGATTGGTCGGCTGCGTTGGTGAAGAAATCGTATGAGTATTCGCTCATCTCATTCATCTTCAAGCCGCGGCGAAATGCATTCGCGATGCTTTCGGACATCCTGGAAAAGAACCCTTTTTTCTCCGTCTGCTCAACAATCTCATCGGTTAAGCCGAACTCGGCAGCAAGCTGTATAGATTTATCAAAAGCGGCTTTAGAGCTTTCCATAGCGGCCTTATCTGATGCTTTCCTACCGTTAGTAAGCCAGTTTATTTGGGCGTCTTCGTAATTACTGTAACTACCGCGGACCGCCTGCATAACTTTAGCCATGTTTAGCGACTCTTCACCACCTAAGTCATTAAAGGCCTGCTCAATAGGTACACCTTTGTACTCTTTAATCCCCAGCTTTTTCATCTCGTCAATATCGAGCAGATCCACATCTTTTCGAGATAACCCAACGGGGCGTCCGTCCAGCAAACCGTTTTGGGAAAATAATATTCCGCGATCTCTCAATTGACGGTCTCGGGCTACGGTCTCGCGACGGCTCATAAAACCGTCGATGTCTCCGCGCATCGCAGCTTCCAACCTTTTTTGCTGTCTCTGAGTATTACTCTCTATGAAACCTGGGGTTTTTGCTCGCGGATCGGTCTTTTCAAGATTTATGATTTCGCCGGTGTTCATGTCGGCGATCGGAGCTTCAAACTGGAAACCGTTTAATAACTGATCAGTAGCTCTCTTACTTCTAGGCTTTGCGGACCGTGTTTTTAACTTTTGATCCATTTGCTCGCGCATAGGGATCGGGATGCTGGTCAAACTCTCAAATAACTTATACTCTTCCTGCTTGGCTTGGTCGGCTACAGCTCTTCTTCTTTCTTTTTCAGATTTTAAGCGTAAAAACTGGTCGCGAATACCGTTGGGCTGATTCCACCCGACATACTTACCTAGTCTAGCCTTAGCTAGCTTTTTAGATTCAGACTCACCGCCAAAAAAGCTGTCCTCTTCCTGACTTAATTTTAAATCGTTTTGATAGAGAGCGTCTAAACTGGCGGCATACTCATCGTCGCTTTCAAAATCACCAAACTCATCAAACTGTTTGTAGAAAGGTAGAAATTTACTTTCCTTAAACTCGTCGTACAGCTTTTCGTAATGCTTGGCCGATCTTTCGTTCTCTCTTGCAAACTGACTGATCTGACCATGATACTTTTTGGTTTGGTCATACACATCAAGACCTTCATCAAAAGGGTCCTGATAATTTGACTGTGGGGCTTCCTCTATTTCAGGCTGTACATACTGGGGCTGAACGACTGAGCTCTGTTTTCGCTGTATCTGCCCACCAAAGGGTTGATACTGCCTTTGTACCGGCTTACTTAAAAATTGCTCAAATCCTGAGCCTTCACCTTCAGGGCTGTAATCGTTCGCTCCTAAATCAACTTGATCGTCAATCGACATGGCTGATCTGGGTTACCCTAGTTGATCTAGTAAAGACTGTGCTCTGTTTAGTCTTCCGGTCACCCGGTCTATTGAAGGTCCGAGGCCCTCTTCCAAAGGCCCCAGCCCTCTTTTTTTTCGGAATTTATTTAGCTCACTTAGGCGCTGTTCTTGGGGTAGGCTTTGTAAAACTTTCATGCCTTGATCAGCTCCAGGAGTATCGGTCTGTTGATCAGGAATATAACGGTCTAAGTTTTTCTTTTGTGCTTGGTTACTCAGATCATTTTGTCGGGTCTCAAAAAGTTGATTATTTAAGTAAGCTCCTCGAATACCGCCTTGTTTTTCAATATCATGTTTAGTAAAGGTTCTGTCTCCATCGCGGTGGTATTGGAAAGGGTTGTAAGGCTTATCTTTGTTTTTTAATGCGGCTCCGTAATTTCTATAACCAATTAATTTAGGTTTTCCGTTTTCAGTTCCATATACCGGCATCAAGCGGTCAAAGTTTGAATCATCAGCCATTGACTTTGGTTTTGGTGTATTTCTACTGTTCCCTCTATTCTGTTCAAAGCTCCCTGCTGTTTTTGAAGGAGTCTCCCCATACAAATCAAAGGGGTTTACTTGTTTAGTTAGCTCGGTCTCTCTCTGGTTCCATTGTTTTCTGACTGGGTTTTCTGCCCTTGCCTGTTGGTATTGTGCAGCACGATCGGCTATTCTACCGTCCCACTCGGCCCTAGCTTCATCCCTTGTTTGAGCAGGCATAAAACCAACTTCTTTTGATGTTTCCATCTCCATGTCCGCAGGTAGACCGGGTTGGGTCATACCTAATACAGGAACACGGGGGCTAGTATTAAGCTCCATGTCCGCAGGTAGACCGGGTTGGGCTGGGACTACAGTTCCATCAATAATTGGTTGTAAATCTCGGTACTTTGGTTGATTCGCTAGCTGATCAAACACACTAGGCTCTTGATTTTCCGGAGCTATGGGCTGCGTTCCTGCATTTGCCGCGTTGTAGCCTGGAGCAATACCAAAAGTTGGGTCATAAGCCTCGCCGGTAACGCCTGCATTAATCATGTCCGTCTCAGACATAAATCTTGAGGGGATGAACCCTCCAGCTTCTCCTTGGCCGGGAACTATGATGTTATTAGACGCAGGTGCTTCTTGCTTTTGCTTGGGGCTGTAAAATTCAACATAACGCTTACGCATCTCGCGCTTTTCATTTTCTGGCAGTTCAGACCAGAGACGACCATCGGCACGACCAGTGGGGCTGTACTTCTCCCACATCTCGGCTAATACATTTTCTTGATGAGCCCGACTAGCGTTCATACTGTCCTGCTTTTTCTGAGCCGCTATCTCATTTTGAGTTCTGCGAATAGCTTCGGATTTTTCAATTCTAGCCTGCTGGTCATCTTCTCCAAAAGCATCCTGCGAGGTTTTTCTCGCTGCTTTAGCTGCTGCGGCAGTTCCGGATGGCTTCGGGTTAGGATTATCCAAGGTTTGGGCGGGAGCGGGAGCGGGAGCGGGATCTGTGACTGCGGGTTTTACTGCCTCTTTTTGATCTTTCGATCGGTAGTCGGGTTTATACACCTTGCTTTTAGCACGCTCTTGTAGATATTCATCATCGGTAAAAACATCTTTAGGAGTTTCAGACCCCTCAAGTCCGAAATCTAACCCGCTCATTTTTTCTAAATCAAAAAGGCTCGGCTTTGCACCAGGTGCAATTTTTCTAGGCGGGTTGTATGTGGGGTATAAATCGGAATGTAAACTATTCCCTAGAAAATTTTGGGTAGCATTTAAAGCGCTTTCAAAAAAACCTGGGTTGTAATCAATCTCGCCGCCTTCTGGTATACGCCCTGGAAAGAGTTCATACACAGAATTAGCACCCTGTTCTTCAGCGTATGCTTGTAAAGCTTTACGCGCTACCTCGGGATTTTCTTTTAACCAGCGAGAAGCTATAAAGGCATCCATCTTACCATCGCGAAGAACTTTTTCGTAATCCATAGCAAAAGAGTAGATATACAGAATTACGGTCTCAACCGCTTGTGATTCTTCTTAAGCGATGAAAGAGGTACCCGCATGAAGCCATCCGGGCATAAAAGGCTCGGGTTTTTATGAAGCATGCGGTTTGTAATCTTCTTCTTTTTCGGGAGCTGATACTTACTAGCCTGATCAATATTGTAGATAGCGATGGCGGCAGCCAAAACATGATCATCGTGATGGCCCGGGGCCGCTTCCGGCTTACCGCGGTCATTTATGATGAAAGTCTTGAGCTCTTTTAATACATCAATATCAGGAATATCAAAGTTTTCATCGATCAATTCAGATGCCATATGATCAATGATGGTCTTTCGGGTAATTTTATCGGTAGACCAACCAAAGCTTTTTTCAACCATACCCATGGAATCATTATATTTTCTTCGGCGATACACGCTTAACCCCATCTCCAGCAAATATTTTAACAACGCCAAACCGGAATTATTAACCTCAGGAACCACGAAGGCGTTTCCATACCAGCGAGCCGCTCCCTCAACCTCATGAGCAAGGATTCCTATATCCAATCTACTATGATGTAATGCCACCAAGCGAGGAACATGCCAGTCACCATGCCAGTCTTCAAAGGGTGCCTTCCATACTTGCACAGAGTGAAAATCTGGATCCGCCGCTAAACCCTGCATTTGCTGATCCTCGCCCGTACATGTATCAACCGAGATAATATATCGGGAATCATACTCTGGTTCCTCATAAACTTTCCACATACCACCCTTGTCAGGTGTAAAACTGCCCGATCTTCCATCATTCTGGACGCTCATGGTACCAGTTTTAAATTTTATCTTTTCCGCAGCCTTCATCATGTTTTCCACATTCGCCACATGAAAACGCGGGCGGGAGGACATTAAGAAACACTCATCAGGATCACTCGGGTATTCCTGACGGAATTTGCTGATATCACCATTACATTTGTCCTGAAGAACACGGCGACGCCAATGAAGTTGTTCATAATTTACCCCGAACCGCTCCATTTCCGACTTCTCATCCTCGGTCATCGTGTCGATAAAACCCTGTTTCATCGACTCGTTTTCAAAAGGTGTCGATGAATCATCAAATTCATACCATGCCGCAAAGATCTTAGCCCATTCATTGTCCTGAACCCAGGTACGATAGAACCAGCCGTTTGGACCGTTCGGGGTGGAATCAGCCACAACCAAGGATATATTATCCCCGTCATATAATGATTGAAGATATCCCAAAGCAGGATCCCGCTCACCCTGCATAGGCCAAAATGCAACCTCTGTCATATTGCCAACCTGGATGGTACCGGATCGACCCGCATTTTTGGAACCCGCGGTTTCCTTTCCGTAATTACTACGGCTTTTTAATTTGATCAAATCCGCAAGGCTGCCACCCTCGGCCAAAGACCCTCCGCTTTCGTCCCATGGAAAAAGGTCGTATTCCGCATATCGGCGGTAAATTTCAAAAACCTTATCACTGGTGCCACTAATGTCACCCATCAGACTACCACTCAAATTCTCATGCTTGCGCATATGGTGATATGTCAAAGCCTGTGCACATGTACTCGCTCCCTTTTGACGGGGCTTAAGGATGATCATTTTACACGGCCTGTCCTCGATCTGACATTTCCGGTAATGGGCGAACATCCGCTTTTGAAGCGTGTTAGGCACGGGCTTTATATCCCTGCCCCGCTTGTCCTTGATTACGCCAAAAGTGCTAAACCAGACTTCGGGATCTATACGGATTAAATCTTGAAGTTGCTCGGAGCTTTCCATTAGCACTTCCAGCGACGGCGGGCGGCTTTACCTCTCTCGCCAGTCCAGCTTTTGGACCGGGCACAAAATGCTTTGCGTCGCTTAGCCGCTTTACTACCAGGTTTTACCTTACCCGTGACAGCAGTCTTAAGCTTGGATCCGGGGTTAGCCTTGCGATATGCCGCTACACCCTTCTTTGTCATACCAGCACCAGCCTTGACAGTTCTGTAGTTAGCCCCTTTTCCCTTCGTGGTCTTTCGGATAGGTTTACTCGGTTTTCTTTTTGCAGGCATTATTTCTTACCTCTCTTTCGGATTGATGATGTTCGTTTTCCCATACCTACCCTCTTCTTCTCCGCTACAACGGCAGCCTTACGCTTGCCGACGCCTTTCCAGGTGACCGGAGTCTTTTTTGAAACTTTTTTGCTCGGACGACACTTCTTTACTCCCTTGTTTTTTGACGATCCACACGGGTTCCCTTTTTCGTCCTTCCACTTTTCTTTGAACCAACGCTTTAATGCCGCGCCCTTAGCTGTCTTTCGAACCGCCATCTTTACTTCTTTCTTCCAGCACCTTTCTTTCGACACTTGGCAATAGCACCACTCGCATATGCACTTGGGAATACCTTGTAGCTTGCTTTTACTTTTTGATAACAAGCGTCTTTCTTGGTCTTTGTAGAACTAGACTTTTTGGCGGGTTTCTTTTTTCTTGCTGGCATGATTTAGCTTGTTTGCGATTATTCGACGGATCCGAAGCGATTCGTCCGAATTTATAAATTTTATGTGCTCCAGGCTGTGCATCACTCGTCCTCCTCCTCCTCCTCCATCTCGAAGTCAGCTTCAAACTCTACATCCGTAGTGCAAAATCTATCGGTTACAGCCAATGCAATCTCAGCCATTTCATGATCTTCAAGGTCAGACTCCTCCCACCACCGGACAAATACCGATGCTAATTCTCGTTCGAACTTTTGCGAGGGTCCAAGGTCTTTAGTCATAATGATCCGCCTTTCAGGTTTGCGGCGGGAGATACACCTGTTCCAGGTTTAGTGCTGTAAAAGATGTGGTCTTTATACTGTCCTAGCTTTCTTATTTTTGGGCTTTTGGACCATGACGGGGATACTTTATCGGTGTGATAATGGTCTGCGTCCTTAAATTTATTCAAATGTTCTGGCAGGTCTTCGTCTGCAACTTCGTAAGCCTGTAAAAACTGAGAATCGTTGGAATCTAAACTCAAAGACTCCATATAGGGCCGATTAGAGTCGTCTTTATTCCATGCACTGAACTGTTTTGGCTGCCGAGTGACTTCTTCGATGGTTCCCGGCCACTTTTTGTCGGCCGCTCGATTCTTTATGGTCTGCATAATCAGACGCATACCGTCTAAACCCTGGTTTCTGCCCTCGCCTGCCGCGGTTCTGCTAAGTTCTAACCGTTCTTCATCTACTAGCTTGTCTAAAGTCTGGGTTTCTAGCGGATTTACATCGTCTTCGTTGTAAACATCAACAACTCGACGCGGTTCAGAGGTCACAAAATACTCTTCATACCGCTTATCCATCGTTTTCGATCTCCATCGGCACTTCTTTTACCGATTCAGCGTAAACATCGATAATTTCGTTCAAATCCATGCCTGAAGTACGAAATCTAGCCATGATATCAGCAGGAGTTGCGGCTTTTGAGGCTTCGTTATTGACCGTAATCTCCGCTCTAGTGGCGGGTTTACCGAAACCGTACTCCAACATAAGCTTTGCGGCTGCAATACGGACGGTATGGCAAGGGGTTTCGGCATACTCCACACCTCTTTCTCCATCTGCACGGTTTCTTCGGACGGTTTGATTGGCTTTTAACCCTTCTCGAAGTGCATTCATAGCCATTTCAAAATCATCATCATGGATGAATTTATGAACATCTTCTCTTAATCGTGTGATTTGCTTATTACCCATGTCGTAAAGGAGTCCTCATTGATATACAGAGTACAATTTTGGTACCCCCCTTACCACCGGTTGGGGGGTGCCTGATCCAAGTTACATGAGCTATTCGATTGCTCCTCATATTCTCAATATTTGAGATACAAGACAGTCTACCCCTCATTTTTGATGAACAAAAGGCTTTGAGAGTCGCTTTCCAAAAAGACACTTTTTTATTTCTGCGATCACCGGTTGGGGGTGTCAGAAAACAGCAGCGGAAGACGATTATTTGCTAGATATACCAGGCTAAATCTATGTTCTAGCAGCTAAAAACTTAAATTTAAACAATCTTGCTGTGTTTTGCCTGATATATCGAGCCCCCCAAGGATCCTTTTTTATTTCTGTGATTGATAGGCGATTGCGAGTGGTAGTGAT
>Ga0070746_10001245_pt1 | contig 15301 bp, 8 predicted proteins | sample VirMetDEL_Mar_21_FD_77016 | JGI IMG/M metagenome (GOLD analysis project Ga0070746, IMG submission 77016) | Aqueous microbial communities from the Delaware River and Bay under freshwater to marine salinity gradient to study organic matter... | ecosystem: Environmental > Aquatic > Marine > Coastal... | reverse complement strand
TTGAGTACCTTGACGGCCTTGTATACCTTGTGTTCCTTGTAGTCCTTTTATACCTTGAATACCCTGCGTACCTTGAGTACCTTTTTGTCCTTGCGTACCTTGAGTACCATTGGTACCTTGAGTACCTTTTTGTCCCTGCGTACCTTGAGTTCCGTTGGTTCCTTGAGTACCGATTCTTCCTTGTGTACCTTGGGTGCCTTGTTCTCCTTGCGTACCTTGTAAACCTGTAGTACCTTGCGTACCCTTCTGACCCTGAGTACCTTGTGTACCTTGACGGCCTTGGATACCTTGAATACCTTGTAATCCTTGTTCACCCTGCGTACCTTGGGTTCCTTGTTCACCTTGTGTTCCTTGTAATCCAGTCGTACCTTGTGTACCGATTCTTCCTTGTGTACCTTGAGTACCTTGTTCACCCTGTGTACCTTGGGTACCAGTGGTTCCTTGAGTACCATCCTCACCTTGTGTTCCTTGTAACCCAGTCGTACCTTGAGTCCCTTGTCTGCCTTGGATACCTTGGATACCTTGTAATCCTTGTTCACCTTGCGTACCTTGAGTACCGATTGTACCCTGAGTACCTTGTTCACCTTGTGTTCCCTGCGTTCCAGTTGTACCTTGTGTTCCACTAGCACCTTGGGTTCCTTGAGTACCATCCTCACCTTGAGTTCCTTGTGTACCAGTGGTTCCCTGCGTACCCGCAGCACCTTGTGTACCCTGAACACCTTTTGTACCCTGCGTACCTTGTTCACCTTGTGTACCTTGTAAACCTGTAGTTCCTTGTGTCCCACTAGCACCTTGAGTACCTTGGGTTCCTTGTTCACCTTGAGTTCCCTGCGTACCAGTGGTTCCTTGTGTACCAGCAGCACCTTGAGTACCTTGAGTACCAATCGTACCTTGTGTACCTTGTTCACCTTGAGTACCTTGAGTTCCTTGTTCCCCTTGTGTACCTTGAACACCTTTGGTTCCTTGGGTTCCACTAGCACCTTGAGTACCTTGGGTTCCAGTAGTTCCTTGAGTACCAGCAGCACCTTGGGTACCTTGGGTACCGATTGTACCTTGAGTTCCTTGTTCTCCTTGGGTACCTTGAGTTCCACTCGCACCCTGTGTACCTTGTGTACCATTCGTACCTTGTGTACCTTGTTCACCTTGTGTTCCCTGTGTACCAGTGGTTCCTTGTGTACCAGCAGCACCTTGTGTTCCTTGTACACCCTTTGTACCTTGAGTACCTTTGTCTCCTGTCCTCGTAAAAGAAACTATAACATTGTCACCATTATTATGAGGTTGAGAAGTTGAACTAGCTACATGCGATACAGTACAATCAAAATATCCAGTATCCTCTGTTACACCTGTTATTTCAAATACTACGAACCTACTCGCATCACCTTTCCTAGTAATTGTTACATGACTTGGAACATCACTCGTAGAATCGTCTAAAGTTCTTAAGAAAGTCTGAATATCAACACCATTCGCATCCTCATCATCTATCCACATTCTAGTGGTTGATGTCATTCCTATAAATGCGTCACCATTGAATCTTATTTCTCCATCGCCTGGATCAGCTTCTGTAAGAGCACCATCATATGTATAAGCAAAAGCAGTACCACCGAAATTACCCTCAGTTCCTTGTATACCAGTAATACCTTGAGAGCCTTGTATACCCGTTGTACCTTGTGTACCAATTGTACCTTGAGTACCAGTAGTTCCTTGTGTACCAGTTTCACCCTGCGTACCTTGTAATCCAGTAGTACCTTGTACACCGATAGTACCTTGGGTACCTTGTTCACCTTGAGTACCTTGTGTACCACTCTCACCCTGTGTGCCTTGTAAACCAGTGGTTCCTTGTAATCCAGTAGTACCTTGAGCACCTAAGTTACCAGCAGTACCATCAAGACCTTGAGTACCTTGTGTACCAGTTGTACCTTGAAGTCCAGTGGTTCCTTGAATACCTTGTTCACCTTGTGTACCTTGGATTCCTTGTTCTCCTTGAGTTCCTTGAAGTCCAATCGTACCCTGCGTTCCAGTGGTTCCTTGTGTACCAGTGGTTCCTTGTATACCAGTAGCACCAAGAGTTCCACTTTCACCTTGTGTACCTTGAGTACCTTGTTCTCCTTGAGTACCTTGGGTTCCGATTGTTCCTTGTAAGCCTGTAGTACCTTGGATTCCTTGTTCACCTTGGGTTCCCTGCGTACCCTGTTCACCTTGAGTACCTTGTGTACCATTCGTACCTTGTGTTCCAATTGTTCCTTGTAAACCTGTCGTACCTTGGGTTCCTAAGTTTCCAGCACTACCAGTAAGACCTTGAGTACCTTGAGTTCCTTGTTCCCCTTGAGTACCTTGTGTACCTATGGTACCTTGAGTACCTGTTGTACCTTGAAGTCCAGTAGTACCTTGAGTACCGATTGTACCTTGGGTTCCGTTTGTACCTTGAGTACCTTGTTCACCTTGTGTGCCTTGAGTACCTTGTTCCCCTTGAGTTCCTTGTAATCCTGTAGTACCTTGAGTACCTAAGTTACCAGCAGTACCATCTTGTCCCTGCGTACCTTGAGTACCAATCGTACCCTGCGTTCCAATTGTTCCTTGTAAACCAGTTGTTCCTTGAGTACCAATTGTACCCTGCGTACCAATCGTACCTTGTAATCCAGTTGTACCTTGAGTACCAATAGTTCCTTGAATACCTTGTTCACCTTGGGTACCTTGTAAACCTGTGGTTCCTTGGGTACCGATTGTTCCTTGTACACCTAAATTACCAGCATCACCAGTAAGACCTTGAGTACCTTGAGTTCCTTGTTCTCCCTGCGTACCTTGTAATCCAGTAGTACCTTGAGTCCCTTGTTCGCCCTGCGTACCTTGTAAACCAATTGTTCCTTGTGTCCCTTGTTCACCTTGGGTACCTTGTGTACCAGCCTCACCTTGAGTGCCTTGTAAACCTGTGGTACCTTGGGTTCCGATTGTTCCTTGAGTTCCTTGTTCTCCCTGCGTACCTTGTATACCTTTTTCACCTTGAGTCCCTTGTAACCCAGTTGTACCTTGAAGTCCAGTAGTACCTTGTGTTCCTAAGTTTCCAGCAGTACCAGTAAGACCTTGAGTACCTTGTGTACCTTGTTCACCTTGGGTTCCTTGTAATCCAGTAGTTCCTTGAGTTCCAATCGTTCCTTGTAACCCAGTTGTACCTTGAGTTCCAATTGTACCTTGAGTCCCTTGTTCACCTTGGGTACCTTGAGTACCAGCTTCACCTTGAGTACCTTGAGTACCTATAGTACCTTGAGTACCGATTGTTCCTTGTGTTCCAGTTTCACCTTGAGTTCCTTGGATACCTTGTTCACCTTGTGTGCCTTGGGTACCAGTCGTACCTTGTGTACCAATTGTACCTTGAAGTCCAGTGGTACCTTGTGTACCTTCGCCTGATGTACCTTGGATACCAGTAGTACCTTGGATACCTTGTTCACCTTGTGTGCCTTGAGTACCTTGTTCACCTTGGGTACCTTGAGTACCAGTTGTACCTTGGATACCAATTGTTCCTTGTGTCCCTTGTTCACCCTGCGTACCTTGAATTCCTTGTTCTCCTTGAGTTCCTTGAGTACCATCTGTACCTTGGGTACCAATCGTACCCTGCGTACCAGTCGTACCTTGAGTACCAATTGTTCCTTGTAAACCTGTAGTACCTTGAGTCCCTTGTTCACCCTGCGTACCTTGTGTACCAGCCTCACCTTGAGTACCTTGTAAACCAGTTGTACCCTGTAACCCAGTAGTTCCTTGAGTACCTATCGTACCTTGAGTACCGATTGTACCTTGTGTACCAGCCTCACCTTGAGTACCTTGAGTACCAATTGTTCCTTGTGTTCCTTTGTCTCCTGTTCTTTCAAAAGAAACTAAAATATTATCATTATTACCAATCGGACTTGTTGATGTTCCTGATGCCACATTGTTGTTACCTAATGTAACATCAAAATACCCAGTATCTTCAGTTACACTCGTAATCTCAAATACTAAAAATTTATTACTATCAGACCTAACTGAAATTCTTACATGACCCTTTGGAGAACTATTAGAATCATCTATGGTTCTCAAAAATGCTTGTATATCGTTACCACCAGCATCCTCATCATCTATAAACATTCTAGTGGATTCCGTCTGTTCATTTAGGAAACCACCATTCAATCTTAGTTTACCAGCTCCTGGATCAGCTTCTGTGGTTGTGTTACTAAAAACATAAGCAAAAGAAACACCACCGAAGTTACCCTCAGTTCCTTGTATACCAGTGGTACCTTGTGTTCCGATTGTTCCCTGCGTTCCAATCGTACCTTGAGTACCTATGGTTCCTTGAGTCCCTTGTTCTCCCTGTGTACCTTGGGTTCCTTGTTCTCCTTGAGTACCTTGAGTACCTATAGTACCTTGAGTCCCTATAGTTCCTTGGGTACCAGTTGTTCCTTGTAACCCAGTCGTACCCTGTGTTCCATCCGTACCTTGGGTTCCAATTGTACCTTGTGTTCCAGTTGTACCTTGTGTACCAATGGTTCCTTGTACACCTTGTTCTCCTTGGGTTCCTTGAGTACCTTGTTCTCCTTGAGTTCCCTGCGTACCTGTAGTACCTTGTATACCGATGGTTCCTTGAGTACCATCCGTACCTTGGGTTCCTATTGTTCCTTGAAGTCCAGTAGTACCTTGAGTCCCTTGTTCACCCTGCGTACCTTGTAATCCAGTAGTACCTTGGGTTCCAATTGTACCTTGTGTCCCTTGTTCTCCTTGAGTTCCTTGAAGTCCTATCGTACCTTGTGTTCCTTGTTCACCTTGAGTACCCTGTGTACCTTGTTCACCTTGGGTACCTTGAGTACCGATTGTACCTTGTAAACCTGTGGTACCCTGCGTTCCAATTGTTCCTTGTAAACCTGTAGTACCTTGTGTACCTATGGTACCTTGAATTCCTTGTTCACCTTGAGTACCCTGCGTACCTTGTTCCCCTTGTGTACCTTGGGTACCAGTTGTACCTTGAGTCCCTTGTTCTCCTTGAGTACCTTGTAAACCAATCGTACCCTGCGTACCTTGTTCACCTTGGGTACCTTGCGTACCTTGTTCCCCTTGTGTTCCTTGTAACCCAGTTGTTCCTTGAGTACCTATGGTTCCTTGTGTACCAGTTGTACCCTGTGTTCCTTTTGTTCCTTGAATTCCTTGTTCACCTTGAGTACCTTGAAGTCCAATGGTTCCCTGCGTACCTTGTTCTCCTTGTGTACCTTGTGTACCTTGTTCACCTTGAGTTCCTTGTAACCCAGTTGTACCCTGAACACCTATTGTACCTTGAACACCGATGGTTCCTTGAGTTCCTTGTTCTCCTTGGGTTCCTTGAGTTCCCTGTTCACCTTGGGTACCTTGAAGTCCAATTGTTCCTTGTGTACCTATCGTGCCTTGAGTACCAGTTGTTCCTTGTAACCCAGTGGTTCCTTGTACACCTATCGTACCTTGTGTTCCTTGTTCTCCTTGAGTACCTTGTGTTCCACTCTCACCTTGTGTACCTTGAAGCCCAGTAGTACCTTGTACACCTATCGTACCTTGTGTTCCACTCTCACCTTGTGTTCCCTGCGTTCCTTGTTCACCTTGAGTACCTTGAAGTCCTATAGTACCTTGTGTACCGATTGTACCTTGAGTACCAATTGTTCCTTGTGTACCAGTTGTACCTTGTAATCCAGTGGTACCTTGAATTCCTTGCTCACCCTGTGTACCTTGAGTTCCTTGTTCACCTTGAGTACCTTGTAAACCAGTTGTTCCTTGAGTACCAATAGTTCCTTGGGTACCTATCGTACCTTGCGTGCCTTGTTCCCCTTGTGTTCCTTGAGTACCTTGTTCTCCTTGTGTACCTTGAAGTCCAATTGTTCCTTGTGTCCCTTGTTCACCCTGTGTACCTTGGGTTCCTTGTTCACCCTGCGTACCTTGAAGTCCAGTCGTACCTTGAACACCTATTGTACCTTGAGTACCATTTTCACCTTGTGTACCTTGGGTTCCTAATTCACCTTGTGTTCCTTGTAGTCCAATCGTACCTTGGGTTCCAATCGTTCCCTGCGTTCCAGTAGTTCCTTGAGTACCAGTCGTACCCTGCAATCCAGTAGTACCTTGAAGACCTATAGTACCTTGGGTACCTTGTTCTCCTTGGGTTCCTTGAATTCCTTGTTCACCTTGAGTTCCTTGTGTACCAATAGTACCTTGCGTACCAATAGTACCTTGTGTTCCTTGTTCACCTTGAGTACCTTGGGTACCGATTGTACCTTGTGTACCAATAGTTCCTTGTAGTCCAGTTGTACCTTGTGTACCAATTGTACCTTGAGTTCCAATCGTACCTTGGGTTCCCTGCTCTCCCTGCGTGCCTTGGGTTCCTTGTTCTCCTTGGGTACCTTGTAAACCTGTAGTACCTTGTATCCCTTGTTCACCTTGAGTACCTTGAGTACCTATTGTGCCTTGGGTTCCTTGTTCTCCTTGTGTACCCTGCGTGCCTTGTTCACCTTGAGTTCCTTGAAGTCCTATCGTACCTTGAGTACCAGTAGTACCTTGTAATCCAGTAGTACCTTGGGTTCCAATTGTACCTTGTGTCCCTTGTTCCCCTTGCGTACCTTGTATACCTTGTTCACCCTGTGTACCTTGTAAACCTATGGTACCTTGAGTACCAATTGTTCCTTGCGTACCAGTTGTACCTTGTAGTCCAGTAGTTCCCTGTGTACCTATAGTTCCTTGTGTTCCAATAGTACCTTGTGTACCAGCAGTTCCTTGTAACCCAGTAGTACCTTGAGTACCGATGGTACCTTGAGTACCTATAGTTCCTTGGGTACCAGTTGTTCCTTGGGTTCCAATAGTACCTTGAATACCAGTAGTACCTTGTGAACCTGGAACTCCATCTACAGCTGTAGCAAGTGAAGCAGATGTAAAATTTCCACCATCAATCTGTAAGGTTCCAAACGAACCAGTAGAAGATGCCGATTGACTGATGTTACCTCTAAATTCAACATCAGCGGTAAATATTTCTTTTCCTAAGTATTTTATTTTACTCATTTATGCCCTTATTATGTAATTTCTAATACACTAGCAAATGCTTCTAAGTCTCCACTAGCGGAAGCCTTTACTTTTAGTATGTCAGCTGCTTCTAAATTTATCGGTTTTTCTACGACTAAAGTAGAGTCTGCCGGAACATTTACTGTCTTCATAATATGAAAATCAGTACTCTTACTATCGTCTGTAACGATGATATCTATTGTAGCATCATTAGTTCCATCAATATTACTTATATAAATTGCGTGTATAACACCAGATGTAGCTGCTGGACAAGTATAAAGTGTTGTGTTAGTATTACCGACAGCAACTGTCGCGTTTTTGAATGTATTAGCCATATCTATCCTCCAAATACTATTGCCATAGCAGTGCCATGATCTGTTACTGATGTTCCATTTTCGATAATCTTACCACTAGTATCAATTCTGCCAAATGAAGCACTTGTAGCTGCCGAACCACTTATCTTCGTTGATACTGATACATTCATAAATGAACCCGATGCCCATTGTTTAGCAGCAGTTCCTATACCACCCTCTGCGTCAGCTCTTGGTACTATATTTTTTGTTGGCATGTTATTCTCCTAATTATATATAAATATTAGATTTTTAAATTCTTTGTTCATTTTTATTCCTAAGCAACTGGTTGAATGTCATTATTATCATCGAACTCATAAAATATTCCAACAGCATTAACATCGTTTGTTGGCATCACATCACCATTTCCATCTTGTTCAAAAAAGGTATCCAACTGAGCACCTGAACCGATAGCAAAACTACTACCACCAATCGTAATTGTGTTCAATTGTCCACTACCACTTGTACCAGGATTAGCAGTTACAGTGGTTCCACCACCACCACCTATCGAATCATCCGTCTGTAATGTCTTTCCAACATACTGATTTACTGTCATATAAACATATTCATTAGAACTTAGCGCACTTTCAAATTGTAACACACCAGTCTTATAATCAAACTGATAATCATTAGCAGAAACGATACTCTCATTTCCAAGCGAACCACTATCCAACGATGTTGATTTGAATACCTTTACCCCATAACCTGGTGTAGAATCTTCTGTATTAGCATTAGCTAAAGCACTTACTGAATACTTAGGTGATATAAAATTACCTTGTTGTCCGTCTTGTATCAACTGAGGAGTGACTCCACTGTCACTACCAGTTGGAAACATAAAGAAGAACACATCATTAGCAACATTAGACTTAGTAAGCTTTTGTCTATAGTAATATTTTAGAATATCATTACTACCACTTGTATATGTGCTTTGTTGTTGTGAACTACCACTAAATGGTAACGAACCAGTAGGTATAAATTTTGCTTGTGTGTAAACCTCATTAGCATTTATATCAAGTACATTAGTAAATGCTTCTTGAGCAGTAGTTAGAGCATCACTGGTAAATCTTCTGTTACCAAGCAGTCTATTCGATTTTTTTGTTTGGTCTATACTCACAATTTACTCCTAACTAAAGCTCAATGTTATTTTTCTTACAGGTGAAGGATCTCCCTTATACCTAACCACCACATAAAGTTCATCATCACTATCATCCAATACCATACCATCCGCGTTTCTGATTGGAACTGTGTATGTACCACTGCTCACACTACCACCAGTATTTCCGTATAAATCTATAGCAGAACTAAATGGATTCTTATGATTATCAGCACTAACACCTGATTCTATCAAGTTACTAACAGTAGCAGTTGGGTCGAATAACCTACAAGTGCTTATACCTTGTCCACCACCGCTTGTACCACTTTTGAATATCAAACCAACTGCAACTCCATTATCAGTCCCATCCCAAGCTACTAATGTTTTATTACTCAAGTTTACAGTCATACTTGTTTTAGTTCCTGAAGATTTTTGGAATCTTCTGATATAAAATTTATATGTTCCAGTACCAAAATTTGTTGGAAACCAATACCCATAACTTCCGCCTGGATCTACTAAGTATCCATCACCACTTCCAGGCTTTACTTGTAAATCATAATCACCTAATACCGCATCACCTTCATCATTTGTTTGAAATGAATCCGTTGTAAAATATGCCCCATTGAATGCAGTTACATTATCTGCGATTACTATTCTGAAATCTTCACCTGTAAATGTTTCTGTAGTATCTTGTAAAGTATTTGAATCATATCCTTGCGCTCTACTATAAACTGCCATACTACCACTAGACGAACTCTGTCCAAATAATGTAGCATCATATAATTCTATAGCTGGAGTGGTAGTTGTTACTGAACTATTCTTCCAATTTCTACCTGTAGCTCTAAATGTAATGTCATAATTCAAAGTATTGTTAGCAGTTCTTGCTTGTCCCACATTAGTAGTGTTACTATCTAATGTAAAACTAAGTGAAGAACTAGCAACTGCTATATCCGATATTAGAGGATCATCACCACTACTTCTTTTAGTTGTTCTTGTTCTGTCTATCACATAATTAGTAGCACCTGTAGAAGACACTCCAGTGTTGCTTACAGTTGTGGTTGTATTACTTAGTGTCGATGAACCAATATTTTCCCATTCATCTGTTGGTGTTGAGTTTACAATAACAGATGTCCCATATCCGTATGCTGGATCGAAAGATTTAGTAACCTCACTCTCAAACTTATAACTATAAGTTGTAGTCAATAGATATGGAGCACCACTCAAACTTCTTGATGTTGCTGAAAAAGCAGTTCTTGTCAATGAACTCGTAACCACAGCTGTCGGTGCGCCTGATGTTATATCAGTTGGTAACCCACCAGTGTACAAATAAAATCTAGTACTAGAATCTGAACCATCTTTGAATGTAAAATCTGATTGACTACCTGTTGCTATACCAGCCCTTATTCCAGTATAAGCGTAGTAGCCTGAAGCAGATATGCTAGTGGCAGATGTAGCACCCCCAGTATATCTCCTACCACTCAAAGCACCAGCAATACTTGTAAAATCACCATCTTGAAATGCTGATGGTATTACTGCTGGTTGTGATGTTATGATTTTACCTAACGATAATCCATCACCAGATGTCCCAAAAGCACTTGTCGTATAGTTTACAATAGATGATGTTGAAAAGGTAGAGTTACCATCTGGTGTTTGGTCTGAATAATTATCACTAAACGATTGACTCGCTATTACCCTAACTTTGAACTCCGTAGCACCACCACTTGTTAGTCCACCTAAACCAAAGAAGTTACTATTACTACTTACTGCTGTTGAACCACCAGCATTAGCAGATATCGTATGACTGAATGTTCCAAATGTAGCTTGTGTAGTAATATTTGAAGATGGTATTCTTGAAGCATACGAGCCATGAAATGGATTCGTTCCTACATCATCATCGTTGGTTCCTCTATCACTTGATTGTACCCAACCTTTTAGTTCTAAATAATCTAATGCTTCTTTATACGAACCAGTCTCTGACATATCGATAAAGGATGAACCAGTCCAAGCTGCCGATAATCTCGCATTTTCATATGTTGAACCTAACACACCATTCAATAAGGAATTCTTAGAAGTTTCCGAACCATCGTTATGTGATACAGTTATTGTACTGTATGTCTTTGTGTTTGGTGCAGCATCTGATACATCCAATGAGTGACTCATAGCACCCGCAATAAATCTTAGTATCTCACTTACGTGAGTTGTATTATCAAAATTATTGAAATAACTTCCATCTAAACTTTCACCCCAATTATTTGAAGTTGGATATCCGTTTTGTACATTATTTGTAAAAATAGCAGTAGAAGATGTAGCTGCAGTATTTACCTTTAGTGAACCAGTTACCTGTAAATCATTTGATGTGGACATAACGGAACCAGTAGCAGCAAATATACCAGTTCCACCACCACCACTTCCACCACTATTACCAGCTGCAGAAATAGATGCTGATACATCAGCAATACCACCTATGGATAATTTACCATCAACCTCTACTCTACCAAAAGAACCAGTTGAGGTTGTTGAACCACTTATGTTTCCACTAGCAGTTATATGAGTTGTAACATGCAAATCACCTTGTATACCAGCAGAACCAGTAAATGGAAACCCAACACCGACTCCACCTGAAGCAAGTGAAGCGGATGTGAAGTTACCACCACCAACTATAAGATGTCCGAATGAACCAGTAGAAAGTGAAGACCCACTAACGAATCCATCTACCTCTAAGCTTCCGCTTAGTGTAAACGAACCTGTTAATGCGGGATTTAGCTGTTTACTATCTATCCGAGCCATATACTCTCTCTTCTTTTCTCTCTAACCACCAAGTAGATATAGACTTTGAAATCTTTCTCTTATGTTGAGTGGTTTTTGGTTGTTTCATCTTGTTGATTGTATCCATAGTAAGTTTCCTATCACTCTGAGCACAAGACTTACATACTGTATTATTACCAACTGCTCTATCAAAAGAATCTTTTCTTGAATAGGTAAGCATCTTACCACAATCAGGACAAGGTCTATTTTTCCTATTCTTCCAACTTCTTTTTCTCATACATATAAATATCAAAAAATGGTAAAAGAAAAGTGGTATTTACGAATTAAATTTGCCGTGAGCAATTATTTCGTCATCACTTTCTAAGTCATAACCAATACTATCGGTATCTACCTTTAGTCTAAATGTAGCACCTACCTGTTGTATCTCTAAAGCGTCATGTTCCATATACTGACCATTTATAAAAAATACGAAATCATTTTCAGATGTTGCTGTTAGTCCAGCTGGAGCAGAAGCAGTAGCTGCTGTAAAACTAGCAGTCTGTGATGTAATTGAATTTGACTTCTTTACAAAACTCTTTCTCAAATAAGCATCATTCGGGCTTACACCAGCACTACCGACAACCTCTCCATTTACCAATAACGAACCAGTTATCTCAACACTTCCACTAAGCTCTTGTTTATCCTCTAAATTATTACCGAATCTATTTGAACCACTGTGATTTGATTGAGTAACATTTATTACTGAAGAAGAGACTATGTAATTTTCAGCAAATATATCTCCTTGCACCACCCAATCCGTATTTACTTGAGCCTTTCCATCTTCTCTCTGTGATATCTCAAACGATGTCGGACCAATGTGTAATGTATTAGAAGCAGTTACATTTGAGAATTGTACTGTAGCCTCTGTTCCAACTTCTTGTCCGATACTGAATGTAAAATTACCTGGTGTAGTACCATCAAATGTTTCACCACCACCTACAGTAATACCAGTACCACCAAAGAAACTTATTGGGTTTTCTAAAGCACCAGTAGTACCTCTGTTACCAACACTTATTCTCACATCCTTTTCACCAACTAATTGGTCTACAGCAACAGAAACATCATCTCCAATCAATACTCTCTTTGGAGTTAGTTGTTTTTGTGTGGTTACTACTTTACTAAACTCTTCTGGCAATAGATAACCATTCATAGTAACACTAAATGTAGTCTTTATAATTCTTTCACTATTTACATTTATTTCACTAGCATCTGTATAGTTATCTATCTGAGTTCTGAATTTGAATTTACCATCTTCTCCCCAATATGCTCCCTCACTATAAATCAACTTTTCTATTATAGCATTCATCTGTTCCGTATAGGATGTCCAAATAACAAAATCGTATTGTAGTGTTATATAATCAGGTACAGGTACAGCATATAATTCTTTTGTAGGAGTTAGTCCTTGTTGTACAGAAAACTTATCGTATCTATTTTTATCAGAATATTGTTTCTGAAATGTGTATTGTAACTTTGGATTCTTTGGGTCTAGTTTATCTACAGACATTTGGTCATCTTTTGCAATAGATGTCCTTTTGAAAGCAATAAGTGGTATTATAAGTTGTTTCTTATTATCGTATAAGAATCCTCTCTTTTGAACCAAGCTCCATCTTTCAGGATTAGCATACATAATAGGTACTTTTATAATCTCATCATTCTCTACTACTTCAGGTTTTATAACATTATTGAAATAGAACATAATAGTAGCATCGATATCCATCAATCCTACTGAAAGATTTTTTACATTGTCGTCATTTCTAGACCTATCTCTACCACGATTTCTAACTCTTCTTTGAGAACGTGGTATCGGTTTTTCACGAGCCATTATATACTCCTAACTCTTTCTATCTGTACAGAGCTTTTTCTTACCAAAAATGTAGTTGCCACAACCGAATAGTTTTGGTCGAACATACCACCAATCAACTGATTTTCATTTATGGAACCAACTTCAAAGTAAGCATAGTTCCAATCAATCAAATCCCCAATTTCTAATACCATTTCAGCATCGATAAACGATTGTCTCAAAAAAGCAAATACTGCTGATTGTCTATTATCTACACCGAAATCATCTTGATTGAAATCAAAGTCTTCAGCGGTAATCAAACAATTCATCTGTACACCATTCTTATATACCTTATTTCCACCAGCGGATTCACCATACATATTTGTTGCTGATTCTTGTAGGGATGGTTTATAAATCACAACCTCTTGGTTTATGATTCCATCTTTACTGTTCTTCTTATCACCAACCAACTCTTTGGTTACTCTTGTAATAAGATTTATATCCTTCTGAGGTAAAAATCTACCAGCCATTATCTTATCCTATGTATATTGGGTATGGAACTTTTTGTAATTTTTCTTGAAGATGTTGTGCTTCATCCTTATCAGCTTCTAACAGAGCCTTTCTACTTGTCTGTTCTAACATCTCTCTCAATTGAGTTACCAGTATCTCCTTTTCAGCAGTCGCTTCGGTTCGTAATGTATCACCATCTAATGTTGTTTCCGCATTTGGTATTGGAAGCGAAGCATACTTACTTCTTATAGTTCCCAATAACTCTTTACATAGAGCTAAAGCATATTTCTTTATCCATTGTTTACCAACATCATTGATAAATTGGAACTCCATATTATCATATGGTGCATTTGAAAAATCTGAAACTACTGCATTTGTATTTCCTTGTAAAGTATCATTCCTATCATCCTTTAGTAAGTACTTGAAATGTAATTTATAGTTTGATGTAGGGTTTGGAAAAATTCTCAATTTGTTATTTACCAACTCAAAAGAGTATGCTGATTTCCTAACTTGGTCATTGAACTCAATTGCTTGTACCTTCAACATATCAGCATATATTGGCATCATCATAAAACTTACAGCTGGTGAGTAATTACCCCATCCGAATGAATCTAACATATTGTAAGAACCATCACCTGTACCAGCGTAAGGATCAAAATATCTAGTAACTGCAGGAGAGGCTTCGTAATATAGTTTTCTTACTTCGATGCCAGAACCTGATTGTGCTACACTCTCACTAACTTCAGCCCATTGATTCAAATCATAAACCTGTGAACCACTTACTATATTTATTGAACCGCTTTTGAAATCTATCGTTCCACCAACACCAGCTTCTGTTCCGTATTGTTCTGAAAGTTGTATTGTTCTACCGAATGTAGGTGTAACCTTTCTATGAGTTACACTTGAACCTGTAGATTGTCCTTGTAAAGATAAAAGGTTGTCTTTTATATTGAACTGATTTACTTGAGCTGAATATTCAGTAACAGCCTCTTCGTAACAAGCATAGAATTGAACATCTTGTAACTCAACAGCAACTATAGGATACCCTAATCTTTTAGCTGCCCAATTGGCAAACTTATCAACCGAATGTGAACCAGTAGTAAATTGTACATCACTGTCATAAAATCCATATGGTGTATTGTTAGGTGAGAAAGAACTACTTCCTGGCCATATTGCTTCCATTATTTTCTCCTAAAAAAGATATAAAGATTCAATAATAAATATAAGAATGCACAAAAAAGGGGGACAAATTAGCCCCCCTTTTTTATATAGTACAATTGTTACTTCAATTACACTTGGTTGATGTGTGATACAATCACTTTTCCATAGAACTCTGGTCTAACCATCTTCTTAGCATAACGAGTCATTACACCTCTACGTGGAGTAAAGTTTGTAGGATCGTATACTAATGGAGTCATGATCATCGGTACATATGGAGCGTACACAGCACCAGTTTCTAAGAAGTTACTACCTCTGAATCCAACTAAGATGTCGTTAGAAGTCATGTAAGGGTTCTTATAAACAGTATATCTGTTATTGATCGAACCAACAGCTTCAACACCCATAGCATAATTCTTAGCAGAAGCGTCACCACTGTTGGCAACATATCCACTTACTGATTCTAAGATTGTAGCAGTTTCAGGTGAAACAACAACAAAATTAGCACCACCACGAAGTGTCTTCTGATGAATTGCGTTAGATACTGATTGTATCTTAATTCCAAGAGTTTGGAAC
>Ga0070746_10001243_pt1 | contig 15309 bp, 22 predicted proteins | sample VirMetDEL_Mar_21_FD_77016 | JGI IMG/M metagenome (GOLD analysis project Ga0070746, IMG submission 77016) | Aqueous microbial communities from the Delaware River and Bay under freshwater to marine salinity gradient to study organic matter... | ecosystem: Environmental > Aquatic > Marine >... | reverse complement strand
TTTGGTATGTTATTATATCCATTTGCAGTAGTAATTGCTAATTGGATAGGTTTAGATCAAGCATCTAAAATATTAGGAGATATGGCAGCTACATATTTCGTATCAGTTGCAGCAATAGTTGCAGCATTCTTCGGAAGTCAAGCATTTAGTAAAAATAAATAAAAAAAATATGAAAGATTTATTTAACGATAATAACGATATCAACGAAAAATCAGTAGTAGGATTTGCATCGTTTGTAATTATGGTAGTTTTTGCATTAGCAGATTTACTTACTGGGTATTTTGGAACAGATCTAGTAATTAATGAATTTATATACAATTCATTTGTATGGATAGTATTAGGCTCATTTGGTATATCTGAAATTGGAAAAACATTCGGACCTAAAAAATAAAAATGGCAATTCAACCTAAAGGAATAATAGTACATTCAATGGCTGAATATCTTAAATTAGATAGCGGTCCAATGTATGCACATGATTTTTTAAAATCAATAAACCTATCAGTACATGGTTTTGTTAAACCAGACGGTAAGTATGAAAAAATGATTGAGACACCAGGAAAAGCTTTTCATGCTGGTAAGTCCTTACACGAAGGATTATCAGGTCTTAATTCTCACTACCTTGGCTTTGAACTACTAGTACCCGGAACTCACGATTTTGGTACATTTTCTAAAGCTATAGAGACAGAAGGAACTTATACACAAGCTCAATTTGATACCTCTGTAGAGATATGTAAGTACTGGATGAATAAGTATGACATTCCGGCATCTAGAGTTGTAAGACATTCTGATGTAAGTGGAGACGATGTAAGAGGTAGAGGTAAAGGTAAGACTGACCCAGGTTCAGCATTTGATTGGAAAAGATTTCAACAAGAATTAGTTGGTTAACTAAAAAGTTTTTCTTAACTTATAATAATGAACCGTATATCAGTTTTATTACTTTGTATAACTACGTTAGCTATCTTCTTTATATTAAGACAGGATAACGTTAAGGTAGATGTGGATGCATATGAAGCTAGAATAGAGGCATTACAGATGAAAGTTGATTCATTAAATATTCAAAATTCGTCTTTAATGAAAGAAGCAGATTCACTTGAATTAAAATTAGGTGAGTTTGATACTAAAATACGTAACTTAAATAATAGTATTAATGTTATTAAAAGAGAGACTAAACAGAGGCTTGATGCCGTTGATACTTTTGGTGATGACCAGTTGGAGCAGTTTTTCGCAGAACGATATAGACAGCTCCAAGATTCAATTAACTAAACCGGTTGCCAAACTTGTGGTTAAGGATTTAATCTCAGGTGATGGTTTAAAGTTAGAGTTAAAGACGGTCAGAGAAGTATTAGAAGAGACTAATAAAAAGTTAGAAACTCAAACAATGCTTGTAGGTAATCTTCAAACACAAGTAAATAACTTTGTTACTATTATCGATCAAAAAGATAAACAGATAGATACTAGTTCAGAACTATCTGATGCTCTAGAAAAACAACTTAAAAGAGAATCACGTACTAAAAAGTTATATCAAATCACATCAGCAGTAGGAGCAGGAGCTATTCTGCTGTTACTTATACAGAAATGATAAAACTAATTAAAAGAAATTTATTCCCAAGTATAATTGCGCTTTCTGCTCTTTCAGTTAGTGCATCAGCTGCTTTCTATTCAGTTAGCGGACTATCTAAACTATTTGCTGGAGCTACATTTGAAGTAATAATAATGGCTGGTTCATTAGAAGTAGCTAAATTAGTTATCGCCTCTCTTCTTTACCAGTATTGGGATACTCTAAATAAAATATTAAGAACTTATTTATCTATTGCCTGTATTATATTAGTATTAATTACTAGTATGGGTATATATGGATTCTTATCAGCAGCATATCAAGAAACATATCAGAAACTTATAGTAAATGAAAATCAGATAGAGTTCCTAGAAAATAAAGCTAAGTTCTATGAAGATGATGTTGCCAGGTATGATGTAGAGCTTGAAAGAATATCTGATAATATTAATATACTTTCTAATGCAAAAGCATCTTCTATTCAAGTAAGAGATACTACTTCTGCTACAGGGTTTAGACAGACAATAAGTACAACTGAACTTAGATTATCTCAGAATCGTATAAATGCTGAAGAAGAAAATAGAAAAGATGTTAATCTTAAAAGAACTGTAGCTGCTGATAGCTTACAAACTATTAAGTTAGATATATTAGCATTACAAAACAATTCAGATACAGTAGGAGAATTAGGACCATTACAATACTTATCAGGTTTAACTGGTACTCCAATGGATAGAATTATTAACATTCTTCTTCTAGTTATAATTTTCGTATTTGATCCTTTAGCTATATCCTTAGTTATAGCAGCTAACTTTGCCTTTGACATTACAAATAGAAAGAATCTATATAATGAATATGAAGATGATACAGATGACCCTTGGTATAATGATGATGATACAGACAACGATCCTGATGACCAACCACCAGGTCCAACACTTGCTGATAAAATTAATCAAGACTTTTCTATTAGTGATTGGGATTCTGAAGCAGCTGAAAATAGAATGAACGTTATAGGACAAAACGGTAATGATGGTGAGCACTATGATGATTGGGAAGTAGTTGATGAAGAAATAATTGAACCGGATAATGATAACTTAGAAGAAAAAGTAGTTACTCGTATTTTACAAAAAGGTCCTTCTAAAAATAGAGTACAGTTTGCAGACGGAACTCAAGGTTTTGTTGAAAAAAATGACTTAACTATTAGGTATTTATAAAATTTTTTCGTATATTATATAGATAATATATGAGAAATATGTCAGCTAAAGAAATACTTAAAAAAGAATACCCTACAATTTATAACGCATACAAAGAAATAACCGAAGAACAATTCGAGTTATTTGCAAAGAAACATCTTGACTATGGGATGGGGAATGTATCGGCAGGTACACAACTCGTTAATAATGAAGAGAGAGAATTTGCTATGACCGGTCTATGGTATAGACTATCTGATAAGATTAACAGATGGAAAAATATGATACTTACCGGCAGGAAAGCACAGAATGAAACTCTTATAGACACATTTCAAGATATAACTAACTACGGAATCATTTGTCAATTAGTATTTAGAGACAAATGGAAAAATAAATAATGGCTAAAAAATTAACAGGTTCTGTTAAGAAGGTATGGGAGAGTAAGATCAAACAGTCACCTTCTAAAAATAAACATGTGTCTTATAGTTCTATAAGTACATTTAATAAGTGCCCAAAACTTTGGGAACTTCAATACTTAAGAAAACAAATACCTTTTACTCAATCAGTCTATACTGTATTCGGTACAGCTTTTCATGAAACACTCCAAGAATGGCTACATGTTCTTTATCATGAAAAAGTTAAGACTGCAATGGATCTTAATGTAAATGATCTTTTGTATGCTAATATGATAAAGGCATATAAGATGTCATTAGCTGTTATGGATCAGCATGTTTCTTCACAGGAGGAATTGACACAGTTCTGGTTAGATGGTAAACACATTTTAGAATTTATAAAAAAGAAAAGAGCAGCATACTTTAGTACTAAGACCATGCAATTGGCAGGTATAGAGACGCTCTTATACCAGGAGTTACGCCCTGGGGTGATGTTTAAAGGCTTAGTAGATTTAGTATTCTACCATCCTAACACCGATAGATGGACTGTTATGGATATAAAAACTTCAACAAGAGGTTGGCAGGATAAACAAAAGAAAAATCCTAACCTAACTGCCCAAGTTATTTTATATAGAGAGTTTTTTGCTAAGCAATTTGGTATAGATAAAGATAAGATAGATGTAGAATTTTTTATAGTTAAGAGAAGAGTACCAAAAGATGCTGAGTTTGCAGTGATGCAAAGAAGAGTACAATCGTTTAAACCAGCATCTGGTCCAAGAAAAACTAAACAGGTATTAGACTCTTTAAATAATTTTATCTCTTCAGCAATAGATAGTAACGGTGAGTATATAGATAAGGAATATAAATGTACTAATCCCTTTGGTAAATGTGAGCATTGTACGCCTTTTGTAAATTAGGCCTATTTATATATAAATATATAAAGATATATAGTTATGATTAAAAACGAAAAACTTACCTCGGTAAAAATTACCCAACCTCTTTTTGATAAATTTAAACATGCTTGTTTAGAAGATAATTTTTCTTTTAAAAAGCTTGCAGATCGGGCAATTTTTTTGTATCTTACTAATAAGGAATTTAGAGAGATAATACATAAACAAAATAACATTAGAATAAAGTAATGGCAAAAGTAGAAGGTTATATTAAAAAAGCAGATAGAAAGAAAATACTACTGCTATGTGATGATATTAGAATGCACTCCGGTGTAGCAACTATGGCTAGAGAGTTTGTAGTAGGAACAGCTCAAAAGTATAACTGGTACAACCTAGGTGCAGCACTTAAACACCCAGAAGTAGGAAAAGTATTTGATCTATCAGAAGATTTAAATAAGAAATTAGATATAACAGATGCTGATGTAAAAGTACAACCTAATAATGGATACGGTGACTCCAATATGATACGAATGCTACTTCAGAGAGAAAAACCAGACGCTATTTTTATCTTTACTGATCCAAGATATTGGATATGGTTATTTGAGATAGAAAGAGAGATAAGATCTAAGATACCTATCATGTGGTTAAACATATGGGACGACTACCCAGCACCTATGTACAATCATGATTATTATAATTCAGTTGATTTACTAATGGGAATATCAAAACAAACTTGTAATATTAACAAACTTGTACTAGGAGAGAAAGCTAAAGATAAAATTATTAATTATGTTCCTCATGGAATTAATGAAGATGATTTTTACCCTATTAAAAAAGGACATAAAGACTATGACGAACTACTAAAGTTCAGAAAGCAGACAATACCAAACGATGATATAGACTTTATAGTATACTTTAATTCTAGAAATATACATAGAAAAAGACCTGGTGATACAATACTAGCTTTTAAACACTTCTGTGATTTAATCGGAAAAGAGAGAGCAAAGAAATGTGCTATGATAATGCATACAGCTATCTCGGACCCTAACGGTACAGATTTAAAAGCAGTGAAAGATGCATTATGTCCTGATGACATTAATATATTTTTCTCTACCTCTAAGATTAATATTAAACAGATGAATTATATGTACAATCTTGCTGATGTTACTATGTTATTGACATCTAATGAAGGATGGGGATTAGCATTAACAGAAAGTCTAATGACAGGTACAATGATAATTAATAACGTTACAGGAGGAATGCAAGATCAAAATAGATTTGTAGACGAAGACGGTAAGTGGATAGACTTTAATGCAGAATTTCCTTCCAACCATAGAGGGACATATAAAGAACATGGTGAATGGTCAATGCCAGTTTTTCCTTCTAATATTTCTTTAGCAGGTTCACCTTTAACTCCTTACATATATGATGATAGATTAGACCCATTAGATGCAGCAGATGCTATTAAAAGAGTTTATGATCTAGGAGAAGAAGAGAACACTAAAAGAGGTCAAGCAGGTAGAGACTGGGTAACTTCAGATGAGTCAATGATGTCGGCTAAGAATATGAATATTAATATAATGAACTCTATAGAGGAATGTCTGAAAAAGTTTAAACCTAGACCAGCACTTGAAATAATTAAAGTAGAGGACTATAAACCTCTAAAAGTTAAACATAAATTAGCAAATTACTAATGAGTAAATTAACAGTTGCAGTAAGCTGCCCTATCGATACCTACTCAGGATATGGTGCAAGATCAAGAGACTTTGTCAAAGCTCTTTTAGATTTAAATGAATACGATGTAAAGATTATATCTCAAAGATGGGGTAATACTAGATTTGGTTACCTTAGAGACCATAATGAAATAGCTTTGGAGTCTCGTATAATACCTAAACTTGATAATCAACCAGATATTTGGATACAGTGTACTGTTCCTAATGAATTTCAAAATGTAGGAAAGTTTAATATTGGATTAACTGCCGGGATAGAGACTACTTTATGTGCAGCACCTTGGGTAGAAGGATGTAATAGAATGGATTTAATACTTTGTTCATCCGAACATAGTAAAAAAGTCTTCTTGGAAACAAGATACACACAGACGGATAATAACTCAGGACAAATTATTAAAGAATTAAAAGTAGAGAAACCTGTAGAGGTTTTATTTGAAGGAGGAGATTTAACTAAATACTTTTATACTAAAAGTAATTTTGATTTATCTCAAGTTAAAGAAAAGTTCTGTTTACTATTTGTAGGTCATTGGTTACAAGGTGAGATTGGGGAAGATAGAAAGAATGTAGGGTATATGATTAAGTCCTTCTTAGAATCTTATAAGAATAAAAAAGATGCACCGGCTTTACTACTTAAGACATCTAGAGGAAATACATCTTTATTAGATCAAACATATGTTCTTAAAAAGATAGATGATATTAGAAAGACTGTAAATGGAAAGTTACCAAACATATACCTACTCCATGGTGATATTTCAGATAGTGAGATGAACAACCTTTATAATCATGAGAAAGTAAAAGCAATGATTAGTTTAACTAAAGGAGAAGGATTTGGTAGACCACTACTAGAGTTTAGTTTAGTTAATAAACCTATTATAGCTTCTGGTTGGTCTGGACATGTTGATTTTTTAGATCCTAAATTTTCAATACTAATAGGAGGAGAATTAAAACAGGTAGATAAATCAGCTGTAGTAAAAGATGTACTAATACCAGAATCATCTTGGTTCCAAGCAGACTCTACAGAGGTAGGTAAAGCATATAAGGATATTCTTAAGAACTATAAGAAATATTTAACAAATGCTAAGAGATTAGGTCATAAAAATAGAACTAATTTTAGCTATGAAAAAATGGTAGATAAGATTAAAGAATATATGACAACCTATATTCCTGAAATACCTAAACAAGTAGAATTAACGCTTCCTAAATTAGATTTACCTAAACTTAAAAAAGTATGAAAGATCAATTAACAGAATGTAAGAGGTGTAAAGGTAATGCCTGTTATGAACAACATATAGATGAAAATACTACAACCTGGATGTGTATGGGATGTGGATTTACTACCTCCACTCTTATGGATAAAGACGGTCCTACAACAAGAGGTACTTTAGAGACATCACCAGAGTTATACAAAGACTTAATGTTTGTGGATGATAATAATAGATCATGGTTTCCTGCTACAATAACACTTCCGGCAAAAGGTATGGTATTTATCGATGGTTCAGATAAGGACAGTTGGAAATGGTCAGCAGTACAAGCTATTGAGATAACAAAAGAAGAAAGAAAAGAAAAAAACTTCCCTAAAGATCAAACTCACAAGATGGATATGAAAGGAGCTAAATTATTTGAGAAGGGAGACTTTATGGATGCATTAGAAGTAATAGGTTTCTATGAAATTTAAAATTAGTTATGCTATAACAGTCTGTAATGAATTTAAAGAGATACAGAAACTTGTAACTTTTTTAAAGGAAAATAAAAGACAACAGGATGATATTGTTATACTATTTGACCAAAAGAATGGTAGTGATGAAATTGCAAATTGGTTAACGAAAATGAATAAGTTTCCTAACATACAATTTTGGAGAGGATTCTTTGAAGGACATTTTGCTGATTGGAAAAATATATTAAAAGATTACTGTGAAGGAGATTACATCTTTCAGATAGATGCTGATGAAATGCCTAATGAAACTTTTATTAGTAACCTACCGACAATATTAGAATCAAATCCCGATGTTGATGTTTATTTAGTACCTAGAGTAAATACTGTAGAAGGTTTAACTTTAGATCATCAGTTAAAATGGAGATGGAATGTCAATGAAAAAGGATGGGTTAACTGGCCAGACTTTCAATGGAGAATATGGAGAAATAAACCAGAGATAAAATGGAAAAATAAAGTACACGAAGTATTAGAAGGATATAAAGAGTATGCAACTTTACCAGCTGAAGAAGTTTATGCTTTGTACCATCCAAAAGATATAAAAAGACAAGAAAAACAAAATGAATATTATGAGTCCTTATAAAGTAGGTGTTATTGGTAATGGTTTTGTAGGAGAGGCACAAGCATTTGCATTCTCTCTATCAAATGAAGTTTTAATATACGATGTAGATCCAAAGAAAACATTTAATACATTAGAGGAAGTCCATACAGCCGACTTTATATTTGTTTGTGTTCCAACTCCTATGTTTAAAAATGGTACACAAGATACAAAATATATTGACTCAGTCTTTACTCATGCAAAGAACGGACCTATCTATATTATTAAATCAACGGTTCTACCAGGTACTACAGAGTCCCTACAAGAGAAATACCCAGATTTAAATATAGTATTTAGTCCTGAGTTTCTTACCGAGAGAATAGCTAAACTGGATATGATGATGCAGGCAAGGATTATCTTTGGAGGTAATTATATGAACACTCTTAAAGTTCAGGAATTGTATGAGGGCAGGTTCATGAATAGACATTTTATTCATACAGACTCTACAACAGCAGAGTTTATTAAATATATGAATAACTGCTTCTTTGCAGCAAAAGTATCATTACTAAATGAATATAAAAGATTAGCCGATGCAGTAGGAGTAGATTGGAAAACAGCTATGCATGGATTTGCAGCTGATGGTAGAGTGGGGGATAGTCATATGCAAGTCCCCGGACCAGACGGTAAACTAGGCTTTGGTGGTGCTTGTTTTCCAAAAGATATAAATGCTTTTATTAGTTTAGCAAATGACAATAATATAGATATGAATGTTCTACAAGCTGCTTGGAAAACTAATCTAGAGGTAAGACCAGAAGCTGATTGGAATCAAATAGGTAAACGTGTAATCAGTAATTAAAGAGTAAAATTATGAATAAAATAAATGTTGTACAGTTAGGAGCTAATGCAGGTGATGACCACGTTAGTGACTTTATAAGAGATTATAAAGAATTAATTAACGTAGCACTATTAGTTGAGCCTATTGAAGAAGTGGCTAATGAATGTAGAGAGTTTTATAAAAATAGAGAGGACGATAATGTAATAGTACATACGTGTGCAGTATCGGACTCTGATGGAACAGCTGAGCTAACTTACATTCCAGGTCATACTAGATTAAGTAGTTTAGAACCTGGTATGCATATAGATTTTATGAACCCTGCTACTACTACTATGACCGTATCTACATTAACAATAGATTCCCTTTTCGAGAAATACAGTCTGACACAAGTAGATGTATTATTTATTGATACTGAAGGTTTTGACGAAAATATACTTTCTAATTACGATTTCGATAAATATCAAACAGGCTTTATAGTTTGGGAATGGAACCATAGTTTAAGAAGAAATATTGTACAACACTATAAACTTATTCAAAAACTACAGGCAAATAATTTTAATATAGTTAAAGTAGGTATGAATATGATAGCTACAAAAATAAACACCCCACAGTATAGAACTACTGTAGGAGCAAGACACATGAAAAATACTAATCCCCCTAATAAAGATTCTAATGAGTAAAATACTAGTAACTGGAGGAGCTGGAGCAATTGGTACTAATTTAATCCAAGCCCTTATTAAAAATAAAAATAAAGTAATAAGTTGGGATAATTACTCAATAGGAAACAGAGCCAATCATATAGATGGAGCAGAATATTTTGATATGGATACTCAAAATACTCAACTAGAACTTCTTGAAGGAGTAGATTTAGTCTACCATTTAGGAGAGTATTCAAAAGTAGTTCCTTCTTATCCAGAAATTGAAAAAGCATTTAATTTTAATATATTAGGTAGTTTTAAGCTAATAGAGGCTTGTAAAAAATTAAATATTCCTATTATATATGCCGGGTCATCAACTAAGTTAGCTGAACCAGGAGAACTACATTCACCTTATTCTTTTTTTAAATCTATGGTTGCAAAACTTACTCAAGGGTATGGAGACTGGTTTGGGTTAAGGTATAACATTTGTTACTTCTATAATGTTTATGGACCTAAAACCGAGTTATGGGGTAATGAATGGCAAACAGTTATTAATATATTTAGAGATCAAAGACAAGCTGGTAAAGAATTAACTATAACAGGAGATGGTACACAACGAAGAGACTTTACTCATGTAGATGATATAGTACAAGGGTTGATATTAGCAGGAAATAATATTAGAAACGATGAGTTTCAACTGGGAACAGGAAAAGAGTATTCTATATTAGAAATAGCAGCAGCCTTTGACCATCCTTATAGGTTTATAGAAGCAAGACCTGGCGATAGACCAACCGGCTTAGCTAATATTAAACACACTCAAGAGGTACTAGGTTACCAGCCTACAGTAGATGTTATTGAGTATATTAAAAGTTTATGAAAATTTGTTATGTAACGGAAATGGGATTTATGGGTAAAATACCCAGAGACTACCCTATGATGAGAACAGAACAGGCCTGGCCTTGTGCATTAGAAGCAGATTGTTTTCCTTATAATCATATACCGACTGATAAGTATGATTTAGCTCTTTGTGTTATCCCTAAAAAGAATGTTAGTGACTGGATGGCTAATACTACTTTTGATAAGATGAGAACGTATGCTGATAAAATAGCTATCATGCAAGAAGGTCCTCAATGGTGCTTTCAAGATTATAGTTTAGTAGAACAGATTTGGTACTACAATACAATTCGTCAAGCCGATATTCTATTTACACACAATGAGATAGACAGAACATACTACGAAGGTATAACAGGACATCCAGATGTTAGATTACTTCCCACTCTTATGATAGAAGACTCTATAAAAGATCTTCCGGAAGTTGATAGAAAAGGAGTAATGATAGGAGGAAACTTTGTAAGTTGGTATGGAGGATTTGATTCTTTTTTAGTAGCTTCTGAATTAGAGGAACCTATACACTCACCTCAAATGGGAAGAAGACAAGAAGGAGAATCACAATTAGGTATTACTCAGCTGCCTTATATGAATTGGGTAGAATGGATAAAAGAATTAAATAAATACAAGTATGCAGTTCATTTAATGAGAACTCATGCAGCAGGAACCTTTGCTCTCAACTGTGCTTATTTAGGTATACCGTGTATTGGTTATGAAGGATTAGATACTCAACAGTTATGTCATCCTAACACAACAATAAAAGTAGGAGATCTTCCTGAAGCTCGTAAAATTATTCGTAACTTAAAAGAAGATAAAGAGTTCTATCAAGAGTGCAGCATTGTTGCTAAGCAAAATTATAAAAATTATTATCATGAAAATCAGTTTAATACAACCTGGAAGAAACAATTTAAAGTATCTTAAGTGGGCATATGATGCCATTAGAAAGAATCAAGGTAACCATGATGTAGAGATATGTGTTGCTGATGATGCTTCAACAGATGGTACTTGGGATTGGTGTCAAGAAATGATGGCCAAGGATGATAACTTTAAAGCTATTTTAAATGATACCGGTAAGAGATTAGGTCATACTATACTTTATGATAGATTAGTTAATGAAGTAGCAACAAATGACATAGCAATGATTTACCATGCTGATATGTATTTAGCTCCAGGTGCATTAGATGCAATAGAAAGAGAGATAGAAGAAAAGACGATAGTATCTTTAACCCGTATTGAACCTCCTTTACATCCAGACGGACCAGAAAAGATATTATGGAATGGAGGAGTTGAACCAGAAGAGTTTATAGAAGAAGAGTTTCTAAAGCAGTTACCTTCTATGAAAGATGCTTCTAAAGTTACTGAAGGTATATTTGCTCCATGGGCATTCTATAGAAAAGACTTTCAGGAAATAGGAGGACATGATCCACTATATGCTCCTCAGTCAAAAGAAGATTCAGACATCTTTAATAGGTTTCAATTGAACGGAGTTAAGTTCAGACAAGTATGGGATGGGTTTGTTTATCATATGACTTCAAGAGGCAGTAGAAGAAATACTTTAGACAAAGCTAAAAATATATACGAAGATAGTCCAGAATGGTTAGCACAGAATCAAAGATCAACTCGTAACTTTATTCGTAAGTGGGGTCATTTTGTAATGCACGATAGACTAATGAAACCTATAATTCCTCCTAAATACAATATTGGTATAGTTGTTAAGAATGCTAACCTTAATTTAGTAGAAGCATTAGAACCTTGGTGTGATTGTTTATGTGTAGATGTAAATGTTACTGAGTACATAGAAAAAGAGCAGCCTAATACAATTATGGATCTAAAAGAAAGAGTACATGAAAGAAATGAATGTGATAGTGATGTTAAAATCTATATAAACGGTAAAACATTTAATCAAAGTGATTACCAGTATATAAATCAGATGTCCCAAATATTAAAAGAGAGTGGTGAGCCATTTGCTGAATTTACATTAGGTAATTTATATATTAATATAAAAGGTAAAGTAGAATATACAGAAGATTTAATTAAGTTATGAACAAACACAAAAAATATACAGTAAAGTTTACACACGGTGATGGTAAAGTAGAAGAAGTTAAGTTAGTTACCGATAGAATTGACTGGTCTATAGATCAATGGTGCAGGAATAGATTTATTGTTGATTATAAGATTATCAAAGAGGAAAAAACAAATAATGATAGTAACTCACAAATGCTGTTTGGGTAACTATTTATATAATATAGAACTATGAAAAAGTTAGAAAAATTAGTTAAAGAAGTAATCACAGAAGCAGCAAAGATAAACTTTGCCGGGCATTCTTTTTTATTAAAGATAGATACAAATGAAGACCCTACTAAGAAGGGAGTAAAGGTACAATTTATCCCAACAGAGTTTGGTTCTTTATCTACAACAGAGCAAAACGATATTGCAATCGAATTAGAAGGTAGATTGGAACAAGGTCTAGCTGAATATGATTTAAGAGTTGAAAGAGATAGAAACCTTAAAGATAAAACTATCATAGGATTCTTTATCTATATAGAATACTTCGATAAGATTATCAGAAAAGCACTTTCAAGACAAAATCCAACAGATACTCCAGAACCTCAACCTGAAGTTTAATGGATCCATACAAGACTATAAGACAAACTCTGTTTGAAATACACCCTCTTTCTTACAGAATTAAAAGAGTTGAACCCAATAGAGAGTTTATGGAAAGAACGTTATTTGTTAAAATTATAAAGCAACTTCAACGTATAGAGAATAGAAGAGACGTAATGCAAGATGAAATGGGTATCGATATGACTGCCTATGAAAATGACTTCTTTGAGGTTATAGAAAATCTAATGAAGCTTCACTTCAATAAAGAACAATTAGGTCTAATACAGACTTACCTCTACACTCTACTCCCGGACGAGGAGTGGGATGGCAGCATAACTTTAAAGAGAGGAGATAAATCAGTTGATCTTCCATTTAAAGACCCCACAGACGTATATGCCGTCATTATTTCCCTCAATAAATAACTACTAATATAGTTGGTAGTCTGAGTATTTCTTCGTATATTATGGTATAATAAAAAAGGTTATATATGAAAGTAGAAGAAATTCTCAATAAACGTCAGATCAGAGCATTAGAAGACGGTCAAGATGCTCGTAAAACTCTTAAAAATTTCGCTAGAATGGCCGCCAAAGGATACGAATTTGGTGAAGATAGGCCGGTCTTAATATGTGGTGATCCCGGTATAGGTAAAACTTATTTGATTAAAAAGAATCTAAATAAAAATAAAATAGATTATTATCAATGTCCTGCTACTAGTAGTTTCTTTGGATTAGCTATTCACCTAGCAAAATTAAAATATGACTTTCCAGATGAAAGAGTTGTAGTACTCTTAGATGATGTAGCTAAGTACTTTAAAGGAGATGGATTAGATATTTTAAAGAGATTATTCGAAGATAAAATATTAGATTATAGTGTAGCAACTAATTGGGCGTTAGTTCCAGAAGCTGCAGAAGCAGCAGTAAGGTCATTTCAAAATCCCAGTGGTTTAGGCTTTACCGTTGATTGTTCAACATTTCAGTTCATAGTGACAGCCAATTCAATACTACCAGATAATCTAAGAACAGCTCAGCTTTTAGATAAAAACGATGGTATAGAAACAGATAAAATTGGTAGATGTAGAGATATGGCTGCTATAAGGGATAGATGTAGAACATTAGATTGTTCCTGGGCTACAAAAATTCAATGGGGGAATATAGCTGAAGTTCTTTTAAACGATAATGGTTGTGATCAGTATAGTTTATCTCTAGATAATAAACTTACTATCTTACAATGGCTTTGGTCTCATTTAGATGATGTTAGAAACTTATCTATTCGTACAGCTGAAAAAATGGCTGAAGTTATGTTAGAATTTTCTAAAAAAGCAGATTATGAGGAGATGTGGTGGATAGAACATCTTAACCAAAGGGGTAGATATGAGTAAGTTTGATTACATAAATAGAGACTTAGCTAAATTTAGAGAAGAACAGGATAAGCCGGAATGGAGAATTCGAAAATCTGCTTCAATGTTAGGTGATGCCAGGAATATAGGTAAAAAAAGAACGGCTGAAATGAAAAAAGCCCAGGGAATATTAAAAGAAGGTAATAACTTTAGAAAAAACTCTCTGCATTCTGGTGAAAAAATGATAGAGGTAAATTCTAAAACTATAGGATTTGCTTTAGAGTTAAGACATATTTTTAATATTACTCCATCTGAAGCTTACGGTTATACTACAATTAAAAAGAAGCGAAGACTCTATGCTATAAAAAAAGGTAGAATGTTTGTTCAAAATTACCCTAATCCTAAAGGTTTATTCTTTATGTTACTAGAGGATTATGAAAAACATATTGAAAAATTTAGCGAAGAGCCAAAACCATATTTTGAATATCCACAGTATAGAGAATTAAGCACAGGAAGGATAGGAGACACAACTTATATGAGAAAATATTGGCCTGAGTTTTCTACTTATTATGCTGACAGGTCGTACGTGGAAGGTACTAAGTATATTAATAACCCGTTTCCAAAAGGTGTAGAGTTTAGATCAGTTTCTATAAAGAAAGGAATAAGAAAGTATATGATAGTGGAAGAACAAGTTAAAGAAGTTAAACTAGTATCAGGTTCAAAACCAGGTAAACCTTTCCATCAAATAGATAAAAAAGGCAATATAATTGCTACTTGGAATACTGTTGACGAATGTCATAACGCTACTGGGATTAGTAGAGGAGGAATATCAAACGTTCTTAACGGTTGGGCAAAAAGATCAGGAGGTTTTACCTTTAAAAAAATTATAGATTAGTTGTCTATTCGAATAAAAGTTCATATATTTATACATTAAATAATATAAAAGGTTATATACTATGCAAAAATTAAAAATGATTCCTTGTCCTCGTTGTGGCGAAGACTTCCCAG
>Ga0070746_10001241_pt1 | contig 15321 bp, 23 predicted proteins | sample VirMetDEL_Mar_21_FD_77016 | JGI IMG/M metagenome (GOLD analysis project Ga0070746, IMG submission 77016) | Aqueous microbial communities from the Delaware River and Bay under freshwater to marine salinity gradient to study organic matter... | ecosystem: Environmental > Aquatic > Marine >... | reverse complement strand
TGGCTTCTGCCAGTCCAAACTCAAGAAACGGCTTTGCGTACTCTGGCGGCTCTACTTGCGTATTGACCGTCTGCGAACCGCCGCCGCCACCACCTTTACCCATAGTATTTAACTCCTACTGTTGCGGCTTCTTCATAGCCGTTCAGGGCGCGCACCCACCCACGTCGCCCAACTATCTCAGAAGCCGAGCAACCCCATGCTTTTGACCATTCGATTGCTGCTACTTCCAAATCCCGCAGCGTTTCAAGGTCGCCGCCAGCCAACCAGAAACGCAGTGTGCGGCGTTGCGGATAGTCGATAATTTCCGTAACAAGCGCCGCGTTACTTTCCGGCCAAAACTGCGCGTCTCCTGCCAGTACAACGCGCAGCACATCTTCAAGTGTGTGAGAAAACTGTGCATATTCCAGTGCGTCCTCAATGTAGTCGCCGCACCGCTCCCACTCAGCCAATAATGACGTATCCGAAAGTTCTATCGGTTTGAGCATTGTTGGCGTGCGTGACGGTGAATGATTGCTTTGCGCGGGTGCTGACATGTATCGTTCCGTTTCCCACCTCTGTCGCTGCGTTAGCCGTCTGCGGCATCAGTAGGATGATGCTGTCCTTGCCTGCACGGAAGTCAGTCACAGCCGTCGTTGCTGCGCTGGCAGTGCAAGTGAATGAACCTGTGCTGTTGAGTTTGCCGTCCAGTACGTTATTGACGACCTGACTGATCTGACGCGGGTTTGTTGCCTCTGGCGGCAGTGGCTGAAAGTTAGCGTCTGCCAAGTGCCTGCCCCTCTATCTCAACGCCTTGAGCAAAGTCCCAAGTGCCGCTGATGTTCATACGGACACGATGGAAACGCCCCTGTGAGCGATGCTGACAAAAGCCTTCATCTGTCAGTGACGCGGCAGTGTCGAAAGACACGTCATCATCCTGCCTGTCACGCGCACCAACTTGCATCGTCACGCTGCCGTCGCGGAAGTACGGAACCGTGCGTGTTACTAGCGAGTGACGCCCCACAGTGACAGGAAACTCAGCCGTCTCAATCGTGCCTGCGAGGGTGCTTCCCGTGAAACTGTGTATCTTCTTGTCCACGCTTCCACCAAAGAAGAACGTGCCGCCTTTGTAGAGCGCGCTATCAAGCGGCGCTGGCAGGCTGTCAATGTTGGCAGCGAGGTTGTCCAGATCTTCTAGCGTATAGGCTGGCGTGAACAGCGGCGCGATAAGTTCAGCGCGCACCTCAAGCAGCGACCAACGCTGGATGGCGTAGTTGTAAACCAGAATCTTGTCAGGCGTATCGTCGGGCGCGTTTGCCGAGACGTAAGACCAAGCGACTAGCTGGTTTGACGGATCTACCGCACAGGACATTTTATCTGTGTGCGCGTCGTCAAAGTCCTTCAAGAAAAATTCGTTCACCTTCTCAGCACCAATCGGCTGGCTTTGCTTGCCATCGAAGGCAAAGAAGCCATCCTGCGCCAGATAGAACGTCAGCCCGCCTACGCGCGCCACGCTGTTAGGGAACGAACAGCCACGCGATGTCTCCACCATGTTGATCTGGTAGATCAGCGGCGCTCCAACATAGTAGGCAACAGCAATCCCGCGCTCCATCAAGATGGTGGCTTGCTCACCGCCGGTCAGGCCAGTAATGGCACCGGCATCACCGCCAAATACGTCTTGGAAGTCAGCTTGGTTGGTGCCGACAGTCCACGATGTTTCATCATTGATAGCCGACCAGCGCACACGGAACGGCACCCTGCCCGACCCTTCATCAATGTTGGCAGTCCATACCTGATCGCGCACAACGGCAATGAAGTCAGCCTTTGGAGGTGAGCCACCAAGATTGCTGAACGCACTGTCAGATCCGAGCGCAAACTTTTGCAGTTCTTCGCCAGTGCCACCAGCCGCAATGACAGTTGTGCCAAACTGAACAAATCGCCAACGCTCCGCACCCGCTAAATCATATGCGGGTGAACCTGACTTGCTTGCATCCACCAAGTTGCTGTTGGACTGATTGAATTTGTAAAGCTTGCCAGCATCGCCTGCGAACAAAGAGACATTTGCTGCTGTGTCCTTTGCAGCAAAGATGCCGCGAATACGATCTGTCGCCGCGTTACTGAATGATACAAAGCTAGGGAAGCTGCGATAGCCTTGCGCCGCTGGCACAACATTGGTGGCAGTCGTCACCCCAGGATTGTTCAATGGTGGCTGGTCAGGTAGCCACTCGCCAAACTTAATCATTGCGTCAGCCAATCCCTAGTATTGCCGGTTTGCGCGGCCCAAACCTCTGTTCCCGCCGTCTGGACTGTCCACGTCTCGCTGCCGTCGGCAACCTCTGACCAGTCCTCGCCGGGTATCTTGCCAATAGCCGTGGCCGTCACCGTCGGTGCGCCCGTAGCAGGCATTGAGAAGACGCCTGTAGCGGCACCAGAAGCCGTCACAGCGGCGCTGGCCACCGCAGACGTGGAAAGCACCGTCACAAAGTTTGAAGTGCCTGTAACGGCCACAGAGGCGGTTGCCCCCATGCCCCTTACACGGTCAGCCGCATTTGTCGCCGTCACGGCAACGCTTGCTGCCGCGCTCATCCGAGCGATGAACGAAGCGGTGGCCGCTATCGAAACAGCGCCAGTTACCGCTGCATCAACGCCGCGAATACGGTCAAATGCGTTAGTGGCAGTGACAGCGACGGAAGCCGCTGCCGACATTGGTATCGGCACCTGTATTGTGCCGGTTCCTGTAATCGCTAGGCTGGCTGCGCCGTCTACCGAGAAAAAGTCAAATGACAGGCTATCGACGTTGCCAAAGCTATCCAGCGCATCAAAGTTGGCTATGATGCTATCTAGTTCTTCAAGCGTAGGCTCTTTCGTAAAGTCAGCACGCAAAAGATCCGCATCACTGTCAAGCGAACCTACGAAAGCATCAATAGAGCCAGTAAGCTGGTCTAGGTTTGGCTTCGTAATAGCCATCACACACTCCGTTAAGCAGCGGTGATGTCTAAGTCACCCGTTGCAATTTTCAGCACATCACCCGAAGCGATTGTCTTTGCAGTCGTGAAAGAGCCATGCACCAAAAGATTGCCGCTGCTACTGGCTGCATCATAAAGCCCCCAATGGGACACGCTGCCCCAACTGCCAGTAGCAGCGGCAAACTCGATTGCAGCGTCGTTTGACATGGTGCCGCTGGCTGCGTTGCCGAAGGACACAGAGACGCGGGAATAGTTATTGCCGGTCAGTTCCGTGCCGCTGTTATCATCGCCAAGCGAACCAGTGGACAGGCCAAGATAGACATTCGATGGTGCGGTGAAAGTCGCGTTAGCGCCAAGAGCATCCAGCACCTTGTTCTCAGCGTAGTCAGAAAGTGCAGACATCTTTTACTCCTACGATGCTACAGAGTTTTGCCGCTGGTAGATGCTCGTCATGTGGAGCGTGCCAGTGCCGTAATGAGCGCGTTGCTCGTCCTTCTTGATTTCCTCAATCGCACGGCCAAACTTGCCGTCGTAAAGCTGCGCGCGTGCGTCGTCCATCAAGTAGACATACGCCTCTGCCAGCGCCCCACTCAGGTAAGCGTCGGGGTGCCGGGAAAGGATGTTGTTGGTGGCGTTGCTGTCGCTCAATGCGTCCAAACTGCCGATATAAACAATCTCTGCGGTGTAGGCAGAGTCAGGAATGGGGCGAAACTTAATCTCGTTGCCGATAATGCTATAGGCAAGCGGCTTGCCGCCTGCGCCACTAAACTGGCTGTCCAGTGCTGTTGGTGAGCGGTATTCCAATACAGTGTTTGGGCTGGTGTTTAGTTTCACCTCCCGCACTTCACGCAAATCAGTTGGCAACGCCACATACTCGTCGTTTGCCGTCAGCGTTGCCGTGGCACGCTTCTCCTGGCTTCTTGTCTCCAACTCCCGCGACATGCGCGCCTCTGCAAGCTGGATAAAGTCAGGTATCTGCGCGGTAAGATCTGTGCGTGCGAGAAAGTTGGCTACAGCCGCCTTCAACTCACTGTATGTGCTGATGCTCATAAGCTGCCACCGCCGGTTCTAAAATATCTGTTGTCGTAGTCGTTCAACCACTTCTTCCAAGCAGTCGGGTTGTCACGCGGCGCGCCATACCTCTCGACAAGTTGCAAATAAACTACGTTGGGTATCTCAGCAACTTGCTGCCAATGACGCTGCGTATTGCCTATCATGCTGCCGCGCTGCCACTCGTTTGCCTTCTTCTTGTTCTCGTCAAGAAGCGGATCGACGTGCTGCGTTTCTTCAATGATGTAGTTGCCATCATTGTCGTGCATCCAAACTTCTTTGCCAGATGCCTCATCTTTCTTAATCAGGCGTTTTGACATAAATCCTCCAATAAAAAAGGGCAGCCGAAGCTGCCCCTTTTCAGTGTTTTGTGGTTGGCTGTTAGCTGCCGTTTAGTCCAATGACTGCGCCATGCGCCTTCGGTGCCTTCACTTTCAATGCCCACTCAGTCACGATCTGCGACTTCTCAGCATCACCAGTGTTGGCAATGTCGTTCTCCGCAAAGTTACGACCAGCAAGCGTCGAAAGCGACACGAAGTTCGGGTCAATCACGAACAGCTTGTCGTTGCTCATGAAGCGGCTCGGCGTAATGTCGAGCGTACCGAAGTCAGTCAGGTAGACGGCAGTAGAACCAACAAAGGTTGGTGCCTTACCCTCAGTCATGTTGACTTGGTTTGTCACCAGATTGGTGCCGCTCTGCGTCAGGTCAGAGATGTTTGCACGGTTTGTTGCCGAACATACAAGCATCGAAGGGTTGCCCCCATCTTGCCATGCAGCGGTGACGGCTGTGTCGATCTTTGCCAGCGTCAGTGCTGCGGCAGTGCCGGTGACGTCAGCGGCGTCAGTGCCGTCACCAGTAGCAAACGCCATGTCAGACGGAGCATCACCATTGGTAATCCAAGTCAGCAGCGATGCAGACTTGCGTGGCTCCGAAGCGGAACGCGCTACGTTTGTGTCACCGATCATCTTTTCGATGTCACGACGAAGCTCAAGTCCCTTCAATACGCGCTGGTATGCTACTTCACGGTCGCGACCAGCTTTGTCCACAGCGTCCAGAGTGTTGGATACGATGTAGCCCTTCTGGCTGATCTGGTGATAGTTGCCAAGACGTGACGTTGCAGTAACGCCAGTGTCTGACATATCAGCGCCTTCGTTGACGTGGTTGTTTGTAGCAGCAGATGCAAGTTCCTGCACTTGCCACTCGGTGAAGATACCGTTGGAAGTTTCCTTCTCAACAGAGGAAAAAATGGGTGTCTCGTCACTATCCACTTTGTAGATAATGTCCGCCAGCGTTTCGCGCTCACCCACGGCGGTTGCAGTGGTGGCTGTTGCCATAATGTAACCTCACTAGGTTTGAGTTTTCAGAAGATAGTCCACAGCATTTGCGATGCTTGGTGCTTGGTTGAATTGCTCCCGTTGCTTTCTACGGGTGCTTGCTTGGACTTCTCTTTTGCTGCGAGGAGTGCCGGACTTTGCCATTCTTGGTGCCTTACGCACCTTCTTCTTGGCTGTCTTCGCTTGATCGCTGATCTTGCTCAACTGCCATGAATCATACAGTGCCTTGATGGCACGATGATCAGATGCCGCATCAATCTCTTCTTGAGTGTAACCAAACTCGCGCTTGGCAAACTCAATCAGTTCTGTACGCTCGGACTGACGAACAGTATCGTCGCGCCACTGCGGTATCTTGTCGAACATCAGATCTGCTTGCACCGACAGATGCTGTCGCATCATTTCGTTCTGCTCGACCTGTTGCTCTTTGGCAATGCGCTGGTTTTCAGATGCAATCTCACGCTTGCGTTCCTGCAAACGCTGATGATCTGTGTACCGTCTGGCATATTCCTCGGCAGGAAGTTGCTGTCGCAGAGTGTCCCAATCTGGATCAGCTTGCGTCTGATTCAGGTATTGCAACACCTGTTGAAGTCCCTGCTGGTATGCGTCACGCTCCTGCACTGTTTGCGCCCGCTCCGCCTCCAAGGCTTTGCGGTCTTCGGCGTTCTTCTGCATACCTTTCGTAAAAGCCGCCTGACGTTGATAGCCTTTGGCCGCTTCCTCAAGCGTCACCTCATAGGTTTCACCGTCAACAGTGACGGAAACCATCTCAGGTTGCTCTTGGTCGTCGTCCTCGACATCATCTTCGTCAGTGACATCATCATCCTCGGCATCCTCTTCCTCGGCTTCATCAACCTCGGTTTCGTCTGCTTCGTCTGACTCGGTAACCTCGTCTTCTTCGACTTGAGGCTCCTGCTGCGCTTCTTCTTCTACCGTTTCCGCCTCTGGCGGGGGCGTTGCGAGAAGGCTAGTTGCGTCCGCGATGGACAGGTTGCTGGTTCCGTCAGGATTATCAGCCATAAATCACCTATTTTTTCAGTTGGTCTAAGTTCGCCGTCGCGACCTTTCCACTCTCAATGACCGTGTGGAGATGGCCTTTCAGTGCTTGAAGGGCCGACAGCAAGTGATAAATGCGCTCCCGGTTGTCAGTGTCTGCAACCGACGAATTACGCCACGCATCTATGAAATTCGTTTCCAGTGTATCGAAGGCTTCGACAAGGATTGGCTCACGAAGCAAAGCCTCTGCCTTGGCTGCACGCTCTACGTCGTGCCTCAGTTTTCCCTCACGCATTACAGCAGCTTCGTGAAGCCTGTGGTGTCCATCGGGTTGCGATAGAACGAAGGCCGGAAGGCGTAAGACTGCGTGAAGGCGCGGTTCGCATCAGCAAAGTTGAAACCGCCAGGTAGGTTTGCAGGCGCATCATCAAGTGACGTGCGCCGGTAGTACATATCGCCAGATGCGGTGGAGGAATTTCCGTCACCTCGCAATTCGCGCTTCGTCTTGCGACGGCACGCCTGCAAATCATCGTCAAACACATACCCATCAGGGCATTGACTGGTGCCAGTGAGCGGATTGGTTTGTGGCGGCACAATGTCATTGCCGCTCGTATCTGGCGGCGCATTGGGATTGTTCATGCCGGTGTAGACCATACTGCCAAACGGGCCAGTATTAGCCGCAAAGCCATCAAGCTGGCCTGCGGCATCGAAGTTTGGATCTATAATAGCGCCACTGTTTACCGCATTGCGGAAACGTCGGTTTACAAAACGATCTTGATTTGTCAGCGCGTTATTTACATTACCCAAAAGCGTCGAATATTGCTGACCAAGCGGGTCAGTATTCATGCCTGTGTAACGATTTACAAAAGGCGGATCATCAGAACCGCCAAGGTCGCCAAAGTAGGACGCATCGCCGGAAATGATGTTGCCGGTAGTGGTGTCGATAACCTCGCCATTAGGGCCGGTGATGACTGCCGGAGGTATGTTTGTAGAGCCAACGCTTATGTCAACCGGCTGTGATGGCGGCAAGCCTGCCATAGCCGCGTTGACAAGGGCATCCGAAATTCCGGGGCGCTGTGCTGCGAAACTTGTGCCTGTGTCCACAGCCTGCTGCATCTGGCCGGGTGGCGCGGAAGCCGCAGCGGCTAATATGTCAGCCGTTGCGTTGATGAGTGTTTCGTTGCCAGCGTCTTCATTGCTAAAACTTGGCGAATACGAATAGTTGCCGATATCGCCGCCAGACTGCTCAACAGCCGCTGCCGCAATGTCCTGTTGCAGATCTTCGTCAAGATCTTCGTCGCTAACGTCACCGCCGCCAGAATCGTTGTCACCGCCGCCGCCACAAAAGCAAGTCAGCGTGTCAACAAACTCAACCTCAAATGTGTCTTTGTTCAGTTTCATCATGGCTTTGCCTTAAAGGTGCCGCCGACATGGCTAAATCCAAGTCGGCCAAGAAGTTTATGCGTCCTGTCCAAATCAACAGCCGTTGAAACGCCAATGCAGACTTCACTCGCGTTGTTTTCCCTCGCCCAAGAGCGAAAAGCGTTGAGCAATTTGACGCCCAACATTGAGCCTCGACGGCCCTGTTTCACATACCAAAGATGATCCGAAGCAATCGTGTCATTGCCGAAATAATACGGTGTAATGCTGCCCATAATCATGCCGACCAATTCATCATCTTGGTAAGCACACAGAGCAAAATGCGTTTGCGGGTTTTTGATGTAGCGTTGACAAAACCGCCTGCATTTCTCGCGGCAGTAATCCAACTCACCGAAAGCACCTTCTGCGTGCATCTCAGCGCCTAACTCAATCATCGACGGAATGTCTTTTCCCGCTATTCGATTGTATTTGATCATGCGCGCGGCAAATTGGTGCTGATGTTTGCGCCTAGCTGCGCCTCTTGTTGGCGTAGCTGCGCCTCTAGGATTAGCTCCTGTCGGCGCAGTTCCAGTTCCGCCTGCATCTTCTCGCGGGCCAAAGCAATCTCTTGCTCCATCTTGGCTTTTTTCAATTCAAACTCTTGCTGAACCTTGATCATCTCAGGATTCTGCGACATCTGCTGCGCTTGCTGCTGCTTGGCTGCAACTTGCTGCGCGACTACCTGTGGCGGGTTGAAGAACCGCCCGGTGTCTTTGAAGCCACCAATCTCGACAATCTCTTGAAGCATGGCCGCATATTGCGGCAAGCCGCACAGCGGGTTGTCTGGCCCAAGCTGACCAAGGATGGTCTTGCCTTCGGCCATCATGGCTTGGATGAAAGCAATCTTTTGCTCGTCATCCGCAGTGCCAAGACCTACATTCACGATGACATCAAACTCGCTGTCAAACTCGCGTGGGTCAATCGGGACAAACTGGTTACGCAAGCGCACAATACGTTCTTGTTGCTGGTACTCAGCCACCAGCTTCAAGATGCCCCGGAACAAGTCCTTAACACCCGTCTCAGCGAATGTGCGTGCGTAACTTTCCAGTTTGGCCTGCGCGCCACGAACCGTTGCAGAAACTGCACTAGCCGTGGTGCTTTGAAGGGCGTTGGCGTCAAGACCCTGCGATGCCTTGCTCATGCCGGTACGAGACTCTTTCACCTCGTCCAGATAGCGCATCAGAGGCTGAACCTCGCCGCCGACTCCCTGCCCAGAGAGCGTTTGCACAGCACCTGGCTGGCGTACACGCACAATGCCACCAGCCGTGCCATCAAGCAGATCATCGAGGTTCACCATGCCTTCTACGGCGATGGTGCGCGGATTGACCGTCAGATAGGTGGCATCAAGGTACTGACGCATCAGCGTGGATTTGATGACCTGTAGGTCTTCCGTCAGATCAAAGATGGACCGCCCGACAAGCCGGTGCGGCATCATAATGGGCGAGATGACGGCGAAAGGAACAAAATCCGTCACCTCGTTTTCCAGAATATGCTGCCCGCTATCACCAATCGACAGCACCCGGCGGCGCTCTGCTACCCCGTCTTCGTCCATGTCAGCCAGAATGATGCTGTCATAGACAGCAACCTCACGCTGGGACGGGTCAGCCGCCATAGTCTCGGTGCCACCCTCAATGTCGCCAAAACGGACTTGGCGCTCCTCGTCCACCTCAAGAGCGGGGTGGCCTGCATGTGCCTCAATCTCGTCCTGATCATAGCCCATGCTCACCAAGTCACTGATGGTCATGGTGGTGCGGTGACAGATAAAACGTGCGTCCTCAAGCGACTTGGCGCGCTTGTTGAACATAAATTCTTCGGGCGGGATGTTGTCGATGCAGATCTTCCCGCTGACCTTCTTCACCCGGATCTTGAGGTTGTAACTCTCGACTACCTCAACATCCTCGCCATCCTCACCGATAATGGTGGTCATGTTCTCGCGCTGGCTCACCAACTCAACGTCAGGGTTTGCCAGTAAGAGCGCGATTTCACCTTCGCTCAGACCCTCATAGGTAGCTTCTTCAACCGTGGTGGTGTCGTCATAGTAAAACTTGACGGCACCCAAGCCAAACATCAGCGCATCGCGGAACCAGTGGCTGAAGATGCGGAAGCCCGGGTTGTCGTGGTTGATGATGTAATTGACGTAATCACTCGCCTGTTCTGCACGCGGCTCGTCCTCGGCAGTACGCGCAGCAAAACGCACATACTTGTCACTTGCCGTGAAGATCCGCATGAGCGACGGCATAATCTGCTCAACGGTGTCAGCAAACTCTTGGCTGATAACCTGACTTTTGCCCTCAACCTCGTTGCCAAGTGGCTCGGCAAGGTAATAATCCAGCGCCTTGATGCGCTTTGCCGAAAACTCTTGATCGTAGTGGTTCAGCGCGTCGGTTATCTCCGCAGAGATGATGCTGCCTAGCTGTTCATCATCCATCATGTCTTCTTACCGCGCGTTTTCTTGTAAATGTCGTTGTCGGCCTTGCGCGCACCACCCTTCCCGGACATGAAAGAGTTTACGCGGCCCATTGCCCAAGCTGACATCGGCACATTACGGCTACCACTAGACAGGTATGCACCTTGTCCGCGCCGATAGACCTGTGCCAACTGGCCGTAGGTAAAGCGTGAACCATCTGCCTTCTTACGCAGAGCGGCCTTTGTTTTTTCGCTTAGAGGCTTGCGTGTTGCCATTCTGTGCTGCCCTCGACCTACTTACCGCTGCGACGTTGATTGGCTTACCCTGCTTGTACGCGCGGGCTGTCCGTTTGATTTCTGCGGCCTTGGCCGACTTGTTTTTTGCGCCCTTGAGGTACTTTTTTGGCACTCCGGTTCGCTTGTCTTTTGGGACGCTCTTGAATGGCCGTCTTGCCATCACACACCTCGCCTGACTTGCAACGCTTGGGCGTTACGCACTCAGCGCATACAGAAAAGGCCGCAGGCATGGGTGCGCGCGGCCTTCTAAGAGTTTTCACATAGAGCATCAGGCGGAGCAGTATTTACCGCTTTGGAGGCGGATGCCTTTTGCCTTCTTGGCCTTCTTCTTGGACTTGCCGTTGTAGTTCATCATTTCAGTCCTTTTTTCTTGGATTTAACGCCGGTTTTGCCAGTGCCTTTGGTCGTCATCACATTCATGGGCTTTGGCTCTGGAAGCGGCTCAGAATAGCCCGGAATACGGCCAGAAATGCACTTCTCCCGTGCATTACACTTGGCGGGATACGGGCAAGGTTCACACGTCACCATGCTTTACAACTCCAATATCTTGCTGTGAATTTGTCCTTCGCAGTGTCACAGCTATGCCGCGCGCGAAAGTTTGACCGCCGACCCGGCTGATCCTTCTTAATGCTCATGTTTGGATCGCCAAACCGCACCAGCTTCACCTGGTCGCCCTTCTTGGCTAGCACAGCACTCTTCTTGCTTTTACCGGGGGTGCGCTTGGGCTTGTTGTAGCCACTGAAAGTCTCGCCCCGATAAGTCAGTTTGCCAGACGGCGTGCGCTTAACATCCTTCGTCGTCGCCATCCTCAATCCTCATGCTGTGAAAGGCTTCCTCAACGTCCGATGGCTCAAAACCAGCCGCCTGACCAGCAAATATCGTGGCTACAAGAGCGCCGCGAAAAACCTCTTCCCAAGTGGCGTCAGTCATTGCGTCCAAGCCAGCCATCGTCACGCAAAGCTGATTGGCAATCATGTCAACGCGGTCAACGCCATCAGGGCTAAACTCAATCTGAATTTCACCCCGATCAGGAAAATCAATCACGTTGCTCATACAATCCAACCCGTATTGGCCTTGAGGGGGGTGCGGCTGTTCCAACGGCTCATTGCACCACTCGCCATCACACCCTCACCAGCAAAGGTCAAAACAAACGCATCAGCAACGTCAGGAGAACGCTGCCCCCGACGCTTCATCTCGTCCTTGCTCTCAATCTTCAATTTGCCGTTAGAAAGGTACTTGTAACGAATACCAGTCAATTCCTGCACTAGCGCATCGTCCTGCGGTAGCACCACATCGCGACCCTCGAACCATTCACGCGCCCGCCAGAACAACTCGTCACGAAGCCGCCCAAACTTATCCCGCAAAGCAGGACTTTCAGATACAGCAATCGAAACGGCGGGTAGATCCAGTTCCGCAAGACGATCCGCCAAACCCGCGCCAACGCCAATCGCATCAACGTAAATCTCCGTCGGCCTGTCCATGTAACGGCAAGCCTCATACTCAGTCAGTATGATGCCAGCCAACTCCATCAAATCCTTGTTCTGCCACGTCTTGACCGGCTCAAGAAGCTCCTGCCCTCTCCGCTTGGCAAGAGCCGACCTGTCAGACCCGTATCTAGCCACGTCTAAGGCCCATACAACGGGCGTTGTAGGGGAAGGCTCTACCTCCCTACCTATCGCCGCCTCAACCAAGTGTAGGGGCAGCAAAACGTCGTCAGATTGGCTTGGAAAGGTGCCAAGGACACGCACACCGAAAACGCTGCTGTCCCGGCCATACTGCGCTTCCATGTTGGTGATGAATTTCTCATCAACCGTGTCAGCATCCTCACAGCTTACCGTCAGATTGTGCCACTGCTCACGATTGCTGTGGAACGCCTCATAGAAGAATCCATCAGAACGGGTGGGGTTGCCTGTCAGCACCGTCTTGGCACCGGGGGTACTCATGGCACCCTCACCAACTTGAAAGACAACATCAGGAACACCGGATGCTTCGTCTACAAGTATAAGCATATTGTCCGAATGGAAGCCTTGAAGTGCTTCTGGCGACTCTCGTCTGCTTGTGCGGGCGACTGCAAAGCTGTCATTAGCGCCCTCAAGACTGATCTTGTCTGCCTTGAAATTCAAACGATCCTTGAAGCCGGGGTGCATGCCCCTCGCCCAACGGTCAATCTCAGTCCACAACACATCCGACAACTGGTGAGCAGTGTTGGCCGTACACACAACCTTGGTGGGGTAGCGCGTCAACAGCCACCACAGCACAAGCCACGACAGGAACGCTGTCTTGCCAACACCATGGCCCGACTTGATTGCCACTTTCGAGTTATCACGCACAGCGCGCAACGCATCAGCCTGCCACTGCTGCGGCGTAGCATGAAGCACATGCTTGACGAACATCTCAGGATCGTCGTGCAACTCGCGCAGAATCTTCTGAATGTCGTCAGTCACTTTTAACCCACGGTTGACTTATGCGTTTAAGTGTGGTATACTAAATTGTTGTTAAGAAACAACATTACGCTATTTGACAACGTAAAGGGAGACACACTATGTCAAACGAATGGCACAACGCGACCTACCCGCAACCGCTCCGCCTTCAAGTGGGCTGTAAGGTAAGCTGGTACACATACGGCACCGAAGCAGAGGCAACAGCCGTCTCAAAAATCGCACAGCAAGAAGCAAGCGACCTACGGGCAGAAGGCTTCGACTTTGGCTACATGTGGCCTGGTGACATTCGCAAAGAAGATGACGGCACATTCACGGTCGTAATCCCATAACAGCTAAGGGGCGTTCCTTCGGGAGCGCCCTATTTCTTTAGCAGCATTACAAGCAGCAGAACGATAATCGCAGCTTCGCCAATCGTGATGGGGAAGGAATGGATCATGGGATGCCCGCAAAGGTAGGGGGATATATAAATAATAACTGCCCCCGGTTATTTTTGCCGGGGGGGGGTATCGCCGCGAATCTGGCGGTTTTCTGCCGGTTCTGGCCTAGTCGATGGGATTGCAATCGAATGAAAACAGCGCGTTAGCCGCTGGCGTCGATGACAGCAGCCCGATCAATGCAGTGATGCCTTGCCTTTTGTTGCCGCCTGTTCGGCGTCTTGCGCGCGTACTTCTTGCAAACCGTCTTGTGCGTTTATTGCCTTCAAAGCCTCAATAAAGCTGCCTTGCCCTTCATGTTCAATCGTCACCTTATCGGTCCAGCCATCCTTGCCAGCCATCCGAGCGGCTGACCATTTCAGCAAGTCACCAGCGGCACGTTTGGCGCTGACCATCTCGTGCGATTGCTTATCCGCATTGTGCCAAAGGTCTAGCCCGATTTCCCCCACCAAATAACCATAATGGCAACCGCGCTCGAATTTAGCTTCAGCAATGTCAGCGGCAAATTCTTTATCCGCCTTGGCCCAACGGTACACGGTCGACCAATCCGGCATGTGCGGATCATCCGTGATTGCAGTGTGTGATTCACCCGCTGTCAGCCGCTCCAGAAATTCCAGCTTCAACTTTTGCTTGTCTAGCTTACGTCTAGCCATGACTTACCCGCATAAAAAAAGCGCCAGATGTGGCGCAATTGTTCAATCATATACACAAGATACAGTATTCCCGCGCATTGCTAAAGGTTTTTTTACCCTTTTTATGCGTTTACCCTATTGCATTACCCTACGGTTAAGCGCATAATAGTCAGGTAATCAAAACGGGAGACAAAGAAGTGCTTCAGACTCTTATTTCAACCTTGTTCCTTCTGGCGGTCATCATCATGTCTGGCGTTATCGTCTGGCATGTTGCCGCCCCGATGATCTTCGCGTGGCTCTTTATTGGCATCCCGGCCATTGTCCGGTTTGGCGCACCAATCATCTGCGAGGTGACGGCATGAAGCCCCGCCTTTCAGTCAAACAACAAAGCCACGTCACCACGTTCAAAGTGCGTGGCAATCCGTTCCGTTATGTCGTCATGCGTAATTGCGACATTGCGCGACACGGCGCGGCCAACGCTATCCGCCAGCGTGCGGCGCGGTGCCTTCAAATGGGCTTTCACCACAGCGCGCGGCATCAAAACGCAATCGCAGACATTCTTGACGGGGTGACGACATGAACACCGAAACGCTTATTCACGCCATGCTAACCACTAACACCGGCACTCACATGCTTGACAGCGGCGGCGACAATGGCCGCAACTGGCAACGCAACCAAGGCAAAACGCTTGCCGATTTCCAAGACGAACCGGCGGCGTTGCTGGATTGGTATGTGAAGCGTGACGATGATGACAACATCATCAGCGCAGAACCGGAAGTCACAACATCAGTTTTTCACAAGCTGACAAGCGGCATCATCTGGCAGGACGATCTATGCCGCCAGTTTAACGCCATGCCCTGCGATGATTGGCGCGGCGATTACTACGGCACAAGCGTTGAACAAACTGATTGGTTGGGTTTGCACGGCTTTGACCAGCGGCGCGGTTGTGACGGTTGGAATACTTACAACTGGGCAGCCAACTTTTCGCAAACCATGCAGGGACATGATTTGGAACGCGACGGCGAAAACTACGTTCTGATTCAGATACACGGCGGCGCTGATGTTCGCGGCGGCTATACAGACGCAAAGCTATTCCGCCTGTCAGATCATTGCGAGCATTACGCCGTTGTCATGGAAGATTGCGCCTTTAGTGCTGAAACCGCCGACGAATACCTCGGCCTGCAATGGCGCGGCGAATGGCTCAACGGTGACGCCGTCATGGCCGACGATAACGATTTCCTAGCTTTTGCGATTGCGTGCAACGGCAAGCCCGTGGCTGGCGATCAATTCAACGATTGGTAGGTGCGTCATGCGTGACTGGATAGAGCAGATCGCGGCGACGGTGCTTTTTTGGTGCCTGTTCGTCTTGCTT
>Ga0070746_10001240_pt1 | contig 15324 bp, 15 predicted proteins | sample VirMetDEL_Mar_21_FD_77016 | JGI IMG/M metagenome (GOLD analysis project Ga0070746, IMG submission 77016) | Aqueous microbial communities from the Delaware River and Bay under freshwater to marine salinity gradient to study organic matter... | ecosystem: Environmental > Aquatic > Marine >... | reverse complement strand
TCATTTTTATATATCTGTCTTAAACTATCTTCAGTTATAAACCTTTTATTAAATCCCATCTCTTTCTTCTATTTCATAAAAATAACTATCGTCAGCCACCCATTTATGACCTTGTTCACACACAAATTCATGTGTTGAAACTTTAAAATCGGGTTTGGTTATGCCTTTCGGTGTTAAGGATTGGTCATGGAATAAAACCCTATTATTTGGTTGTGCAGCAAACTGTCCGTTATCCATCTTAATTATATTGAATGATTTATGTTCGTTTGGTGTTTGTGATAAACTAACATCTAACTCATTAGGTTCTGAGTGACAACTATCTATTGTAAACATATATTGTCCTTTATGAAACTTTTTATCTTTCATATAAACCTGACAATCTAATTTTGATAGAGTGGATTTTTCAATGACCGTTATATTATAACTAAACGCGTCCCATATTTCCAAAAAATCTAACGGTAATTGTTCATCTTTTTTAATATCAGTTTTCCAAACGTAAGCTGAAATCGGTAATTTATCATATAACGCCCCATAATTTGTTAAAAGTGATTCAATATATAAAGCCTTACCTTTTATAGATTTTACTGAAACCCAATAACAAGGTTCAAACTCACCATGACCTTTCTCAAAATCATATAGGTATTCTTTTTTAATATAACATTCAACAGGGGGTAAATTAGCTACCAAATAACTCATATCTTACTTTCTTTTAATTTAAATTGTGTACGTAATGCTTCAACAACACCTTTTCTACCGAACTTTTCATTTACTTCACCGATATCCATGTTGTCGTGTAATTTTATTATTCTAACCTTACCGTATAATTTACCCATGTTTATTTTAGAGTAAATACGTTTAGCTGTATCCCACACTTTTTCTTCACCATCTAACAAAACAACAATGTGACCAGTACATTTATCCATTAAAGTTTTAACTAACTTATCAGGTATATCTTTACCCAACAACGGTATTGAGTTATGAACTACAACATGGTCTAATGGTCCCTCAACCAAATAAACAGTCCCATCCCAATTTATTAGGTGTTCGTTGAATATAATCGTTTCTCTAGGGACTTCAGGGTTTTTGTATCTTAGTTTACTATATGGTAACCAACTACGTGCTGTGAAGTAATTTAACTCACCTTTTTCATTATAAGATGGTATTATGATACGATTAGAATACTCTTCATCTAAAGTATAACCCATTTGGTGTTTATATATGGTTTCAGGGGTTAGTTTACGTTGTTTGGTTAAATAATTCCATCCTTGTTTGTGTACCATCGTATTAGAGTTGGAATCTTCAAAACGAATAAAACCTTTTGGTAAATGTAAATTTTCAATTGTTATTTCAGTTATTTTCCTAGTATCCTTACTAAAATCAATACCTAGTTTTTTAGCTTTCTTCCAAACACTAGGTCCACCAAACTTACTTAATAATTTTTTTATAGAACCGTGGGTATCGTGTGATTCATGACAAACCCAACATTTATAAACACCCCTTTTAACATTTACCTCAAGTTTAGCTTTATCGTAGTTGTCGTCTTTTTCAGCAGCACAAGTAGGACAAATAAATGAATATTGTCCTCTGTGTTTGTTTGATTTTTTAGGTCTACCTAAAACTTCAGTTATTAAAGTTAGTAAAAGGGATTTGTTTTCCATACACTAATTATAATACTTTTGTTTTTAAGTTTGAAGTGTTTGTTTATAGTATTAGTAAATTAGGTTCCTCAACAACGTTACCGTTTAAATCACAAAGAACAATACCTAAATCACTATAAGCCTCTATAAAATTTTTATCAGTATTTTGTTCTAAATAAGTTTTTACTCTAGTATTTTCTCCTCTTAGTATCTTTATAGTATAACCGTAATCTATTAAAAATTGTAAGAACTCATCAAAATTATTTATGTCACCACTATGTATTTTTTCAAAAATAACTTTAGCCATATTAGTCCTACCGTTACAATGCTCATCCGTTATAGGACCATCTCCGTTGTAAGCCGCTAAACTAATATAAGGTTTTTTAAATATTTTTACATTAGTCTCATCAAAAATAGGACTCCTAAAATGCGACACAAAAGTTCTTTTTTTATCTTCATCGTCAGTTGAGTAGTATAAATTCGTGTAAAATTTTGCCTCTTCATACAGACACTCTAGTTTTTTAATTTTTTTATTTGTCATTCTCTTAATTGTTTTAGTTATTTAATGTGTTTTATTAGTAAAAGTAATATGATACCAAAACCGATGATACATAAGTTTACTTTTGTTGCTTCATCCATGTTTTTAATCTTTTTCATTAGATTAGTTAGGTGTTTTCTGTTCATTTTTCTAATTTTTTATAACAGTTATAATTAAAACTAGCAACCCAAGACCTACTACTATTGCTGCTGGTATCCATAAGGGTGCTGTTACCCACCACCATGACCAGTTAGCCACACTTCCGATTCCTGCCAACTTCATTACCAAAAATATTAAGAATAATAAAGTTCCTAATCCAATTCCACCTGTTGTTTTGTTATTGTCTGTCATTATTTGAAGTATTTTTTATTGATGTTTTTTAATTTATTACTAACTACATTATGTGAATTACTATACGAATAAATCGTATCTAATATCAGTGATTTGAAATCCTCTTCACCCCATTTATTGACTTTTTCTAAGTTATCCGTAGTTACCGACCAAAAAACTCTTTTTAACCTAATAAAATCAGGTAACCACTTAGGTAAGTGTTTCCTTTCAACATATAAACCACAAATAGTTATTTCATTATTAAAACCACCTAAATAAAACTTAGGGTATAACTTATTACCCATATAATCTTTATATTCTCCCATATTATAATTTTTAATACATTCAAATATAAGTAATTTATTTGAATTGGCAATAAAAAAAATAACCATAAACCTTCACAATCCAATTATTTAACATAAAATTAGGATATAAATAATAAACGAGACCCAAGGGTCTAATAAAAAAAAATAAAAATATGGAAAATTTAGAAAATGGTTTAACCGCCGAAATGGTTACAGAACAAATGCTAAAAGACACATTCGGTGTTAAAGAGGTAGGACAAATTTTAAGAACTTACAATTACAATCTATTTAGATTCCTGACATCAAACAGGGATATCTCATTAAAAAATAAAAACAAACTTATTTCGTCTCTAAGTCAAAAAAACATTTTTGGTGCTTCAACAATTTTAGTAAAACAACACGAAGATGGTTATTACTATATTTACGAAGGTCAACATAGATTCGAGTCTTTGGTTAAATTAAGTCAACCTATTGATTTTATTGTGAACAATAATTTAGTTGTTGATGATATATCTTTAATGAATACCGCTTCAGAAGTTTGGGTTTTAAAAGATTTCTTAAAAAAATATACTAACGAAGAATCTGAAAAAGATTATCAGTCTTATCACAGATTAAAAAAATTAATTGACTCTTACGGTTCAAACTGTGAAGATGAATCGGTTAGAGTTTTAACGTTTTCAGATATATTGTTTATAGCTACAGGTTGGACTAGTAAAGTTACTAAAGATTTTAAAAACGGTACTTTAAATATTAGTGAAAATGATTACAATAACACTGTGATTAAGTGTGAATTACTTAAACAATTCATGAAAGAAGATACATTACCACTAAATATTAACGTAAGGAGATATGTTAGGTCTATATTAAGTTTGATTGAGTCTATAGACGGTTGGTCCGATAGAGATACTGAGATATTATTAAAACATATAAATCTTTATAGGAGTGATATAGACTACAAAAACTATGGTAATGATGAAACTTATAAAGAGTTGTTAGTTGATGTTTACAATAAAAGTCAAAAGAAAAGGTTAATCGGTAAAACAGTTATTGGTAAGAAAACCAAATACTTTATACATAACGACTAAAAACAAAAAACCCCTCATGTGAGGGGTTTTTATTTAATTAAAATCTAAAAATTTTGAATCAAACCAAAAAGTCCTACCACTTTTATCTTTTATTTTTTCTTTCTTAGTATAACATTGCATCCATTGTCTAAATGTCTGTTTATCGTTAAAGTAAGGGTTAGTCCACTGTGATAATTGACCACCACCCAACTGATAAGCTTCAACAACAATATCTTTACACAATTTTAACATGTGTTTATTTTGGATTGCCTCTCTAGATGATACAAATGGGTTTTGATTGGCCCTATCTAAAATCTCAGCTCTTAAATAGTTACCCATTCCATTAAAATATTTTTGGTCCAACATTAGTTGATAGATAGGTTTATCAAATATTTTTCTGTCACAATTATTTTCTAAATTTGTGACAAAATCATCCCACTCAGTTAACATACAGGGACCACGGTTATCAGACCATTGGTTAGATTCTTTCCACCTAGAAAACCTTCTAAAATCAACCATACATAACCTACCACCCCAATCAGTATAAAAAACTAAATGAGCATGTTTAGGTGTTGGTCCTTCTTCTATAAAAAGCCAATTACCTGACATACCCATCCCCATAAGAATGTTTTTTGATTCCTCAGTAGTGGTATCTGAAATAGTCAACATCAATTCCTTACCTCTACTTTTAGCCGAAACCTTAAATCTTTTATAAGGTACTTCTATTTTAGGGTTTTTGTTTTCTTTGGATTTCTCTACACCAATAAAAGTTTCCTCTTGATTAACATAATTGATGTACTCAGACATTATTTTAACTTCAGCTAATTCTGGCATTTTTATTATTTTAAAGTTTAGTACAAAGATAAAAAAAAATCGGTACTAAGACCGATTTTCTAATAATTTTTTAAATTACAAAACTTTATTTTCCCAATTTATCTCGATTTAACACTGCGAGTACGGTAGCGTACGCATCTGTCATGTCAAAATTCTCTTTCTTTAAGGTGTTGTTTCGTGTATATTCCCAAACAATATGTGGTTCCAATTCAGCGACCTTTTCCCAAACAATCATTTTCTTATCGACATCCCACGGATAAGCACCAAATAAAACAGGTTTTTTATTTTTCATTTGTTTTTCGTTATAAGGGTTACCTTTTTTGTCGTGAGTTCTTACTTGTTCCAACTCAGGGAAAGCGTAACGTCTAGCATCGTTAGATGAAATAAACTCAGGTGTAACACCCAAAACTTCTTCCGTAACCTTAGATATCATACCATTAAACCTAAGTAATGTAGCGACGGTATATACGTTGTTAGAGGACAACAAAGGCTCCTCAATCACAACTCTGTCAATATCTAATTCAATATACTTTGTCAAGTACCTTTCAAAGATATCAACTTTTCTAAATAATTCCTCTAATTTGATTTTAGGTTGTGGTTTAACTTTAGGAGTTACATGTGTTAGCTCCCAAAGTTTACCATTTTCGTCAAATAATGCCACACCAATTGTTTTGGTTGACACATCAAGACCTAATATTTTTCCCATATAAAACTTTTATTCTTTAATTATAATCAACAACCATATGTAGGTAAACTATAAGTGTCCCAAACTTCTGTCCCAACACCACCATCAATAGTGAATTCAACAGCTAAAGATACAAACTCATCTTTTGGTTTAACTATCGTATCACTTAATGAAGCGTAAGCAACTGGTCTACCCTCACCATCCATAAAACAAACTTGGTCAAAATAAACTTGTTTATCACAATCAGCGTCAGCTTTAACAGCTTCAGCCATTGAAGGGTTTGTAGTTGTTGTATATTGGTTTGGTTGTAAAACGATGTTTACCTTAGCACTCATAGTAGTATCGTAATCCTTTATGATAAAGTTACAATCAGTCGTATTAAAGGTTAAACCTGTCGTAACAGTACCACCCGTAGCGATACCCGTATTTATGTAAGGTACGATTTCAGGGTGCCATATGTAAGCATTTCCTGAATATAAATCGATAGCTCCAACAGCTTGGTTATAACCATTAGTACCTGTTGTTCCAACACCATTAAATACACCTAGTCTAGCATTACTATATGTGTATTTTGTTGATGCTGACCAATTAGTACCCCAAGTAGTACCTGTTGTAGCTCCACTATAATCTATGTCATCCGACCATAATAACATAATACCACTATCGTAATAATTAGTACTAGGGTCGTCTACTTCTGAAGCACCAGGGTTAACACCAGGAATCCTTTTTTGTCCGATACCTGTATCACTAGCTGATATGTGGTATTCTGATTTAACCACATCTGCTGTAACTAAAGCTGATGGACCAGAAGAGATAGGTGTTAGTGAGTTATCTTGTTTTAATAAACCACTATATAACGTAACACTTGTTAAAGCTGATAAACTAGGATGTGTAGCCCCTGTTATAGGTAATGACATTCTAACTCTAGGTTCTAAAGCCATCCTAAACATCGTGTCATCAATAGATATAGTATAAAAACCTGTTGACGTATAAGCTTCATAAAGTTGGTCGTATGAAGTGTTTTTGTATCCACCACTAGTGTATGGTGTGTTATATAACTCAGCATCTGTTAGTCTATATATACCTAAAGAAGTCCATAGGTGAATATTTTGGTCGTTTAAAAAATTACTGTCCGAAGTTGGTTTACTATAATAAAAAGGTAATTTATCACCAGGTACCTGATAATAACAACTAGAACATGATTTTGTTTTTTTTACCGATATATCTCTATTATCTATTGGTGTTGAATATGTACTCATTTTATAATTTTATTTTTAATTTACGTTACAATAGGTACAAGTAAATCTTGATTTGTATTATGGTAAGAATTACTTAAAGCCGGAAAGTTTAAAGTAATTTGTTTTAGGTCACCACCCTTACCTTCTTTATAGTAAAACCCTTTCTTATACCAAGAAATACCTACATCTAGATTATTAGAACCATTTACTGGTATACCTTCAATAGGTGTGTCTACTACCCTCTGTGTAAATGAAGTTGATTTACTAGGGTTTGTTGTTTTTTGTGGTGTGTACTGTGGTTTTATTAAAGCCATATCTTATTTTAATTTAATACTTCTACTATACTACCGTAATCACTCGCTCCAGTGGAATCACTCTCATCTAATAATAGTTCAATTTTTAGATTACCACCTCTTAAGTTTTTATACGTTATACCATTTATGGATTTGTTTATCAATTCTAAACCTAAATCGATACTGTATGTACCGTCAGTGTTTTGATTGGCATGGAATTTAAAGTTTTGTAAAAATAAATTCTTAAGACCAGTCAACATATTAGTACCATTTATATTTTCAAAAGCGTAAAATAACCCAGCTCCTTGTTGTGTTGTAGCTTTAGGTTCAGAGTCCATAATATAAATGTCACTCACACGACCACCAGTTAGTTTAAACGCTGGTTTAATAGACCTAAATACAGTACTCGGATTATTTAATTCCTCGACCTCTCTTATTTGATACCAATTATCAACGGTGATATTATCATTCTTTTGTTCATTAGGTACACAAACATAACCAACCTCATGATTCATATAAGAAAATACTATTTGGTGACTATCTAATTTAGTACCGTTAGTGTCTATAATAGTATCTAAATAAAGTACTGTTGGTAGTGGGAACTTATTGTCGTTAGAGTTATAGTAGATACTTTTATATCCACTGTTTATCTGCATAAGTTTAGAGTTTACCTTCTTATACTCTTTAGGTGTTATCAACTTATAAGTCGGTGAAAAGTTTGTGTATTTTTCTTTATCTTCATATAAAGAGGTATTCACGTTATACTGTTGTCTAGTAGCGACTAAATAATCATTTAGATTGATATTCAATTTAGTATTTACACCAACACCATTTGTTATCTCGTTATCTATATAATTTAACCACCTGTTTAAATGTATTTTAACATCTAAATTATTTTTAGTATAAGTTAAATCAGAATTATTACTAACAAACTCAAACTTAATAATATCGTTTTTACTTTGTAGTTGTTCTTCTGTAGGTACTTTTTGACTGATAGGCTCAGCTTTTTGTGTATCACAATTAGGCCTAGTAGTAAAAAATGTACTAGAACCACCCACTTTAGTAATACTTAGTGTTGGGTCACTATTTTTAACACCGTCATATCTAACCTTACTATCTTCAACAGAAAAGTTTTTTAAAGTACCATAAATACCTTTTTGTAAAAGTGATTTAATCCCGTATGCGGTCCATTTTGGTTCAATAACTGCCATATTTATTTTATTATTTTATGTTTACACTTATCTTTATATGCGGTACTATTATCATGTGAACCATTTAAATCTGGATATTTATTAGGTTCAACGTTAGCTGTATAAATAACATTACTATCAATTAAAGAATAATACTTTAATTGTGGTAAAAGTCCAGTTTCTAGGAATAATTTCTTACCTAAGTCGGTTAAAACCAATCTAACTGTTTTACTGTTATTTTCTTTTATAAAAGCCATTATAAATCAAAAGCTATTTCAATCATTATTACCGTGTTAGAGGCTTTTTCTATTGGTAAATTTTGTTTACCGATAGCTACTACATTACCCGCAGTATCATAAACAGCAACATCTGATATATGTACATTTTGTCCACTACCAGCCCAAGTAGGGTTTGTAGACCAATTCCATCTGTTTGGTGGTAATGTAAAGTTAAATTTAGTTCTGTATTTGTTTATCAACCCAGAAGCTTCTACATTACCATAAAAGAAATTCTCATCACCAAATTGTAAAAGACTTGGTTCGTTTAATTGTGGTATGTTTATATAATCGTGTATACTGTAAGCCGTACCACTTGTATATTTAGAATCTGTTATTAAGAAAGTTGTATTCGTTACATTGTTAGGGTCTATTTTACCACTAGTGTGTCCTACAATATCTGAAGTAACATCGATAATTCTCCATTCATTAGATTTAGGTCTAACCCCATTCAATGTTCTATTGACTAATAAATATAGTTTATCAGCGTACCACCCTGTTGTTCCCGTTGCTGACATAAATGGTAATTGGTTTGAAGGGAATGTAACCTCAACATTTTTAGTACAACCCGGACCACAATTAGGGTCTGAGTCTCCAATAACAGCACAACTATGTGTTTGTGCGTGTAAACCTGTTGTAAAACCAGAAGAACTATTGTGGAATAAATATGTAACATACAAATCTTGTGTTGGTGATATAACCCCTGAACTACCACTTGGGTCTTTTTTACCTAAAATAAGTTGTGGTAAGGTCCAGTTTCTATTTGATTTATATGATAATGCTGCCACCAATTCTTCTTGGTCAATAGTAAACACATGTTGGTCAGGAAATATCCTACCTACACTATTACCTTGTTGGTCGGATAATGTAAAATATCTAATGTCAGTTACAACACCTTGGTTTGTTACATATTTTTCTGAACCAGTACCACTAAAAGTATGGCCTATTTGACCTGTTGTGTCGTGGTGCCACATTAGTGTTGGTACTTTTAAAACTGGTGTTTCGTTTAAACTTGTGTTTATGTATAATTTTTGTCCGTAAGTTAGTTCTGATTGATTTTCACAAGACTCAGGATTAGAGTAGTGGATTATACTAATAGCTTTGTTGTTAACACAATTACCAGACAAGAAATCCATTTCCGTTGTGTAACCAAAAAACTCTTTACTACCTACATAAGTTTCTGAACCGTAAAACTCAAAATCTTCGTAAGTACTTTTATCAATACCAGCCATATTACGAGACCAAACATTGTTTTGGTTCCAAACTGTACCACCACTATAATACCCTGTTGATGTAAATTGGTTACCACTTGGGTAAAAATAAGCGTATGATACGTTACTACCAGCATAACTAGTAAAATCAGGTAAATCCCTATCTAACTCAACTGTTAGTGTGTTTGCTGACAAAGACCCATTAACTCCTTGTATTTTATACCATAAACAAGGTAATGGTAAGTTTAATTGTACTGTTGAAGCTGAAAAACCTACTGTATCAGGGTTACTAAATCTAACAAACATTAAATCACCCACAGCTGGTTCATAAGAACCTGTAGTACTACCAGAAACAATACTTACCGATGTTCCACCTGTTAAACTACTTAGATTTATTTCTGCCTCATTAAGTGTGTAAGTGTCTGTTACATTAACGTCAAAAGAACTTACTATTGTCATACCTGAGGTATTACCCGAACTAAAAAATCCTTTTTCAGGTGCTTGAATAATATTGGCTATTTCAATTTCAGATAAAGCTGGTACTGATACTGAACCATCCACACTGTTGATGTCAGGTAATAACCAAGTTTTAACTGCTGGTTGAGCTGATTTAGCTCTTAACACATTTTGTAATGTGATATCATAACTAGGCATCGCCGCTCCTAGACTATCTGTCGCTGTAGCTAAACTACTATAATCAACTTCTGAATCACCAATTTTAAATGTACTAAAATTTAATTGGCCTATAGATAATTGTGACCTACCTTTCTCTGTAAGTCTAGCACTTATTACAACGGTTCCTGTTTTATCAATATAACTCACTTCTTTATTGTTTTTATTATAAATATTATGTTATTTGTTTATTATGTTTCTTCTGTGTACAAATATTCTTTTCTTAGTCTATCTAAAGATGTTTTACCTGGTAATAAACCAAAATAAAAATAAGGTACGTTTCTATAATGGTTGCCATAAGTTTGGTCTGAAATAGTAGTATCTTCATCTTTACCTGTTGTATTATAATCTGAGGCTGGACTAAATTTAATAGCACCATCCTTATCTATACTAAAACCAACAGGTGTTGTGTAATCGGCATCTTCCCAACTAACACCTCCCTGTAAAGCCACATTATCAGGTAAATCTTGATTTAAATCAGGGTTTACACCAGGTGGGTGCCACCAAGTATTACCATCAATATCTTCATAAAATACTTGTTCTAAAAATATCTTAGATAATTCTCTAACAGATAGATAAGTACTGTCTTTTAATTCAAATTCGTTACAACCAGTAGCTGAACCTGCAGCTCTACCATTAAATAAATCTTTTAACTTACATTGTTTTTTTAATATTAACATGTTATAAACTAAAACTAAACCTGGGTCGTCATATGATGAATATAATAAACTATCTGCCCATTTAACCGTGTCATAACCTTCATCAAAACCAGTACCTGTATAACAAGTAGATTTTGTACCGTCAGCGTCACCACACCCAATGTTATTCCATAAATCTAACAAACACGTATCAGAATCTATACATCTATTTATTCTATCTACTATATCTTCACAAGCATCAGTTCTACCTAAATTTACTATCTTTGTTGGGTAGGTCTCAGGACAATAGATATAATCTTCAATATCTCTAGCACCTGTATTATATTTGTTTATGTGGTGAGTACTAAAACTTCCAGCGATTTTATCTGGTGCTGAAGGGCTTCTAACTATACACCTATTTTCGGGGTCGGTATTTGTGTGTCCTCTACTATCACAAGCTTGGTCTTTATAGTTATCTGAACCAAGATTTTTACCACCAGGTCCACAGAATTTATCAACAAAAGAGCCGTCTTTTTTAATTTTTCTTTTATGTCTAAATTGAGGTAGGTAAGCCGAACCTGTTAACCAAGCATCAGTGAATGTCCACTTTAAAACTTTTCTAGCTACAGCTAAGTCAACTTTAGCACAACATTCCCAAGCATTAAGAGCGACTATCCCAGGACAATCTTCCTCAACCGTCCTACCAAAACCACCAGGTATTGAGAAAAAAGGACCCACTTGTATACTCCTATTATTTGGACATTTACTACCACTATTACACTCACACTTTCCACCATTCTCACAATTAACATTAATGTTTATATCACCACAGGTGTCAGTTTCTTTAACTAAAGCGTCTGGGGTATCATCATTGTTGGTATCTGTTAATTTCTCAGATTTCCAACCCAAAAATCCAAATAGTCTAATTGATTTAATAGCCTCAAAACAGAGGTTTATAACATTAATACTACCAATACCTAGTGGTAGGTTAATAGAAATTCTAATACAAACAACAACACAAAATAATATGTTTGACATTATTATTCTAAACCTTGTGAAAAATTTTTCTAATTCAATAATAATAGTACCTAATGTATAAAGTATATCAGCCTTTCTAATAGAGTTAGTAAAAGGTAATGGGTTAGATTCACCACACTCATCAACACCTTTTAAACCAAGATAACTCATTCTATTATTACCTTTTTTATATTTTGGTATATATTGACTTAATGTATAAATCTGATTCCAAGACATTTCGTGGAAATCTTTATAAAAAACACTATCATTTATATCACCAGTAGATAGGTCTTTCCAAACACCGATATCATCAGTAAATCTAGCAGCCTCTGTTGATGGTTCCCAATTTGAATCGGGGTTAGTTGGGTTAGATATATCTGGTAAATCCCCATCCGTTGTAGCTCCAGCACCACCCACCGTAGTGTTTAAAGCAGGTATTATTAAATTAGCTGTTTTTCTTTTTTTCTGTGCTGGTGGTTCTTGGAAACCAACTTTAAATCTAGTAAAAGCTTTTGTAGCAACACCCTTTTCAGGGTCTAAAGAAGGTACTAAGTTACCAAACTCATCTGTTACAACATGACCCACATTCATAGGTACAGTAACAACCCAAGCACCATTCTCATCAATAGCGTCAATACCTTGTGGTAAAACTTTTTTAATTAAAGATACTGGTTTAATTTTAGGGTTTCTTGGCCAATTAGGGTCTGTGGTATCATAAACATATTCATCAACAGTTAACATTTCAATGTTACCAGGTGCTGTCCTTAATTCACATTGTGAACCCATATCATTCTTTGGGTTACACCTTTTATTTAATGAATTTTTAGCTTGGTCTGTAAATATTGACCCCATAAAAATCGCTGTTGGTTTGAAATTAAAGTTTGTATTAAAATCAACTCTAGTAATACCTATTTGGCATTGTTCAGGGTCACCCCAAAAAGGTATAACGTCAACACCTTTATCACCACTTTTTATTTGTGGTAGAGTATCTAAATTAGTACTTTGTTTAAATTTAGTTCTACTCTCAAATAGTTTTTCAGGATAACCACCAGAATCTATAAAGTCATAAGGTCTAACAGCAAATGGTCCTGACTCACTTAAATCAACATCCATATGTATTGTTTGTTGACCCGTTGGTACACCGAATAACATATAATCACCAGCATCGTTTGTTACTGTGGTGTATTTATAGTATTTTTCAAATATTTCAATTTGTATTTCATTATTTAATAAATCTTCTTTTGTGGGAAAAGTACCTACAGGTGTGTTTAATTTACAACTAGATTTACTTAATAATAGGTTATATCTAACACCTTGTGGTGTTCTTGATGTTACCGATTTAAATGGGTATAAATCCCTTATTAAATCATTCTTTTCGTCCTCACTACTTATAGGTACAAAAACTGATACTTTTGCGTTAGGAACACCAAAACCTTCATTAGCTATAACCCTACCAACCACTACACCATAATCAGCACAAAAAGATGAATATAAATCTTCTTGCGTTATTTTAAGACTAAGTACTTCTAAAAAATCAAAGTCTTGGTCTATTTTAATTTGTATGTTTCTACTTTCACCTGGTGTGGTTCTAATCCTTAAAGACTTACTCATTAGTAATTAGTTGAATTTATATAATCCCAATCTATAATAAAGGAACCGTTATCACTTACACTTTCTGTAGTGTATGTTTTTGGGTATAATCTAGTGTTGAAGTTTTTAATGAATCTAACTCTATATATGTAACTACTTACATTACTAGTTGTTATAGGACCCATATCAACGGTATAACCAATACTACCAAAAACAAAATCTATATTACTTGAAGTATAAAGAATATTATCATAATTTAAATCTTCAAAAGAAGTTATTTCTACAACAAAATAACCGTCTGTCTCAGTTGACCTACCAACATTTCCGTTTACATTCCAATTTATAGTCACATTATTATCAAGTAACTTACCCAAGAACCCATTATCGGTATTACCAAAAGGCACATACAAAATACTAATTATGTCACCAATATCTATTGGTACGTTTTCAGCGAAATTTACTTTATTAGGTACAACAGTACTTAAATAATAATCCACATCATTTTGTAGTGTAACACCATTCACCTGTATTATAGGTGTGTTTGCCATAGGTTCTTGTGTGAAAAACTCTAACCTATCACCTTGTGCTGGGTTTATATTTAATATATTTGTTGTTGATGCTGTAACACCCGACGTTATCGTGTTTACAACTAAAGCTTCAAGTTTACCTTCCGCTGATGTAGGTGTACCAGCGTAATATATGGCTTGTACTTTGTCCTCAGGTTCTAATAGTACATTAAAATTGATTAGACCATATTCTGTGATTGTATAGTCTAATGTTGACATAACAACCCCATTAACAACCAAAATAACAGCCGTACCTGTTGGTTTATAAGATGTTTTAACAGCCGGTGTCGGACCTTCGTCATTAACATCTAGTACTTCATTTATTAAGTAAAAATCTTTAGTGAAATCGTCTATATTGTTAAGTCTTAACGTTGGTTTAGGTGGGTTTGTTATTGTTACAAAATAACAATCATTAGATTCATCGACTGGGTTATATATTGATGTGTCTATGGTTAAGTTATCAATGGTAAGAGAGTCAAATACGTTCCAAGCCCTAATTTTAAATTCCCTTTGTATTTTAGAACCAACCGAAGAAAAATCCAAATTTTTAACTATTGTACCACCAGTTATACCACTATAAATGGTACAATCTTGATTTATCAAAACAGAATTTAATCCAAAGACTTTATAACAAAACTGTCCAGTATAACCAGTGTATTGGGTACTTCCAGTTAAGTTAAAAACAATAGGTATATTATCCACCTCAGAGACATTATAAGTACAACCACTAGTGTTGTAATAAGTTGTTACACCTGTAACACCAGAAACTATAGTTGTTCCTGTGTACGAAAAATCACCGAAACAAGTTCCAGATATGGTATAAGAAGGTCCTGTGTAAGCCTCTGTACTTAAATTTAATTCAGAGTTTACATTATAAACGTTACTAAGACCAATGTCTCTATTTAGTTTTTGGTCTAGGATGGATTTAATCAAAGAATTACCACCCCCACCACTTACATTACCTTGTGTACATTTTATTCCTATTGCCATTTTTTAATATTAAATATTTTTTAATTTATCTGTATGTTAGTGACTAAATCTTATTACTGGTCTAGCAAATGTTCTAGCATCAACCGTTGTTGGGAATGACCCAGAGTTAGATGCGTATGCTGTATAATATTTAACTTCCGTATCAAAGACAAATTCAACGTTTTGGAAAGCCGAACCAAATCCGTCGTTGTTATAAATAATAACAATTAAATTGTCTGAACCGTTATAACAGAAGTTTTCATCAAATGTGA
>Ga0070746_10001229_pt1 | contig 15390 bp, 19 predicted proteins | sample VirMetDEL_Mar_21_FD_77016 | JGI IMG/M metagenome (GOLD analysis project Ga0070746, IMG submission 77016) | Aqueous microbial communities from the Delaware River and Bay under freshwater to marine salinity gradient to study organic matter... | ecosystem: Environmental > Aquatic > Marine >... | reverse complement strand
AGGCGGAGCCTTCGGTTTAACCTTCGGCTTAGGCGCAGCTTTTCTTGCTGCGGTTCTTGCTTTTGAAGCTTGGTTACGGCGCTGCGCCGCCATCTTTTTACGTCTACTGCTGTTGGAGGCCATCTAAGTCTATTCCCTGTTCTATGAGTTGTTTGCCAGCGGCGGGTGCCGCCCCTTTCACGGCTTCTCGAATCCCTTGCTGCATTAGCGATTGCTGTTGCTGTTGTTGTATTAGGGCCTCGATTTCTTCTTCCGAACGGATCAACCCTTCGACCTCGATGCCGTGGCCTGTAGCCAGACGGCGGATAAGGTCGCCGGTCTTGATGCGTTGAATGGAAGTGGGGGATGCGCCTGTCAGAGTAATCAGGTCTTGTAGGAACGACTTCAGCTTTTGCAGGTCGTTTCCTCTGCCTAGTGCGGCTGTACCCGTGACAATGACAGGCGTAATGCTGTCTTTGGGAAGCTTCGGTATCTTCCCTCTGGACTGCATACGTCGCATGAGAATGCGAACGAGTGGAAGTTGGAACTCTACGGAGAGGAGAGAATAAACACCGGAGAGGGCCGACTCCAACTCGTTCGCCATGAAGCGGATTTCCTCCGCTGTAACCCGTTCAGCATTTCTTTGGATCGATTCGTTGAGGAGAAAAACGAACTTCAACCTTTCTTCTATTCGCTGAACGGCATCTAGTACGACCCGCATGTCTTGGTACTTGCCGGTCTGTAGAACTGCGACATCGTCAGGGCTACCAGTTACGACATCACCGTTGTTGGCCTCTGCAATGTCGCTCTTTCTGGTAGTGGCGTTTGGCCTGACCATAAACACTAGCTTTGATGCAGCCGCTGCGGACTCCACCAGTGCTTGGGTCAAGGCTTCGAGTGATCTGATGTCACCAAGCTGTTCTTCAGCAAACGACCGGCCATAATCTTCGCCGTCTACCCTGACCATACGCAGTGCAAGCCAAGGCAGCATGTCTTCGGGGTACTCGCCGTAGGAGTCCTCGATGATGTTGTCGTCTACTTCCTGATATACTTGGTACTTGTCATCGATTTTGACGATCTTTGTGTACACGTCCTTGCTATCGTTAGGGACGTAGCTGTCCCCATAGCTACCCTCGAAGCTTTCATGCTCAGGGTAGTCAAGGCCAAGCTCTTCCTTAGCAATAAGCTCCTTAACAATGATCTCAAGGACGGAGCCGTCAGGCGCACGGCGCACGACGAAGTTTGACAGAGGGAAGACCTTGAGAGGGCCTGTATCAGGCACATGTACTAAAACATTACCTGAGATAATCAGGTGCTTTAGAGCCTCGAACACCGCAACCCGAAAAGAACTGCCTTCTATCTCATCCATAAGACGGCGTTCTATACGGCTCAGTGAGCTTTCTACTTCCTGTTTAACTTCAGGCTGCTCTTCAAGCTCTTTGAGAGTGTCGCTATCCGGCATCAACCGGAAGAACGGGGTGTTAGGAGGTAGCAGTAGAAGAAGAAGTTTGCTTGCTAAATTGTTGACCCCACGAGAGCCTACGGACTGATAGGGAGTGTACAGGTCCGAAGCTGACGTAAAGCCTTCAGGAGGAAGCAAGGCTGGGATAGTGAGTTCTGCTGTCTCACGCGCCCTGTCTAGGTAGTAATCTCGTTTAGCTGTTAGACGGTTGTAACGGGCCGAACAGCTACCTGCCATTAAACGCTAACGACCGATGACATCTTCTTCTTGGGGATCGACAGAGCCGTAGAAGTTGAGTCCATAGGCTCTGGGGAAGAACTTCCGCCGGCATCCCCCGACGCTTTACCGTCTTGTTCGCCTTGCAGCTTCAGGATCGGCGGATCAGTGTCTTCGCGTTCGCCCATGATTTGCGGTTTAGGTGCGGGCGGGGGTTTGGGTCGGCTAAATATAGCGCCACACATAGTTATACTCCCTGTGTATCTTCGTTTCTGAGGTGGATGAGATACTCGACTACAGAGCGTTGGCCCGCCCGGTAGTAAAGTTCCTTTTCGGATTCGTGTATTTGGGGAGATTTGTTAGGAAAAGCCTCTTCTAGCATATCCACTAAATCATCCGCCGTTAGGGGTAGCCCCACACGATCAGAGCCTAAAGTTACTTTAGTCACTGCGTAATCCTTCTTTAACTGGTCCCTAATTACTCGCAGGTACGCTGTCCTGTAGCGGGGTCTATGTAACAAGCCTCCGCTTTAGGCTCTTCTTCCTTAACTTCGTTAAGTATTCCGTACCGTTTACCCGCTGCGCGGAACGTCGTAATCCCTTTGCAGCCTTGGTTGTAGGCCATCAAATACAGTTCTTTGAACTCTTCGTAGGTAACGTCATCACCTACGTTGCAGGTCTTCGAGACTGCCGAGTCCATGTACTTAGAGGCTAAGGCTAGAACGCTTACGTGTTCTTGAGCCGATATCTCATTAGCGGTACGGCCATGCACACCCATTCTGTAGGCGTAGTCCTCGACACGCTCGACCTGATGTCCGTCAAACTGTTGGATAGTACGGTCGTAATACAGGGCATACGGAGGTTCTATGCCGCTGCTTACGTTATCGGCAGTGAGACTGATCGTTCCGGTCGGGGCAATAGAGGTAAGGTGAGAGTTACGTATACCTTTCTCTGCAATCTTATCCTGAACCTCTTTGGGCAGCGTCTTAACGAATTGGCTTTGGAGATACTTGTCTTTGTCGAAGAGAGGGAAGCTGCCTTTCTCTTCTGCCAGATCAGCGGATGTAGAGTAACAGTGGTTGCGGAGTTCTCGCATTGCCTTAGAGGCAAACTTCATAAAAGGCTCAGAACCGTAAGCATAATCCATAAGCTCGCCAGCGTTAGCGAGGCCAGTAACACCCAGCCCCATCCGCCTCTTAGCCAACGCCTCATCTTTCTGCGCCGGTAGTGGGTAGATGGTCCTATCGATGACGTTATCCATAGCTCTAACAGTCGCACGTATATCATCCTTGTATAGCTCCCAGAGGAACCGGCCATCCTCCACATATTTTGTAAGGTTAAAGCTGCCCAGAAGACACGCGCCGTAGGGCGGCAGGGGCTGTTCGCCGCAGGGGTTGGTTGCCTCTATAGTCTCGCAGTACCAGAGGTTGTTCATTTTATTGATGGTGTCTAAGAACAGAACGCCGGGTTCTGCCCAGTCCCACGTCGAACGCATAATCATGTCCCAGAGGGCCACGGGATCTATTTCTTTGTAGACCTCACCTTCAAAGGTAAGAGGGAAGGGCTTCTTTGTTTTGAGGCAGTGCATAAACTCGTCAGTAATACCGACAGAGATATTGAACCCTGTTAGGTACGTCTCGTTATGCTTGGCTGTAATGAACTGCTCGATGTCAGGATGATCGACACGAAGGACGCCCATCTGTGCGCCACGGCGGTGACCACTGCTAGCTATCGTCTGGCACACGGCATCGAAGATGCCCATGAAGCTGACTGCCCCAGAGGCTTTCGACTCTAGGGATTTGATCCTGTCACCACGGGGGCGCAGACGAGAGAAGTCATAACCTATACCGCCGCCGCGTCTCATGGTTTCGGCAGCATCCGTAGCTGCCTCCATAATAGAATCCATAGAGTCATCGATGACGCCCGACACAAAGCAGTTGTATGCTGTAGTCTGGCGGGCAGCACCCATAGCGTTCTGTACCCGGCCAGCGGGCAAGAACCTAAGATAACGTAGGATGTCCTTGAACTGTTCGAAGTGGTCAGGCGAGTCCTTGAGAGAGTCTGCTATGCGAACAACCTTTGAGTAAAAGTCTTCACCTGTCTGTCTGTATTTCTGTTGGTCAATCTCTACGGAGATAGGAAGGGTCATTCCGTATTGGGCGTTAGCTAGCAGTGTCACTGACGTATTACCTCTTTCTCTAGGGCTACTGATTGTTCGTAAATTGTGGTGAGTAAGTTCTGGATTGCGCCAATCTGATGACGCATCTCTTCGACATCGTCAGGGTTGGGGCCTCTACCCCTGTGCCTGTCGACTAGAGCAGACGCGGACACTACTTTCAGGTGGTCTATGTGCCGCCCCAGTAGGTCCATGCTGGCGGAAAAATCTAATAGCCCTGTCACAGTTCCTTCTCTCCCTTGAGAAGGTTGATCTGCATCTCGCAGTAACGCATGGCTTTCTGAAGGTCTTCTATTTCAGACTCGACCATTGTCTTACCGGGCTTTGTTTTGTACCCAGCGCGGCTTGCATACTTGATTATGTTTCCTCTCCAGCACTCCATGTTGTTTCGCATGATGAAAGTGATGGGTTCGATCTTCCATCGGGCGTAATGGGACGGCTTGTTCACTTGATCGTTGGTGGATTCCACAGCACAACCTCCTCGTTTTCTGCGTAGTTTTCAGTCTGTAAAATGTAGGCAAGGCGGGCGTTGGTGAGCGCGTCCTTGTCAGTCAGCCCCGCCTTCTCAAAAGCTTCGACTACCTTGGCCCACATCCATTCAAGCGTAGGCTCTTCACCTTCTTCAGGAGTCAGTAGCTTCTCTGCTTTGACAGGCCCTACACCGGGGCAACCCGTGTAGTTATCTACCCTGTCGCCGCTTAAGGTCTGGACCATGAACCACTTCTCACACTCTTCCTTGCGACGGTGTATTAGTTCACCGTCAATAAGATGGTGTCCGGGTATCTGAAGAAGGTCCTTGTCAGCACTGACTATGATAGCGCCATCCTTATTGGCCGTAGCCAGTATGCCGATAACATCATCAGCCTCTAGATCATCCCACGTAACGGCGGCGTATCTAGCCGACAGGTAATCTTTCGCGTACCGAAGGCCGACAGGCTTACGGACACTCTTACGATTAGCTTTGTAATCTGCCTGTAGAGATTTACGGAAGTTGGTCGACGACGATAAACACAGCACCGTTTCTACGCTGTCAAAGTGGACGATAGCTTGGTCGACTATGTGTTCGATGTAAGAGTCGAGTTCTTCTTTGACCTTGTCTTTGTTACACCTGACAAAGATGTCATCCTGTTCCCACTCGATGACCTCTTCAGCGTTAGCGCAAACTGAGTATGCCGGTATGTCAGCATCTATTAAAAGTAGCATCTATCTCTCCATGTGTTCGAAGTAGGGCTTCTTCTCTTCTTTCAAGAAATCCATAACGTACTGCCGCTTATCAGAGTCGACTGCATTAGCAGCCAACAACGCGACAGCTTGCGACCTTTTCTCTATTAGGTAAGGGATGAGGTCAGCGGCTAGATCGAGAGCGTCGCCGCCAGTTATCATCCAAGTCCAGCTAGCTCGACGCTTATCAGTACCTTCGCCGTGGCGGTACATAGTGCCACCAAAGTTGTCGGCTAAGATGCTAAGGATATCGAACGCGCAGCTATTGATTTTTATGATTGGTGTCCGACCACGACCGGCGTGAGTAAAGCATCCCTCTCCGTCGAGGTAGCCAGCAAGGTAGGGTAGATCAATGCGTTTCCGCCCAAGTTTGTCCAACTCTGTATTCCGCTGCGAGTGGGCAACGGAAGTTGAAGTAGTCTCCTGCTGATCGAATAGCTCCAACTGCGATTTCTCCGAATACATCACCTAACTCCTCTTCACATTCGAATTGAACTTCATCGTGAACCCACGCAACTTGTCTGCATTTGCCATGCAACTTTCTCCTCTTCAGTTCGTTGTCGATTTCGATAAGCCACTGCTTACAAAGCAGCGCACCGGCACTCTGGATGAGTAGGTTCAAGCTGCTATGGGGCGAACGCACCCGCAGCTTCCGCTTGTCCAGACCAAGCAGATAGCCTTTGTCAGTGGCCTTCGAGGTCACTGCCTTAATAAGTTTGTCTAAGGCTGGTAGTTCTTTGAGGAACCTAGACTTCAGTTCCTTACCCCGTGCTTCGCTGCCGCCAGCCACCTCGCCAAGCTTCTTGTGACCCGCTGAGTAGATCAGCGCGTAGATAAAAGTCTTGGCTTGGTCACGGGTATCCAGACCAGCCAGCTTCTGGTTGTAGGTATGGATGTCGCCATCGACTACAGCCTTGGTGTACTCACCGCCATCCAGTGAATGGAGGAAGTGAGCAAGGGCGCGTAGCTCCAGCCCCGATACATCAGACCCAACCAAAACCTTGCCATCATCAGCCCTGAATAGACGCCTACAGTCAGCGCCGTATGGGACACGGGTGCTGGGGACCTGAGCTAGGTTTGGATAACGCTGAGTTGCTCGACCACTGACTGCACCGTTAGTTACGACACTGCCGTGCAGCCGCCCTTCGACCACGTTATTCAACCACGCCTGCTTCGCTTCAGAGATAGCAGCGATGCGCTTCTTAATTAGAAGGTACTGAGAGAGCTTGGCTGCTTCCTCATACGGCAACTCGCCAAGGGTGCGTTCGTTCAGCAAGGGCTGACCGGACGGGGTAAAGTGCTTAGGCTTCCACCCATACTTTTCCGTCAGACGCCTAGCAATCTGCGCCCGACTAGACGGATTGAACTGCTCGACCCTCTCTTTGTTGAAGGGGATACCAGCTACATAACCGAGCTTGCTGTTGTTAACCTTGGGTACGAACTCTTCAACGTGCGTTTGCGGTGGGAATGCAGCTTGGAAGTAATCCTCTAGTTCTGCGCTATCCTTATTGAGTTGGTCGACTAACTGCCACGCAGCGTGTACGTCGAACGAAAAGCCATAGTCTCTCTGCGATAGGCAGATGCGATGGACCTTGTGTTCGAGGGCAAAGCTGTCGTCAGGAAAGCCTTCTGAGGTCAGTCGGTTGTACAGATCGACAGTGACCTTTACGTCCTGTTCGCAGTACGCAACCATCTCATCAGTGCAGACATCCCAAGGACCTTCGAAGTCTCCCTTGGTATTGCCAAGGCGTAGGCCCCAAGCTTTAAGCGAGTGGCTCCCGACCAGCCGGTTAGGCATACCTCGCTCGTAGTCCTTGTCCTTAGTGTCAGGCCACACAAGGCGGCTCATCACCAAGGTATCTCTTACCCTTCCGGTAGGCTTGAAGTCAGGCCACACCTTACGAAGGGCAGGGATGTCAAAGTCTATTATGTTGTGGCCTATGAGAACGTCAGCGTTCTCTAGCAACGGCCTAATGCTTAAGCAGTTGTCGCCTCTCGCTGTCGTCTGCTTGCCAGTAACTAGATCGTAGGCAGATATGCAGTGGATAGTGTCGAGGTCATCGAGCAGACTGTTAGTCTCGATGTCGAAAACTAAAGTTTCTTTAGTCAATGGATCACCTCCATCTTAACGTCGATGTGCAGTGCTTCTGGGAACGTGTCAGACAGGTCGTCTAAGATGTCTTGAGTGGTCACCTTTGTTCTGTGGTCGAGAACTCCGATGACTACTGATTGACCGCTGCCCATAGCCAACAGATCGCGTTGCTGTTTAATTGCCGCCATGATTGTGAAGATGGCGTCCGCGAGTTCAGGGGTGAGGTCATCGTCTTCAAGGGTCAAAACACTTCCTCGAAGTCCATACACTCTTGCATCTCTGTCGATGCTGGATCGAAGCGGACAAAACAAGCAGGCCCGGTCAGACCTGTAGTCCTGTTCTTCTGCACAACCAGCTTAGATACGTTCTGCTCTTCGCCGGTTATGTTCCGTTCGACACTGATGACGATGTCAGATAGCTGACCGATAGAGTGACTGCCCCGCAGCGCATTCATTGTCACCGCCAGCCCGTCCTCATAACCCTTGTCTCCTGACGGACGACGCAAGTGAGACACAAGGATCATGCCGCAGTTCGTCTCCTGAACCAGCGACCGTAGGTTGGTCATAGTAGCGTCAATCATCCGCCGCTCGTCCCCTTCATAGAAGGCAGAGGACATGATCGACAGGTGGTCGAGGACTATCCAACTGACATCGTTAGCTTTGGTCAGGAACCGTATTCGAGACAGGAGGTTGTCGCTGTCGATGCTGCCGAAGTGATCGTAGCAGTAGAGCTTTACCAACTTGCACAGGCTTTGCTCTCGCTCTTTACGCTCCTTCTTGTCCAAGCTATCCCAATCCCGAAAGTCGGTATGGATAGGCTGCTTCAGGTCTAAGGATATGAAACCTTCGATGGTACGCTGCACACTTTCTTCGAGGGCGATGTAACCAACGCGCTCACCCTGTTCCAAAAGACTGTATGCAATCTGCCGACAAAGCTGGCTCTTACCTACGCCTGTGCCAGCGACAACCGTGACTAGCTCACCCTTACGAATACCTTGGGTCTTCTCGTTCAGCCCTTGGAAGGGGTAGGGCATAGACGCCTTGTTCTTTGGGCGCTGAAGATACCCAAGCATGTCGTCGTAGCTGACGATCCCATCAGGGTTGTAGGGCTTGGCCCCCCACAGGCAGTCGATAAGCTCCTTGTCTCGACCGGCAACCAGCATGTCACTGGGGTCCTTGAGTGGCAGGTTGACAATGTGCGCCTTGCCGGGGGCGAACAACTCCGCACATTTCTCAACGTACTTCCGGCCAGCCTCGTCCATGTCGAAGCAAAGGTTGACGCGGTCGAACTTGTCCAGCCACTCAAGGTTCTGTTTGATCTGGTTGACGCTCGACGTAACACCGTTGCTCAACGATACGACAGGCCACTTGTTACCCTGAGCTTGGCTAACTGACAGGCAGTCTACCTCGCCCTCGGTTATGGTGACCTGCTTGCCGCCGTCTCGCCATAGCCACTGGCCGTAAAGCCCAACCTTTGGGAACCCTGACGGAGTCCACCGAAAGTTCTTGTCCTTGTCTTTGATCTTCTGGGCTATCAGGTTCTGCCTCTCATCAAAGTACTGGGCGACCTGAACAGAGTTCCCATTTTCTTTGGCTACGATGTACTTAAACTTCTCACACGTAGCCTTCGTCAGCTTTCTGCTGCTGATAGCAGTAGCGTTACCTTGCAACATATCTCTCCTCTCAAGTTGCTCTTCGTCACCATGCTCGTAGTACTCACACCCAAAGCAGTAGCCGTGGCCGTCAGTGTACCGAGCTAGGTTGTTTCTGCTTCCGCAAGCGGGGCAGGGTTCGTGTCTTACAAACTCACTCGTCTCCTCGGTCTGCAACATTCTCGCGTCTCCATTTCCAGACATCGAAGTTGGGACAGGTCTTGCTGCTCACGTCGTTGTGGCCGATGACAGCAATCTCTGGGCCGTGCTTGTCCATAAGATCACCAACAAGCTCTCTCAAAGACTCCCACTGTTCTTCGGTGTAGTCCGCGATAGGGTTCATCTCCTCGTCGCAGCCGCCAACCAAGCAGATGCCAATGCTGTCGCCGTTGTGACCTGATGCGTGAGCGCCTATCTCAGATACATCCCGTCCAGTTTCTACTGTGCCGTCGAACCGGATGACGAAGTGGTAGCCAATCGTTCGCCAGCCACGCTGGACGTGCCACTGCTTGATCTCGTCTGCACCAATGTCCATCGAAGGTTTAGTTGCAGCGCAGTGGATGATGATCTTGTTGATGTCACGCATCGTTCAATAAATCCTCTAGGGTTTGGAGTGTGCCGTAGCGAAACCCATGACGATCACACCACATGGCGTAGGTCGTCTTGGATCGCTTATTGATTTTTTGATTAGGGTTCTGGAATAGAAAGCGGATGTCCGGCCCACCCTCTTCAGGGGTGCCGTGCGTCTCACGTATCAGCAGGTGCTTCTGTCTGTCCGCAGCCTCGAACCTACCCTTTGCTTCGATAATGATATCGCCGCAGATGAAGTCGGGCAGGTACTTGTGGACACGTGCCGGTTTGATGTACTCGATGTACCCCGGCTCAAAGTCGAAAGTGACGCCCAAGCCCTGAAGCCCGAGCGCCACTTTCTTTTCCAACCCAGATCGAAATCTGGCACCCTCGATAATACTAGTAGTCGGCTTCCTGCTCAACCGACTCTTCCTGTACATCGAAGCCATCATCGACGAAGCCACCATCGACCTCATCGAAATCACTGGCACCACTGTTGCCGCCGACAGCCTTGATGACCTGTACACCTTTCATGTACATCGTCACCCCGACGCCGCCTTGCAACGGAATGTGCCAACCGCCAACATCAGCGTTGACCCTGATCTCGGACCCGCCCCAAAGTTTAGTGTCGGGGCTGATCGGCTTGACCTTACTGTCAACGATTGACGGCTTGTACGAAGACTTGAAGCTGAAGAGTGTGCGCCCAGTAGGCTCGTCCTCTTCATCAAGCTCTTCTCGGTACGGAGGCTTGGCCTTCCCCACCTTCTTCTTACCCTTGCCTTCGCTACTCTCTTTGAAGGCAGCAAGAGCTTCGTCCTGCATCTTGTCGATAGCGGACATCAGGTTGGAGGCTTCATCTCCTGCAAGGGCAAGGCTTACTTTGTACTCGCCTTCCTCTTTGAACTTAGTGTCCGGCTCATTCAGGTGAGGGAACACCGCTGTGCCAACAGGCGTCTTAACCAAGCCTGCTTTGAACCTAAACTTAGTAGCCATTGTATCTCCTTCTATGTAGGCTAAAGTTACTTTAGTTGCGATGGTGTATTAACCATCAAGAAAAGAAATGCTGAGAGGTCAGCACTTCACTGACATCGAAGCTACCTTTGGACGGTAGCTCCGGCAGTTTCTCCGCTAAGTGTGGCGGTAATGTTTCTTTTAACTGGTCCCTAAATTCCTGCAAAACGTCTCGGTCTTTGTATAGGTCGACAAACGCTTCGCGGGTGCAGGCACTAAGGGTTTCGGTGTCTGCCGCTACTGTGCCGTAGCTATCATGGATCATGCTGTAAGCAGTGACCCCACGCTCGACACCAAGGTTCACCGTATTGAACATAGCGGCTGCGTCCATCGAGTGGATGAAGTTTGCACTGACCCCATTGACCATCTGATGTCGGCTGTAGTCGTCGTACTTGTACTCGTTGACGCTGGCCCTGATGACTTGGCCCATCAGCTTGGTCTTCACTCGTCGTCGTTCGAGGTTGGCGTAAGCCTGCCGCACGTAGAAGTCACAAGGAGTAAACCATGTGATGGGTATCTGAGCGGACACTGCCAGCTTGGCGCACGATTGGAGAAACGTCATGCCCTCCATCACTGCGCCAACTGTCTCGCGGATCGCATCCCATATCTCGTTGGTCAGCCACACCCCGTGCTTGAACCACTCCCCATCAAACGGCTCATCGATGTTGTACTTCTCCTTGTTGTCAGTAATCCAAGTCTTCAGCCACTCAGTCGTTCCAAATTTTTTGGCACCATATGTCAGGGTCATCGTCGGCTTCTTGGTTAGCTCACGATCCAGCCTGTAGTTAAGCCAGCCTATGGCGCTCTCGTTACCCAACTCCGCATGGCGCTTTATCCTGTCGGTTAGGATATCGAGTGCCATCGTGTAGGCGTCACCCGGCAGGTCCTGATCTTTCAGGTTGACCAGACCTGCTATCGTATCATCACGAAGGATAGCGCCCCAGTGTTGCAACGCATTGCACGTACCGTCACGCATGACAGGTAGGCTGGAGTAGAACGACGAGCCATTCTCTTTCCAGCCCTGCCACTCTTTACAGAATGCAAGGAACAAGAAGCTCTTCGGCGTGTCGCACCAGAACCTGTTGTCGAACGGGTTCTCCGCTGACGCTACGATCTGCGGGGTATGCTCCTCGACCCAAGCCACACGCTCATCGAGCGTCACCTTGTCATATCCGTACAAGCTAGCGCCATAGATGGCGAGGTGTCGCGCCCCCTGCTCATCCATAGGTTTGGCATGGTGGTCGCTGTACCGCAGCAGCGCACGGGCTAGGTCGTTGCCCTGCGGCTGGAGGTAACTCGACACAGGGTAAGCCCGTGACCTGAAGTCTAGCTGGTACACGAAGTACAGCGGGTCGTACTCCTTGAACTGCTTCGCCATCGTCAGCGTCTTAGCTGCAAGGAACCTTTTGCTTCGCAGCCTGTTGCTATCAGTGTAAGCCTTGGCTGCGGCATGGCGGTACGCTCGACGTGCCTCCTCGTTCGTGTCGATATCTGCGGGCTTTGCCGGTAGGTCTACAACTTCTTGGGAGGGTAGGGACCCAAGGCATACACCGGAGTCCCACATCTCAGCGGCTGTACTGTAGATGAACTCATCGACAGCCCACATTGTGTTCTGCAAGGAGTTCACCGCCGAGTACACAGGCTGGATGTTGTGGTTCTCTAGCTCTTCTAGGTAAGCGTTGTTGCTCGACTTGACTAAGCTGATCTGAGGGGCGTGAAGAGTAATGTACCCACCCGCACCACGGTCTGCTTCATCTGGTCCTTTCGGTAGCACACCACGCCAAGGGCGGGGCGGGCAGACCATTGGTAAGAACTCTGGCTCATTGATGCCTTGAGCTATCTCACGCGCTGACACCCACTTCACCGTGCTGTCGGTCAGGCTGACCATCCGCACCTGTCGTTTGCCGCGCTGCTTGGTGAAGATGTCGATCAGGTCTGTGTTCGAGAAGATGATGTCAACTAACAGACCGCCAACGTGGGCGCGTTCAGTCTTATCCCAAGCTAGCCAATCCAACCCGTCTCTAGCAGCCGACTCCATCAGCTTCTTGCGCTTGTACTTATACCCGGACCCCCGCTGTATCAGGTCAGTGTGTGTCTTGTTGTACAGCGCAGGGTTATGTTCTTCGAACGCACGGGTCCTAAGCTCATCCTCGACTGCACCGCCTATCTTTAATACCAGTGCCGAGTAGGTCTGTGGTGCGTATAGGAAATTGATAGCGGCCTTGATTGCGAGGGCTGACGACACCTGCGGCTCAAGGTCACGCAGTTTTATCGTAGCTACGCTGAACTTGCGGGCATCACCAGACACACCAGCAAACAAACGGTTCTTCAACTGCTCTTCTACAACATCAAGAAAGCCTACAGTCAGCCGCTTACCTGCCGGGGTGGTATCGAAATTGTTGGAGTCCCGTAGCTTACGGTTCCGTAGCTGCGCTCTCTCGATGCCAAGGGTTCGAGCGCGTTTCTCTAATGCAATTTGATCTTCGAGTTTACCTAGAAGCATAGTCCCTCCTATGACTAAAGTAACTTTAGCCACTTATACGATGGTGGATATAGGGGCTACGGCGGTAAGCTTGAGTTATAAGGTGGGATCTTGCGATGGTGCAAGTGTCGGCACAGGGGATTTGCAATCCGCTGGATAGCCTCTCTCCCACCGGGCCAGCTTTATAAATCAATAACTTACCGCCGTAACTTAACACGTTACGTCAGTTTACTACTGGTGTGAGTGGGACACTATCGGATTTATTATCCGCAGTAAATCCTTCAAGCATATCCACACCCTCAATAATGTCGCGGCTGCTCATCTTAGCGTACCGCTCTGTAACTGAGATGGACGAGTGGCCCATCCACTTCTTGATCTTAGGCAGTTCCATACCAGCCTGAACCAACCTCGAAGCACAGGTGTGACGGGTGACGTAAGGTGTCACACTAGTATCTCCGTTGAAGACGATACGCTGTGCCTTACTAAACCAGTGTGTAAGCTGGCTGTAAGGCACGTCCTCAAACAGCAACTGCTGATGGCTGCGTCTCTCGGCTATCTCCCTCGCCCGTGTAGTGAGAGGCAGGGTGCGAGACTTAGCGTTCTTAGTAAACCAATCGACCGTGCCATCGTCATCCTTGATGGATGCGACAGTCAGGTTGTACTCCCTGTCTATGTGTGAAGCCATGATATGCAGCGACTCCCCCGTGCGTAGGCCGGTATCGATAGAGAACTTCAGCCAGTCAGCTAGGTTTGCCTTGCCGCTCACGGTGAAGAAGTCTATGAGGTGCCGCTCTTCGTCAGGGAACAGCCACCGCAACCTGCCTTCCGGCTCTGTCTTAGATAGAACCACGGGCTTGTCAGACCACCGCACTCGATCTTGAGACGCCGCGACTTTCCACATGACTGACAAGGGTGACAGCCTTCTGTTGATTGTGGAGTTGCTGAGTCCCTGTATAGCTAGGTGGTCTTGGTATGCTGTCGCATCGATGGATGTCACAGTGTATAGCTGGCGGTCAGGACCGAAGAACTCAACAAGCATCTCACCTCTGCGGTGAAGACCCGTGCCGTCCTTCCTGCTCTTCCACACTAGCTGATAGGTCAGGTCACAGGCTTCACGAAGTGTGATGCCATCGGTCTTGACACCCTGACCTCCGACGCCTGTTGCTAGGTCCGCTAGAATAAGTTGCTCCACCCGCTCTGCTTCTGAACGGGTGGCAACAACTTTCTTTGTATCAAAGCCAATGTCCTTGCGGACAATGCGGACCTGAAACCTACCGTCTCTGGTTTCAGTGATACTCATTGTCTGATCTCTCTCCTCTATCTTCTAAGATGTCACGAAGCGTATCTATGAACGCCTCTCCCTTCGGTGTAAGCGATACTATCTTGTGCTTACGGTCCATCGGGTCTTCCTCTGCTTTAATTAAGCCAAGCCCCGGCGCTCCTTTCCGGTGTATTTTACCGAGGGCTGCACAGTTTCGAGACACTGAAGCTTGGCTTATGCCAGCATCATCTCTGACCTGAGACATCCTCATTGGACCGAACTCGGCTATTATACTCAGCACTAGAACTGTCTGTGCCTGCATCCTTTCGTCTTGTGTTTGGATTAGACGTAACGCTCTTATCCAACGAAGCATTGTACCTCCCTTTCTCGCGTCGATTTCCACGAAGGAAGGACACAGTTATTACACCAACAAGTCCTATATGTATTTCTACTACAAACTCTTTCCATTTTCTCTCTCCATTTGCAGATATAGTGTACGCTCTCAAGCTAAACAGTTTATCCCACTGTCTTATGTGGCTGCACTCAATACTCATCACGCAGCAACTGCCTAAACGACTTTGACAAAAGCAATCTCAACATGATTTTACTATTTTTCCTCTCTGTTTGTTTGTTATATTTCTTCACCATACGCCCCCCATGCTAGGCCGGGATCGTCGTGTCCAAGCTCCATTCCCCCAGTTGGCACAGGGACTGACCACGTATCCCCGCACTGTCGGCAGCGATAGTGGTCTAAGCTGCCCAACGTACCCAGCCTCACGTTTGGCTGTTCACATGTCGGGCAGCACTGATGACTCCTTACCATATCTACACCTCCTCATCAAACGCGGTGGTGTATTCTTGAACAGGTAAAAAGAGACGCATCTTTTTGTCCCGGTCTGCTTTGACTAGCTCGATGGCCTTGTCTATCTGCCCTCGATGGCGCAACTCTATGTACTGTCGTACCCCCCGCACCGGGTCGCCACACAGTATCACGCCTAAAGTTTCTTTAGTTTCGTAGTCCATTAGTCTTCCTCCATGTCTGCCATTAGTAAGTTGATCCACTCTTCAAGGTCGGCGATAGCCTGCTCCGCGCCTGCCTTCGAGCGGGGGTAGGTAACAGCGGTGTATGCGCTGGCCGTGCGGAGAAGATCGCTAAGCTTGGTACGCCTGTTGATCTTCAGCCCCTTGGTCCACAACTTGAGCGCACCCTTGCAGGCCATAGCTCTGTAGACGTACACGGTTGGGGCCATACCATCGATGTACTCATCTT
>Ga0070746_10001225_pt1 | contig 15432 bp, 19 predicted proteins | sample VirMetDEL_Mar_21_FD_77016 | JGI IMG/M metagenome (GOLD analysis project Ga0070746, IMG submission 77016) | Aqueous microbial communities from the Delaware River and Bay under freshwater to marine salinity gradient to study organic matter... | ecosystem: Environmental > Aquatic > Marine >... | reverse complement strand
TGGGTTGTCATACACAAAGGCTTTGACGGGATGGTTAGAATCCGCGCCAGAACCAGGCCAGTTATTGGAAAAAATAGTTTCACCAGTAGTGGACGAAACGTATTCGCATCCCCAGAACACACCTAAGAGACCCACAGTACCTCCAGCAGCCGCGCCAACAATGTCAATAAAGCCAGTTGAAAGCGGGATAACAGGAGAACCTTGGTAGATCGCGTTAGTGTTTCCAGAGGCGATACGATACTCGGTCGCACCAGTGGTGTTCGTAGCCTGACCGACTACGCCAATCGGGCGAAGCCCGAATGCACCGTTAGTGTTTGCCATAGTAGCAATCCTCTAAATTATTCGGTGTCTCGTCTTGATCCACCGAAGGTTACACGACTTTGCCGAGTTTGATTAATCGGCATTGAAGGATGTTGTTCCTTCATAAGGTCCTGATCTACAGCTACCATCTGTTCGCGGGTTCGGCCCCCGTAATACTCGTTTCTTTCTTGGGCTGTTTCGGCAGGAATGCGACACAGCATCAGACCACCTTGACCGATGACGCCCTCGTACCGACCATCGTCGATAGTTGGAGCCTCGTAGTCTGGGTACTCGTCTTTACGGACGGGTTCCCAACCTTCACGCAACTTGGAGTTTACGTTCATCTTGTCTTCTTCGCCGCGCATTGCGACTCGAATCCAACGATGCACAAACCCTTCAGGTGCGGGAGGTGCGGCTAAGTGACTGGGCGGTGCCCATGGTTTTCTGCGCGTTTCAGTTTCGCGTGTTGCGCTTTTGCGCGGTGCTCTTGTGTCAGCCATGGTCTCAATCCTTTACATACTTGGCGTATTCTTCGAGAGGTACGCCCAGTTTTTTCGCAATCGCTACTTGTGAGTGCGATAACTTGACCGACCTGCGCCCCTGTTTGTTAGTGCGGGATGCGGAATTACCAGCAGAAGCGACCTGATTTCCACCCGATTTCTTAGCCGTATTAAACTTGTGCGGAAACTCCGAACGAATACGACCATCTATTTCAGTATAATACTCATCGGTGTTCGGGTCAAACCCCTCTTCTTCGACAAGTCTACGATGTATTGTGAATGCCGCAGTGGTCATGATCTCATCATTCCCAAACCACTCATTCTTTTCTGCCCATGTTTTTGCCTTTGGATCAACCTTTACAGGGGTTTGAGCCTGTTGAGCAGGGGCTTGTTGTTGTGGCTGCGCTTGCTGTTGAACCTGCATCTTTTGCTGTTGTTCAACCCGAGTTTTCGCCGCACCATACCGTTGTTTGTCAATTGCAATCTGAGCAATTTGCTCTTGAGCAGCAAGCATTGCGTCGGAATCTCCAGACTCATATGCCTGTTTATACGCCCGTTTTGCTGCGTCTTCTTGCGTTGTCAGTCGGTTACCGTACTCGTTTAAGTACCCACTGTCTAACTGTTGAACTCGGCCTTTCAGCTTATTGTTTTCATCCAATAGCTTTTGCGCCATTCGTACCGCTTCTTCACGGTCTCGTTGTTCATTGCGATAACGCTCAGTGAGTTTTTTAATACGCTTTTGTACTTTCTCACCGTATTCTTCAAGTTCACCTTCGCCTTCAGCCGAAGCTACTTGCGACTTAGATTCCTCTTGCTGTTCTTCTAGAACAACTTCTTGTTCTTCAATCTCTTGCTTTTCTTCAGCCATAATCCTGCCCTATACTTGTTTTACATCGTCTGGCTCTAAAATCGTAGCAATAACCTCATCATCGTTGATGATGCGGACTTCACCGCCGTCGATTTTAAAACGAGAACCTGAGTACCTGCCTATACAAACCCATTGGCCTTCCTCACACCAAGGTGCTTCGTCGGGTCCAAACTTGTTCGGATCCTTATATGCCAACGGCCCTAATTTCAGAACGTACGCGACTACCGTAGCAATCGACTCTCGTTCTCGAACTTCGTCAGGGATATATAAGCCACTCGAAGTTTTAGCTTTACCTTGATACGGCATAACTAAAAGCCGCCAACCAGTTGGTTGCGGCAATCGTTCGAGTAACGGTTTTTCTAAAAGGGATGGATCTAGTACGCGGTCCTGTGCATTTACATATGCGCTGTCAACTGCAACACCAGAGACTTCAGCTTTAGCAGCGTCTTTCTCTTTGTTCATTTTCTGCGCGACATGGTCAGGAAGATATAAAGTCTTCGACATCGTCTACGTTTCTCTCCAGCAGGGTCTTGATTTCTTCTCTAGCGTAAGCGAGGCCCCGTATCTCCCCTACAGACATTTTATACTGCTCCCAGTCTTTTACAGAACCGTGAGAAAGAGCCGCTCCGATATCTTTTTGCCGCTCTTCAATTTTCTTATACAGGTGTTTTGCCAAATCGACAACATCCATTATAGGTTGTCCTTATATTCCTCTTGTAAGTCGGATGTGATTGGACCACCTTCTGCCCACTCATCACATGTGTTTTCACTATTACACACAAATTTGAGAAGTTGGCAATAGCCTGTTTCTCCAGACTCGTCTCCAATGCACTCCTGCATATTCTCTGTCTGGTTATACATTCCACACGTTCCACAACTTTCATCGTTGCGAAAAGCCACCGAAGTGTTTGGCTCACGATAGCCATACTCATCTATAGCCACCTGACGATTCATGTCATTGAGTTCGTAATCCTGGGTGGGCAGAGGACAACTATTCCCGTTGTCATCTTCTTCCATCTTGTCCACAGGCATTCCATCTGGAAGAATGCTAATCATAATTGTCGGCATTACGTTCTCCTAATCCACTCATATATCTTTTTAGTTTTTTCCAAACGATCATCTAAGCCGTGAGTCCCGCCATTTACACGGCGTGTTACCTCTGTAATGACCTCGTCATTGACACCTTTGTCCGCAATCGTAAACAATCCGTTACGTTTAAAAAACCAATATGCGCTCTCAAACGCGTACTCTGTGGCAACAAGATCAGGGTCTTTCATTACATCAGGCAAACGCATTTCAGAAGCAAATGTTCGGTAATTTGAACGTCCCGTGCATTGTAAAAATCCTCGGCCTCGGAACGCCCAGCCGTCATTTTCCTCAATATTTCCGAGCGCACCCTTTTTTGATCGATGCTCATCCATGTACACATAGTTAGCAATCTTCTGAGGGTTTCGAGCATACTTAGATGCATCCTCTTTTCCCTCTCCAAAGTAACGGCGGAACACACGGTTTAACGCGTCCTCTGAATAGTTAAGATTTTCCTCTGTGTGCTTGAAGTAACCACTCTCATGCGCCGATTGACCCAGCAAATGCGCCCCACGTTCTGGTGATAACTCGTAATGCTCAACGATTGCTCTAGCAGTGTTGGGGCCAAAGGCTCCGTCTGCGGATACCCCGCACCGTTGCTGTAAGGCTTTCATTGCTTTGCTCATCTTCCGTTGCCTCTCATATCCATAACCCCATTATGATCGCGGGAAATATATTTAAGCTCACTTTCAATTACAGCTACACGCTGCTGCAATTTAGTGACCTGACCGATAGAGTTAGCTAAGTTTGACAGTTCATCCCAAATATCTTCCATGTCATCCCAAACATCGTCAATCTCCTTGGCGTTGGACTGTACATCACGTTTTAAGTTTATGTTGTCTTCAATAGCCATTTTAGAGTCAAGCTGGCTTACTGTTTCTTCAAGATTTGAAATCGTTGCCGCCTGTTGTGAAACCCACCAAACACCTCCTGCAAGCTGTGCCGCCATAGCCATAACAAGTACAATAGGTAGTTTTAAGTTTTCCATTACTTCCTCTTAAACAGGGCAGTTGCCCCTCTCACACCGAAACTCGCTGAAATTGCAATTCCAAGGCTGTAAAAATACCAGTCGGGCGCTTTGGAGAGTTGGGCAAAACCACGATCAACCCAACCTTCTGCCCCTGGAATAAACGCCAAAACAAGGGGAATAGACAGGACAATTACAAACCATTCGTCTTTCCAGCTTGATTTAGAACCCTCTGCCATGATGCGCTCCCAATCGGCAACGCTTGTTTTTTCCGACAATAATATCTGAGCTTTCGCCTTCGCCTCCGTTAGTTTTAGCTCCGCTTCGGCGGCGTTCTTATCAGCCTTACCCTGCAACCATGATCCAGCAAGATTGGCTATCGGCCCTAATGCTGCGGTAAAAATACTCATTTTTCAGACCCCAGCCAAACGGCTATGGTTCCTGTCATCGCCCCGCTAACCACTGAAATCATTGCAGATTGCTGCGTAGACAAGTCATCCAAGCTCATCCCCCAGTTTATAACTTTTATGTACATGATCGTCATAACAATCATCATAAAACGTGGCATGAGTTTATATTGCAGTATTTTTTCAAAGGTATTTGTCATATTACACCTCTATGTTTAACTTCGTTCCCTGCGGCCTATCCGCCACAGTCTTGCGACCAAACCTATCATAACTTTCCTGTAAATCAAATCTCTGCTTTGCAAGCGCCTCTAAGTGGCTGTGGTTGGCCCTATGTTCTTTTTCTACCCTTTGCTCCACCAAATGCGTTTCTATGCGCTCACGCGCCCTCGTTTGGGCGTGTATGTCGCTGCCCACATTGAACGGCATATTGCTTACACCCGTCAGCCCGTCAGACATATCCGCCCCTTTGAATAACCCACTCGGCTATTTTGCGATGATGTGTTATAATCACAATCTTTCCTTGAGCATCATACACAACCCAACGCATCCTACCTGCTTGCACCAGTCGCATTTACCATCGACCTTGGCCCTTACCTATCATCCAAAGTATGAAACCCATGACAGCAATACCAATTGCTCCAGCTAGTATGCCGACAATCCATTCTATAATTGTTCTTTTCAATTCTTCTTTGCGGTACAACTCTTCTTTGCGCTGTTTTCGCATTTTTGCCTCAATAGACAGAACCTCCTCCCACGCAGAAGGCCCATAATTCCAGCTAATAAACGACTTAATGTCGTTACGCATCTGCTCCATTTTCTTTTTCTGGGCAAAGATTTGTAACGCCGTCTCTTCGTCACTACCCTTAAACTTATACCAAGGAGGATTTTGAGCTTTGTCCTCGGCATAGGAAAAATCGCTGAACGCCTTACCCCACTGGGAAAGCTGACCAGACATATCTTGCAAATCACGCCCGACTGAAATGCCTTGCTTGATGGCGTTGAATGCGGAAGTCGCCAATCCAACCGCTGTAACAGGATCAATCATCTTTACGAAACCTCACAGGACACCGATAATCTGGATCTACGCGATACACTCTATCATAATATCCGTAACGGTTCGAGCCGCAGTCGTACTGACAGGCTTTGTAAAACCAACTACCGTATCCGTTTACCCACATGTGCCCGTATGCAACGAACACAAGTACACACATCAAAACTCTCCAGAAAACCTTTGAGGACGTGCAATCCTGCTGAAACGGCTGTTTACCATGCCGCCAGATGCATATTTCTTTTTACCTGCATTGTTTAATGCAATAGCCACCGCTTGTTTTTGCGGATAGCCTTCGTCTTTTAGCTTGCCAATGTTGGAGCTAATCGTATCTTGAGAGGAACCTTTTTTAAGGGGCATCGTTACCTCGCAGCTAACAGACCAAGAGCCGCGCCCGAGACACCCGAGAAAATGTCTTGTGTGGGCATAGGGCGCTGTTGTTGGAGAAAGTTCCCTATCCCCATACCGCCGCCGCCAAACGCATTAGGAAACCGTTCGTTTGCTAGACTTGTCACCTCTTGCACAAACGGTTGCACCTCGTTTTGCTGGTAGTGGTTGGTGATCTGGCTAATCATCGGTTGAAGATACTGACCAATGCCGCCACCGCCAATAGGCTGAATATGAGGACCTGGACGCATTGGTAGGTTGTCAAACCCGTTATTCATGTCTGGTCTTTTAATCGGCATAAGCTCTTCAATTAAGGGCCTACCCATAAAAGGACCGTTCATGGCTGGCTCTGGCTGTAATAAACTTAAATCCATCCTAACCTCTCCTCAACATAGCCTCCCGTTGCACGTCAATGCGCTCACGGTTTACCTCGTTTCTGTTTCCAGCGATTTCTTCCTGACTTTCAATCCGCGCTGCATCCGTCGCCGCTTGCTGCTGCATTTTCGCGGCGTTCATCATAACGTCCGCCTCATCCATCTGAGACTTCCGTTGCTCCGACTGCTGCTTGAGCGCAAGCTCCTGCATACGGATTTGCACAAGAGGATCAGACATAGGATCCTGTCCTTGTGGTGTAATCTCCGCCAGTGTTTGCTGCATGATTTGCATTTCCTGCAAGGCAACTAACTTCTCTACCTCGGCAGGGTTCTGCATCTCTTGTTGCACTTCCATGATCTTTTGCTGCGCTGCTTGCGGATCTACCGCGCCCATCTGAGCGTTTAACTGCACCTGACTGATCAAACCTTGGATCTCAGTCATAACCAACTGACGTGCCTTCATAGCAATGTGCTCCTGCAAGTGAGCATAAAACGTACCCATAACCTGCGGCGAAGTCATGACCAACGGCGTCTTCATAAACATGACGTGGATTTTAATATGCGCGTCATGGTCCTGATCAGGGAACGCTTGCAACAATGATCCCATCAAGCCTTTGGCATTCTCCAAGGCAGGATCTGTTGGCTGTGGCTCTGGCGGCGGGGGGAGAATCTCGTCAATGTTCTGAACCTCAAGGGCCTGATACATCCGTCGATACGCCGCATGCAAGTTGTGCATCTGGGGATTGGACTGTGCTAACTGCAACTGAGTTTGAGCTAACGTCACCCTTTGTGCCATGGAGAATATGTTTGGATCGCTAACTGGAATGATATCCACACGCGCATCAAAGTCTTCAGCCTTGATCGTCTGCTCCGCACCCGCAACCTGATATGGATACTCAGGCGGTAGGTTCTCAGCAATGATCCGAGCTAGAATACGGAACTCTGTTTTCTGTGCGTAATGCAACCGCTTGTGAATAGCAGACATCACCTTCATGCCACGTTCCAACATCGCCATGGTTGTACCCACAGGCGTCTCTTGGTTCATGTTGCTAACCTGCTGGTCAGCCAATGACACAAAGCGTCTACCACCCTCAATCAACGCACCAAGCAATTGTGCTAGTGTAGCCGACGGCTCCTTGTATGGCAGCGGTATAATCGAGTCTCTGATGTTCCCACCAGGTGCATCAATGTCTCTCCACTCACCTGGCTGCAACGGCTCGTCGTCGTTTCGCACTCGAACGCCACGCGCCTTGAAACCCGCTGGCAAGTTCGCCAACGTACCCGCATCGATCAACTGACGCAGAATGCTCGTCGCCGCACGACCCAATCCACCAATCATGTGGATCAAACCGAAACCATAAAAACCAAGACCAGGCATAAACCTGTAATGCACAAAGTATTGCTGCTTCTTAGCTAGTTCGCTGCCTTCCTCAAAGTTTCGACGAATACCAAGGATCTCTCCCGATGCCTCGTCAATCGTTACGATATACGGAAGCTGAATACCCGTAGGCTCTCCGTCAGGAGACATGTCCTCAAAACCCTCGATGTCCAAGTCCACATGCATTTCCAAGATCGTATATACGTCATCCGCATACGTCTTGCTCGTGCCTTGTAACTCATCAACCTTCTGACGAACCTCGTCTGGACCCTGATCACTCGTAAGCAACTCCACGTCACGGTAGAAACCCGCGACCTGCATCTTGCGAACCTGATTGTAATCCATCCGTAGAACATGCGTAACCCGAGTTGCTGTCTGCAAATCACTTGAGTGGTATGGCACAACCAAGTCTTGAGCAGGAACAAACTTAGATACAGGCCGCTGTTTAGCCTCGTCGTAGTAAACTTTCTTAAATGTGGAACCTGATAGGGGTAAATAAAACAGCAACTGATCCATATCTGGATCGAACTCTTCCATCACTTCCATGATTTGGTAGTTCATAAAATTCTTTACGCGCTGGGCTTGAGCCTCCCGCGCTTGATCCTGCAATCCAAGGATCTGTGTTTGTACTGGACCTCCCGCTGGCAAAAGTTCCTTATACGCTTGCGCTTGGAACTGTGTGACGCTTTCAGCTATCAGAGGGTGTGTTACCCCACTGGCACCCTGAAACGGCTCTGTACGGTCCTCATATTTAATCCCAAGCTGGTCTAGCCCCTTGGTGTAACCCTCTTCCCACTCGGAACGCGACTCTTGGTCTTCTTCGTATGCCGCTCGTAACTCGCTCGACAACTCACCAAGATACCCTTCGTCCAGAAACTCAGCCAAGTTTGCGTTGTGCTCCATCGGAGCTTCCGCCTCTGCTTGTTGAATCATGTCCGCCAAAGCCTGTACTACAGCCGTGCCGTCCTCTTGAGGGATAACTTCCGCTCCCCCCGCAAAGTCTTCAACTTGTGGAATCGATACATCAACGCTAGGAAGATTTTCATCCATCCCGCCTTGCATTTGTCCCCCGTCTACTAACGTGCCCATCGGGCGGGGTGGAATAGCCATCAGTAATACTCCCGTCTAGTGGGAACAAAATCGTCCCCGACGTTCTCGTTTTCCAAAGCTATAAAGCCTCCTTGGCGAAAACGCATCAATGCTAAAGTCATACTATCACAAAAATCGTCATAGTCACCATTAGGAAATGAAACAACTTCTTCAATCACTTCATCCGCGAATTTCTTGTCCGTTGGTGCCCACACTACCTCCGCCTCAAATAGCGGTGCTACCATGTGCATCCTCGTTATCTTATCCCGTCCTTTACCTGGCGAAAAGCCCAATGCAGGAATACCGCGCAGCCGCAACTCGTCAATGAGTGGTGTACCCGTCGCTTTCGCTTCGACCAACACCATGTCTGGCTCCCAGTATTCGTGTTCTTCATACGCTATCTCCTTGAGTTCGGGAAAGTTCCAACGCCCTCGTCGAGCGTCCATCAAGATAATATTGTCCGCGCCGCCCTCTTCTGGCTCGAAGATGCCCCACGTTGTGATAGCTGAATAGTCCGCCGTTTCCTTTTTAGAAAAGGCCGTGTCGTATGCTTGAAGAATATACTTAACTGGAGGGATCTTGTCCTCTTCCCACGCTTGCCACCAGTCCCGTTTGATGATTGCACTCTCGGATGAGGTGGGCTGTTGCTGCCACTGCGCGTTCCACTTGCCCACAGGCAGTGACGCCTTGATAGACAAAAGCGCGTCCTTGTCCCAAAACTCAGGCCATAACGGTTTATCCGAAGGCATGATCGCAGGAAACTCCACGACCTCCCACTGATCCGCCATGACATCCCCGCCTTGACTCGCAATCAAACGGCCCGTCAAATCTTTTTTACCCCAACGGGTCATAACAAGAATAATCGCACCACCTGGCTGCAAACGCTGTCGAGGACCTGATGTGTACCACTCATACGCGTGATCAAACGCCGTATCGCTTAACGCATCCTGTTCCGAATGAGGGTCGTCAATGATAAACAAGTCCGCACCACGCCCCGTAACAGCCGCTCCAACACCCGCTGCAAAATATTCACCACCTCGGTCAGTCTGCCATTTACCCGCACCCTTGTTGTCCTCCTTTAAATTCGTATTAGGAAACACTTCCTTGTACGCAGGATCATCAATCAAATCCCGCACCTTACGTCCAAACCGTACCGCAAGCTCCGTATTGTGTGTAGCTTGAATGATCTTGAGCTTTGGATTGCGCCCCAAAAACCACGCTGGCATCAGGAATGATGCAAACTCGGACTTGGAATGACGAGGCGGCATGTTGATAATTAACCGCTTGAGTTCCCCTCGAGCTACGCGCTCCAGTTTCTCCGCGATAATCCTATGGTGCCTACCCTCAATGAAGTTTTCATACACATGATGAGCAAAGGGCATGAAGTAATTCTGGGCTTCCTCTCTGAGGTCCAGCTTTTTCTTCGCTTCCGTTAGCGCAAGGATCTCCTTTAATGCTTCCTCTGGAAGTGCCTGTAAGTTCATTATCTAAACCTATATGCCTTCGCCGTCGCCGCTGGAGATGGTGTGCGTGGACGATAGTAAGCCCCACCCGTTGGACGCATTCTGCCGACTTTAGGTGTGTCGTCACCAATTTTCTGACAACGCCACTCGCCGTTGATCTGAACAGCCTCGAACCCTTCTGGACATTCGAACGGTGCTTCCTCTGCGGTTTCGTCATCATCGTCACCCGTTGGTGCGCCAACTTCAACCTCGACCTCTTCCTCTTGAGCAGGTCCACCTGGCCCACTCGGTTCGTCCGCTGGCGGCTCGTCCACCTCGACTACAACATCTTCTTCTCTCTCCTCGGGCACATCAACCGTCCCGCGAATATCTGAAGTTGGAGTAGTCGTAACCGTAGTGCGGCGAGTATCCGTTGTAGAGTCGGTAGGCACTTCAACAACCGTGTCAGGTGCCACTGTAGTAACATCTCTCGATGCCAACGTACCCTCGAGAATATCACCTTCAACCTCTGGCTCAACCTCAACACTGACCTCTTGGTCTGGGCCAAGCACATCGCCGTCAAATACAAACTCCGTAGCTTCAGCCGCACCTTGCTGTCCCGCAGCCAAGGCCGTGCCTCCCGCCGCAGGTGCCGCCACGTCAACCGTAGCCGCAACATCAACCTCGGTGCTCGGTCCAGTGGCCTCGGATTGCTCAATACCCATGGCATTCTCTGCAATGTTCGCCACATCCTGCATCGACAGGTTGTTGTCTTCAGCCACTTTACGCGCCGTTTCAGCCGATAATGCACCCGTTTGGGCCACTTCTAGGCCAATTATGCCCTCTGGAGTAGTGTTCTGCTGTGCCGCCGCAACCGCTGCATCTAACGATCCAATCCCCGCAGGAAGGTCCGTAGGCTGGTTAATACGGCTAATATCCACGTCAGATAACGATGGAGCCGCTGGTTCAGGTGCAATCGCAGGGGTTAAATCCACGTTCGGTAGCGTTTCCATGCCCGATGGCTGCTGAAGTTGGTTAATTGTACCCACATCTATGTCTGGAAGCGTACGACCCATGGCCTCTTCCGCCGCAGCTTGGTTGTCTGACGCAATCTGATTGACAATTTTAGACGATACTTCCGCACGACTGTCGCCCACATTCACATCCGCACCCTCATTTCGAGCCGCTTCGATCAATGCAATGCTTGCAGGACCCTGTGACGCCTGATCCGCCGTCGTATTCGTGTCCGTCGTGATAATATCTATCTCATTCTGCAAGATTTCCGCCGCCGTCAGCCCCTCTGGAGCCTGTGACATTACTTCAGGTGGCGTTGGCTGCGTTTGTTCTACTGTCGGTTGTGCATCCACGTTAGATGGCGCAGGTAACTGCGCTACAGTGCCCGTATCAGGCCGTCGGAACGCGCCTCCCGTGCCCAAAGCCTCGATACCAGAGGGAGGACCTTGGTTCGGAGCCTGTGGTTGCGCGGGTGCAGGAGCCTGAACCACCACATCCGTACCAGGAATGTTGATTACACTAGGCATTTGTTCTGCACTTGGGGCTACAGGCTGCGTAGGTTGTACGCTAGTTGCAACATTTCTGCCCATCGCCGCGTCAGCGTCCGCCTGAGTAGACGGAACAAGCGACTGACCACTAATAACCGACGCTGCGGGAGCAACAGGTTGCGCTGGACCGCTGGTATCTATGTTTGGACCGCCTCCGAGAGGACCACCAAAGGCGTTTCGAGCCGCTCGACCCGCTTCAACCGTACCTGCGGACGTTGTTCCGCCAGCTAAACCCTCTACAAAATCAGACCCAGACTGTGCAAAGGTCCCAGTATCGAGACCCGCCGACTGTTGTGCCAAGTTTCCTGAGACACCTTCCGCCGATTCTGTGCTTCCTTCAACAGCAGTTGACGTGCCGATGCGTCCAAACGCGCCAAACGGGTTAGTAAATCCCGCTCCACCCGCAAGTTTACCCAGTACAATATCTGTACCACCCGCAATCGGCCCCGTCGTAGTCAAAATCTGATCCGTTGCACGGTCCTTCAATATGCGTTCCGCGTTTTCTTCGCCAAACTGATCCGCAACAGCCTGATACTGGTCCGTTTGTTGCAAAGAACCCTCGGCTAAAGCAGCATCAATAGCCGCATTTGCTTCGTCAATCTGAGATTCGGACCCCGCAGCAGCCGAAGAACCAAACACATATGCGCCACCAAGCGCACTTCTGCCTTTGGACAATGCCAATGCCAACGCATCAGTAATCAAGTCAGGTATTTCCTGCGCCCCAGTCATCAATGTCGAACCTAAATCTGAACCGTAAGGCCGACCAACAACGTCCGTCGCCTCTCCTCGAACCAATTGACCCAACGTAAAGTCAGCAGGTTGCGCTTGTTCCTGCGCCAATTGACGCTCGGGACTGATGTTCGAGTAAATATCTTCCGCCGTACCAAGCATACTTTCTTTCAACGGCTGCGTTACATTTGTACCAACGATATTAATATCCGCTGGATCGTACTCAATCGGTTGCGCTGCACCAAAAGGATCAGTGAACAACTGGGTGCTAAAGTATGGGTATCGCTGCTCCACACCGTCTTCGTCCGTCAGCTTATATGTCAACGGATTTCGAAACGCGTCAACAACACCCTCTAAACCTTCGTCTATATAACGACCAACACCACCTATCGTCTGACCAGCCTCTTCAACAAAGCCGCCACCGATGTTGTAAAGCGTGTCCATAAAGTTTCGACCCGCCGATAAACCAGATGTGTCCGCAAGCTGAACCACAGGTTGAGACATCACAATCTCTTCCTTTTGAGCCTCCGTTAACTGTGGTGCCGCTTGATTTGTCAGCCGTTGCGTGGTGCCACGACCCGCCGCGTTAATTAACTGCTCTGGTCCGCCACCTGGTACAATGTAATTACTCTGCGTCGGTATGTTCTGTATCGCCGTCAACTGACGGTTCAAATCCTGCGCGTCAGATAACTGAGCCTCCGCAAGCGTGTCATAAGTATTACCCTGAGAATCCGAATATGTGACCTTGTTAACCACAGGATCCTCGCCAGCAACAGTCGTCGCCTCAAATGTAGCAGGGCGTCCAGTCTCAGGGTCCGTTGTAACTAATGTATCAACAGACGATCCGTCCGACAAAATCGTGCCCGTCGCCGTGCTCTGACCCGTAGGATCAGCATCCGCCAACTCACTCTGACGCTCAAACCGCTCCGTGAAATTCATGTCCTCAATAGTCGTGCCACCGTCCGCCGTAGCATTGCTCGGCAACAAATCCTCAATAGTCGTGCCAGCACCGCCGCCTATCTGATCCAACGTGTCCTGTATATCAGTAACAGACGTACTCGCCTGACCAATGCCCGTGCCCGTAGGTGACTCAATCTGATCGCCCCGAGGGTCCAACGCATCAGGATCCGCAAAATCATTAGGATCAAACTCAAACGTGCCCAACGTATCCAAATAATCCTGTGCATCCTGCGTTACCACAGGCTGCGACATCAACTGCTCTTCAGGAGATAACGCAGGGGATGGCGCAGGTGCAGGTGTCTGCTGGGCAGCAATCGCCGCGTCCAACGCAGGATCCTCACCAGTGATAGCCGTAGAATACGATTGCCCGTTATAAGTAAACGTACTCCCCGCACCCAAGTTACTACGAGCCTCGCTAAACGCATCGCTGAAACTATCCGACGCACTGTAATCCGTCTTCGCAGCAGGAGCCGCCGCTGGCGCGTTGTAATTATCCTCAAAACCATTGTCCGTCTGACCAGACGCGTAACGAGATGCAGCGTCACTACCCTGCGTACGCTCAATAGTCGCCGCAGTTCGGTCAATAAAATCCTGATCCTTGGGAACCAATCCCAAGCCCATAGCTAAATCATTGCCAATGTTATTCACAACATCCGTCGCAGTTTCCTGTACCGTCGTTAAAATACTCTCCGCTGGAGAGGGAGACGGACTAGGGGACGGTGATGGACTTGGACTTGGACTTGGACTTGGGGACGGTGATGGACTAGGTGATGGAGCAGGGGAACTCTCGCGTATCTCAGTACGCTCCGAAACTAAATCATTCAGTTCAGGGGTCCAATCACCACCACTCGCACTCAACGCCGCATTGATATCCGCCTGTACCTCAGACTCCGAACGAGCCGCTGGTGCAGGAGAAGGAGAAGGCGAGGGACTCGGATCGCTGCTCGGACTCGAACTCGGCTCTGGATCACCAAAAGCTCGACGATCAAACTGCCAACTCATAAATGGGTTATACAATGAATAGCGCATCAGCTAACTCCTAAACAGTAATTCGCGCCGACCAAATCATAACCACGTCGTTCCATCATGCGCGTGAACTTGTCCATATGTATACCAGAATCTTGGCTCAGGTAAACTACCCTCACACCACGGCCCCGCGCCCAATCCTCAAACCTGTCCAATAAAACCAAGCCTACACCGATTTTCCGATACTCTTCTCGCACATACCATAACACATCACGCGCCAGTTTGTCATAACTAAAGTAAAACTCACCTAAATGACCAGCAAACACACCAACACACACACCACCATCAACCGCTACACACAAAAACTTCTCAGGATCAGTCGCATAGGTCCGAGCAATACTCAACAACTTCTCACCACTGTAATCAACCTTCAAACCAAACGTACTCTCCGCATGAGCCAAAAAACCCATCTCCACGAAACACGCCTCTTGGGCCTCGGTTAAACTATCCAACATCAAATATTCTAGCATCTCGGTCCTCCGTTTGCAGAAAGTTGTATCAAAGGTACAAGCAACAAACAACCCAAATGAAATTAGACCCGCGATTTTTTGGAGGGCATGGGACTCTAATGGAATTACCAGTGAATGAATTTATCAAACTTGTATATATAGCGCGTATGTGTTGACGTGTACCGCCAAATAGGGGGGATGGGGGGTCGCTGCTGCTCGAGCCGTCGCTGCAATGCGGCATAGTAACCCCTAAAGGGGGAGGGGGGATGCTGCATCGCGGCATAAGTTATCTGACATATTGGCGAAAATTAATTTAAATAAATGTAAAAAACTTGTGGTCTGGATGTTGACATTCCATAAGTTAGGCCCCATATCTTAGATATGGAAAGCAAGGGGCTTTTCATTTTAACAAGGAGCAAAACAAATGCCTTTCACTAAAGTACAGCAATTCGTAGACGCCGAGATTTACAGCGGATCAGATCCAGAAGTTGCCAACATCGATGATATCAAAGAGCGCCTAGCGGTCCTCAAAGAGATTAAGAGCGACGTTGACGCAATGATCAAGGCCGCTCAAGAGATGGCAATCGAGGACGGCATCGCTGAGATGAAACCATGCCAACGCACCAACGTGCCAAACTTAGCATGGTGGAAAGCAAACAAGCCCAAGTCATGGGCGAAGTATTGCACCGTATCAACCTATGAACGGTTTTCTTGGAAGTAAACCAAACGGGGGACTTCGGTCCCCCACCATCAACCAGAAAGGAAAGACAATGGAAAAACTTGCATCACAAACAGACACTGAATCATACAACAAAGTCGTCGATAAGTCGAAACACTCAACAGGCAACAAGCTCAAGTTC
>Ga0070746_10001224_pt1 | contig 15436 bp, 17 predicted proteins | sample VirMetDEL_Mar_21_FD_77016 | JGI IMG/M metagenome (GOLD analysis project Ga0070746, IMG submission 77016) | Aqueous microbial communities from the Delaware River and Bay under freshwater to marine salinity gradient to study organic matter... | ecosystem: Environmental > Aquatic > Marine >... | reverse complement strand
CACCGCCATCAGGAAGGTAATGTGCAAGACATCTCAACTCAAGAGAAGACAAGTCTGAACCAGTTAGGAACCAGCCGTCTGGAACTGTGAACAACTCGCGGCATTCTTCGCCATACTCAAGTGACGTCTTTGGCACCTGGCTTAAATTGGGTGAACGGTGTGCTGCTCTCCCAGAAATAGTACCCCCAGACACAATCGTGTGCCTTAGTTTATCATCCTCAGATACCTTCTTTAACCACGCCTGTGGACCCTCTGCCAGCTGGCCTATTCTCTTTTGAATTAGGAAGAACCGTGCCAGGTATTGGGCCTCAGGATATGGAAGCTTACCTAAGATTGTCTCATCGACCTGGGCGTGACCAGTGCTAGTAAACTTCTTTGGCTTCCAGGCATACTTTTGCCTAAGACAGAACTCGATGTGACGTCGGCTGCTTGGGTTAAACTGTATCTCTTTATACTTGGTAAATGGTACACCCTTCTCATAGCCTCGGGTCTTGTTGTTTACCTTCGGTATAAATTCTTCAGTGGTTTCCCAGGGTGGAAACAACTCGTCTAATCCTTGCTCCAGGTCATTACGCTCCTGGGCTAACTTAGAGTACAACTCAATTGCCTTACTTTTATCAAACGTCCAGCCGTTGTTGCCAATCGTATGACATATCTGTGCTAACGAATGTTCTAACTCGATTGATTGTTCGGAGAAGTCGCGCTCCATGCAGTGCTCATAGAGAACCTTGGTTACCTGGGTGTCCTGGACACAGTAGTCCATCATCTCTTGGCTGTAGTTTTCCCATCCACCGTCGTAGTCGTCCTTATAGTCTCCGAGCCGTAGACCCCAAGCTTTAAGACTGTGACTACCTGTAAACTTCTTTGGGAAACTCTCAGGGTCTTTGGCGTGACGTATTGTGTCCTTTTCTGCCAGGTTAGCTTCGGTCAACCTCGACAGTACGATTGTGTCCGTGACTTTGCCTAGTATCTCAAAGCCAGGGTACACTTTCTGGAGCGCTGGTATGTCATATGCAATGATGTTATGACCAATGACCTCTTCAGCGTTCATCAGTGTAAACATTGCAGCCTTGATCTCGTCGGGGCCGTAGGTTTGCACCTCGTTGGTCTCTACGTGTCTAAGAACTATGCAGTGGATCTTGCTAATAGTATCTAACAGCCCGTCGCTCTCTAGATCCCAAACCCAGCGGCTCATCGGTAATCTCCAGAGCCATTAAGGGAACTTCTTTGTTTCCTGAGTGCTAGTTTCTCCAGGTTCATGTGAGCTAACTCGTTGAGGCTCACACCTAAATCTCTCGAGAGAGCAGCGACGTACCAAAGGACATCTCCTAGCTCGAAGATAATGTCTGCACGTTGGGCATCTGTCAGACGCTCGTTACCATCAAACCTGATGTCATCATCGCGGATCATCTTCTTGATTTTGTCACACACTTCGCCAGCTTCGGATGCTAGGCCCAGCGCTGGATATATGACCTTCCATTTGTAGATCATTGTACTGGCTGCGTCTGCCTGGTACTCATTCATATTTAAATTATGTGGGTAAACATTACTATCCATCAATACTCTCCTTCGATGGTTTTGCTTTAGGTTTTGTGGTGTAACTGGTGCCAACAGATTTACAGAGAACAGCTGTGTCTTGATAAACATCAGCCAGGGCATCATGAATCTCCAAGGCTACTGAGCACTGCTCATAGCTCGGAAACAAAAGCTCTGCTTCGTAGTGGTGGTCGATCTCTGGTATCCAGTAGATTATAATTAAGATTGTCCAGTGGTGCATCAGAATGGCACCTCTTCAAACTCATTAAAGTTGTTAGTTTCAGTAAGTCGGCCTGTGTTTAGGTCATACTTAAGAACACCAGCTGGCCCTACTTCCCCAGTATGTCTGTTCTTTAAGACAACCAGGTTTCTTTTGCCCGAGGTCGGATCTTCAGCATCGACGTTTATGCCAATACAGGTGTCTGCAAGCTGCGCTATTGCATGTGATCCTCGCAACTGACTGAGGCTAACTTGAGCACCACCTTCGTGGCCTTTGTCACCCTGAGGCCGTCTCAGGTGAGACACCAGGATTAAACAGATGCCGAGCGCCTGGACCTCAACCCGAAGTCGGGTCATGATGTCATCTACAAGCCTACGTTCATCGTTTACACCTGACGTCAGACCAGAGATCAGGATACTGATGTGGTCTAAACATATGACCTGGCAACCTAGTGCCTTGTTCATATATCGGATGCGATTGACGATGACATCCAGGTCGGTAGATCCAAAGTGATCGAACAAGTAGAACTCACCAGCTTTACGCATGTCGTCAAACGAACTGACGATGTCTTCCGCACAGGTATCAATGTTCACAATTATGTTCTTATTCATGTGAAGACCAACCAAGCCCTGGGCTGTACGTTTGACGCTCTCTTCGAGCATCATCATGCCAATGGGAAACCCAGACTGTTGTACGTGGTACATTAGTTCACGCACAAAAGTAGACTTGCCGACCCCCGAGCCAGCGGCACAAGTGACCAATGATCCGAGCCGCAAGCCCTTCGTAATATCGTTGAGCTTGCTGTAAGGATAACTAATGGGAGAGACAGCATCTCCCACACCTATGACATCTCGGAGATCGGCGGCTGCCACGATACCGTCAGGGCGATAGTCTCGCGCCTGGTGTATCGCTTGTATTACTGTCTTTGCATCTCCTTGAACGAGAGCTTCATTAGCATCTTTGTGTTCACCCAGGTTTGCAATCTTACACAAACCGATAGGTAATGCTTCTGCACACTCGATGGCTGCTTCGCGTCCAGGTTCGTCGTTGTCAAACATCAAAACAACGGACTCAAAGCTAGTCACATAATCATAGTTATTCAGTAAGGCTCTTTTTGCTGACTGACAGCCATTGGGTAGACTGACAGTCGCCCATCGATGGTTCTGGATCTGGCTGATGCTCATGGCATCGAGTTCGCCCTCTGCAACAACTAAGATCTTCCCAGTCGACCAGAGGTGTGACCCAAACAGTGTCATAGCCTTAGCATCACCAACGATGCTAAAGTTCTTATCTTTAGTTCGAACTTTCTGTGCGACTGGTCGGCCTTTTCTATCTCGGTACATCGCCAGCTGGACTGTCTGACCGTGGTATTTACCGACTGTGTAGCCAAACTTTCTACACGTCTCCTCAGTAAGCTTACGTGTCCTCAGGGCTTGGAATTCACCGTTAATTAGGTTGAGGCCATTGGGCCGCTCTGGGGCGCTTGTAGGGGCCTCTCCTTCGTTACCAGACCACGCTCCACAACCAAAGCAATAGACGTGACCATCCGAGTACATCGCACCGTTGTCGCGTGATCCGCATTGGTCGCACGGGACATGCTGTACAAACTCACTGGCGTCATTCATGTTACACCGTGAGGGTTAAAAGACTTAAGGACAGCTTCTGCTTTTTCCCTGGTCTTTATGACTTCTTTGATTTCATCGGCACACCGCTGCATGAAGCGCTTTTGCATTGCTTCAGTTTTAGCTATCGATGCGTTTGCCTGTTTAACAAACTCACTTAATTCTTTTGCTGCTACAAGGTCAGCTTCGTTGCCACTAGGTCCAAAGAACTCTTCTCGAAGCTGTGTAACCCAGCCCCACAGAGGTATTTCACAAACGTCTGCAACTGACTGATCAGTTTCGCAATTATTATATCTTTGCTTTTCGATATCATAGACGTCTTGAAGAACACTTATAATATTTAGCTTTTGTTCTTTAGTAGGTTTTCTAAGATCTTCTTTAGTTTTGGTTTTCATAATGTAACTCCCATTACAATAAACAAAAAGAGGGCAACCTAAGTTGCCCCCTTGCTCTCCTTCTTGGCTTCTTCAAGCCAATCCTCAGGGATTACCTTATGCGCGTATTGAAACCCGTGTTTTTGACAATACATCGCATAGCTTGTTGGTGATCCCTTATATAACTTTGCGTTCCCGTTTGAGAAAACAAAGCGAATGTCGAGGTTAGGAAACTGGTCTTTAATTAGTAGGTGTTTCTGACGGTCCTGGACCGCCCAGATGCCTTTAGTCTCGACAAAGAAAAAGCCCCCTAATTTAGGGAGCTTAAAGTCTGGTGTGTATCGGGCTTGTCGGGCTGGGACTGTGTAAGAGATCTTGTCAGTTTCATACTGGAGTTTAATTCCAGCCTGGATAATCTGCTCACTTATGCGTTTCTCTAGCCCTGATCTGAAACCCAGCCGTATCGCGGTCCTAGAAGTCCTCAAGGTCTTCTTGAGAAGGTGTGAATTGATCTTCTGATCCACCTACCTCGAACCCATCAACGGCATCGAAATCGCCAGCACCATCGGTAGACCCACCCGACACGGGATTGATCACTTGGACAGCTGCTAGTCGAAGACTGATGCCTTTCTTTGTGCCGTTGGTGTAGGCGTCGATTTGGCCTGATGCTCGGAGTTCTGTTCCCGAGAACATCGACGGGACCTGATCTAAAGGGATTGGATTACCTTTGGCATCATAATATTTAGGTTGATACTTTGACTGGATCTTAAATAGATATTCACCCGTCTCATCGTCCACTTTAAATGGCTGATGCACTTTGTCTTTTACACCAAAGTTTTCTAACTTAACCTGTGTAATGAGGTCAGTCATGTGTTTTGCATGGTCTGGTATAAGACGTAACTCAACCTTATACTTACCTTCGCTATCAAAGGCTGTATCTGGTCTCCCTGGTTGTAGCCAGGGGTATTGGGCTGTGCCAGCTGGTGACACGAACTTAGATTTACTCATAGAAATGTTCTCCTTAGATTGTTTCCTACTTCGAAGCTTTTTGTTGGCTTCTAAGGGGGTCTCTTAGTTGTTAGCTAAAACAATACTCGCTTTCTAAGACCGAGGTGACATCCAGGTCACCTTTCTGGGGTATACTCGCTAAATCCATATCTGGGTTAGACAGCCTGTGGCGACACTCGATCTCAAAGTTCTCTAAGACACAGTTGTCCTCATACATGTCGACAATCGCGTTTCTAATGTTTTGATAGAACGTCCAGGTATCAGCTGCATTAGTCCCAAAGGAATCGTGGATCATAAAGAAGTCTTGGATGCCATGATCTAAAGCATGACAGATTGTCAGATGCATGTGCGCTGCATCCAGTGAGTGTACAAAGTTAGGTGCTACGCCAGCCCGAGCCTTCCTGGTGTCATAAAGTGGCCCAGAACCATTTAAAGAAAACCTGGTGTTTTTTGGCATCTTGGCTTCTCGGTCATACAAGAAGATCCTGACACGTTTAACATCGGGCTTAGTGTATCTTTGGACAGCTGGAAAACCTGAGGGTGTTGTCCACCTGACAGACCGCCCTTCTCGAGCTAATGCATCAGCATATGACTGTAAGAATGACATACCTTTGGCTACCGAAGAAATGACCTTCTGCACTGCCTGGTAATTAAACTTAGCTAAGAACCTGGCATATTGCTCTTGTTCTCTGGCGTTTCCAAAAGGGTGCTCGGGTATAAGACGGTAGTTAACATCACGCTGTAGAGGCTGCATAAGGTCTTCGATGATCTGATCTCCAAACCCTCGCTCTATGGAACTATAACCGAAAGTCATTACGTTCCTCTTACAAGTTGATCTGGTGATCCCAAACTCTAGCCACTTCTTGGCTTCCTCAGATCCATCCTCGGTTAAATCCTGGATCACCTGGTTAGCCACAGTCTGGTAGACGTCCTGGCATTTATCTGAGGGGAGTAGGTTGACCATATGACCATCCTCAGATGACCTGAGTGCCAGGGCATAATGCTGTACGCCGCTGTTAGTTCCATCTAGGGAGATTGGAAGGTGACACACTGGGTCATCGCTGAAGTATGCAAAGACAGCTGCAAGAAACTGGAAGGGCTTGTCTGCAAGTGTCCAGAGGTCCACTGTGCCTTTTGGGTCATCGTTGACCAACTTCAACCACTGTTCATTATCTAAGACCCACTGTATTCGATCATCAAAAGAAGTCTTTGATACTTTCTCAAAGTCACCTACGTTTGCCAAGTGTATCGCCAGCCAACCTCGGTCCTCTTCAGCTACAGGTTTTCCCCTGGCAAACTCAAAGAGTGCCTTAATGTGGTCGTCGCGGTGGTAGTTAAAGTGGCAGACTGGATACATCCTTGAACGGAAATCGAAAGAAAACCCACAGTAGAACTGATCGGCCTCTGACATTCTGTAAGCAGTCTTTAGGTCCTCATTCATGACAACCAGGTTTGCTACACTTTCTCTTCTCTTAATGTGCCAATCCTTTTGGTCACGCTTCCGCTGGAACTGTTCTTTTTGTTCCAGGTCTTCGAAGTTGTCTGGTAGCTTTGGAAACTCTGGTGGCTCAAGTTCTGGAAACTTGGGTATCCGTACCTTTTCGGTAACACAGTAATCCAAGACATCCAGGACACGTTTGTTAATTCTAAATGGTGTTGCCTGGAGAGCATTGATTGCTTTTATGTACAGAGGTTCACCTTCAGTCTCAAAGTTTCTCTCTATTGCTCTCCTTTGTTCCGCTGTAGCTTTTCTCACTAGTGGAACTAAAGCAGCTAATGTTTCATTCTGGTAGCAACCTGTGTCAAAAGCAGACCAGGGCTTAGGTGGAATTAGCGACGGTGCAAACATAGGTTGCGCCCATGAAGCATCGAACTGACGTCGCTTGAGTAAATCCTCTGCCTGGTCAGTCAGACCAATACTCCTGTGTGTCTTCAAGTTTTCCTCGACTGTAACCACCTCGAAGACATCAACAGCTTCAAGTATAGCACTGAGGATCGGGGATGCGACTTTGACCTTCTCGGCACGACCCCACTTCTTAAACTGGAAGCCAGCCTTAGACGCAATAATCCTTGCAGCTTTCAGTCGGTATCTTTCACTTGAGTGATCTTTAGTAACCTGGGCGACCAAGCGTTTAAACAAGCTCTTGTCAAAGTCCTTTAGCTCGTCAGCCCATATCTCAAGCTCTATCCTGGTTCCTATCGATGTAAGACACCCAGCTAAAGAGTTCTGCTTTAAGACAGTCTCATAACAATTGTTTAAACCTATGTATGCTAACTTATGTGGGTCCTGGCCGACCAGTGTGTCAAACCATTCGCTCTTTCGTCCTCGACCACTGTCAAACCTCTTTCTGTCTTCATCGATGAGGTCGATAATCTTTTGGGCCACTATAGGTAAAACCTTAGTTATTTCCTGGTGTGGTATCTCGCGCTGGCTTGGTGATAACTTCTCTTGTCTTCTTTTGTAACGCTCCTGACCTCTTTGGATCATTTGTTCTTCTAAATTATGCTGCTGCTCATAAACCGTCGTCATTCTTGTAGTACTCCCTTGGCTTCTAAGGGGGTCTCTTAGTCCCTTGCTCGATAAGCCTTTGTTTTTATTATATCTTTAGCCCAATAAAAAAAGGGGCTATTTGCCCCCCATAATCCTCGCTATTTCTTCCTGATTTTCTGGTGTCTGGTGGACATATTTAGCAGTCGTTTGGAGACTACGATGCCCTAGTTGCTGGGCGACAGTAATAGTAGGTAACTTTAATTCGTTAGCCATCTTCGTAGCGGCGGTGTGCCTTAAAATGTGAAAGACAAACTCTTTGTCGTTCTTAGCAATCCTGTAACGAGCTTCGTCCCACACATTATAAAACTTGCGGTGGCTGTAGAACTTACCTGGTCGAAACTCTAATGCCATGAGTGCGGCGAAGGTTGAACCAGCGCAGACAACATCACGGTCATCTCCGTTCTTTGTGTCAGTCAAATGTACTGTGCACTTGTCACTATCAACCGTTACCATGTCAGGAGTGATCGATAGGATTTCGCCGTGACGCATACCTGTGTTTAGCGCCAGAGTGCACATGTGTTTCATCCACCAATACTTCCCATTTTTGTAACCACTTAAGAATGTATTGAGTTCGCTTGCTTCACCATCTGTCAGATAACGCACTCGATTATTTCTGACTTTGGAAAACTTAATCTTAGGCAGCTTAATTATGATCTCTAAATCAAATGCATGTTTAAGAATAGAACTGATAGCAGCCTTGTAATGATTGACCGTATTCTCAGACAACCTTTGTTCTCTTAGATGTAAACAAAACTGGTGAATGTCTACTGCGCTGACATCCTTAATGTCCTTAAAGCCTACTTCCTGGAATGCTCCAAACCGATGCAACTTAGCACGGCTCTCGGCTAGATGCTTGTGGTGCCAAATGTTTGGACCCTCGTTATTTACAAAGTCAATAAAGTTCATGTTTCTCTCCCCCGATTTAGAAGGGTGGCTCTTCGTCTTTCTGGGTTGGTAGCCACACCTTCTTGGTTTCTATTTGTTTTGCCTGGGACCGCTCCTCGGTAGTCCCAAACATAATCTTGATGAATTCTTCGATGGTGTTACCCCAGAGCATGAGCACCCAGGAATAACATGTATGTAATAAGCACGAGGCTTAGTGCGCCGACGACGTCACCTAGCATTGTGATGGCTCCACTATCGTATTACCTGGTTCACTTGCCCAAGCGCGGAGAACGCGGTGCAGCGGTAGATCACCGATGCGAACCCATCTGTCTTCGTTGTGTGAATAGCGGCGCTTGTTCATAAGCTTTGCTATGTCGACGGGAAGCTTACGTGTAGATACCGCTTCTTCCATTTTAATGATTTGTTCTAAAGTAAACATGTTGTTCTCTCCTTTCGTTTACTGCCAGTGAATGGCGTCGTAGCCATCAGCCGTAATCTCGTAGTTTACGCAGCCGACGTTACGCACTTGCTTGTGATATTGGGCAATGCCACTGACCAAAACACGCTTGACCATCTTGCGTCTGAGCAGCTGGTTAAGAGCTTTGGTGTTTTTCTTGTCGTCATCAAATGGAAATGGGTAAACCTTGCTGTCGCTTCGACGTGCGGCGGTTTGCAATATGATGGACATTGCGTCCGACAATTGTTCTGATAAGTTAGTCATCTTTCAGTCTCCTTTTAGTAAGGGACTGATGAGTTCCGATGATGACTTATGTCTGGTAGCGGAGGAGGGACTTGAACCCCCGACACGCGGATTATGATTCCGCTGCTCTAACCACCGTCGACTTATGATCACCGATCTCATCGTCCGTACACTACATATAAGCATCGGATACACTAATTACAAGTCCTAGACTTAAGTTTTCTTATATGGGGGTCTCTTAGTCAGCAAAAAACACCGATCCAAACTGATGTTAGACCGATGTTTACTTATTATGTTTGACTTGCGTCGGTTGGCATACACCTGGCGGCAATCTTATAGAACGGATTGCTTTCATATGCGAACCAGCTGTTTTGGTTAGCTATGGTTGAGCACTGATGTTCAGTCATGGGTTCGCTGTAGACGTACTGGTTGCCGACAAAGTGCCAGTCAGTCCCGTCGAAACCCCAGATAGAAAACACCAGGAGAAACGTCTTCATTACTCTATCAGTTGGAAGTGGGGACCGTCTAAAAAAGGACGCCTATCTTGAGAGCGTCTGAGGTCGACGTATGAGTTCATTGCGTCTTCCATTGTCCCGTTCCAGTGGCGTATGTTCATCGGGTATGGCATGGACTTAGTTGCCCAGGCTGCACCCCAGCATATATCGACACCAACGTCGCGAGCAGCTGATGCCATAGCGTCGGCTATCTCGTCGTAGAGGTTGAGTTCCCATCGACCATTAGGTGTCGCATTGCTATCCCAGGCCATGAGATCGACAGCTAGACCATCCAGGTGTTTACTTTTCATTGTTTTCGATGCGCCAGACTTGACGAGCTTCTCTTGCTCACTTCTCGTCCTTAAACCGCAAATCACGCTGAAGTCCTGTTTGCTGCGTCCAATGGCAGATTTAACAACTGCAACCATGCGCTCATCTACGCCCTCGAGGCGCTCAATACTTCTTTTGCCTAACTTGTAAGTCATCTCTTGTTTCTCCTTTGATAATCGTAAAGTCGCCAAACGTTGACGGCGGTGTTAATGCTGACCATTGTGAACAGCATGGTCCATTGCCAAAACTCCATGTTTAGGCTCTCCTTCTTCCTGTGAATAAACTCATTAGACCTCTGCCCATTTCGCTGGGGCTCGGGGCTAACCAACCTAGGATCAGCGCAATGATTACCCAGGGTGGAATGTCCTGGTTCATTATGCGGATGCTTTCGACGTCCCTCGTCGTGACTGTGTCCTCAAGCTCGTTGACCTCTATGTCACCACCCTCACTACGGATGTTGCTTTGGTCGGCGACGACCTGTTGGTTTGCTTCAGCTGCCATTTGTGTCCCGACCGCTGTAAAGGATGGGCCGCTGTTTCCACCGCCGATCCCTGGAAGCCAACTAAGAGGGGAACATGACGCCAGGACAAATGCACTACTTATTGCTAGTGTTGCTATAGCTTTGCTCATGGACCACCTTGTTGGGAGTTACTGTTGTCTTTGACTCTTTGCCCATCCAAATGCCAAAACATCCTGTTAGGGCGCCCATGCAGACGGACACTAAGCCAGCTTGATATGCATTCACTTCGTCACTAGGGATCGACATAAACCAGTGGACTGATTGGTAGGTAAGAAGGGTTACCAGGGCCATCATAAGCCTGGGTAAAATCTTTAAATCGTCGATAAATCTAGCGGTTACCTGTACCATCTCTCAGTGTCCTTACTAAATGTAATGCTATTTGTTTTTCCCTGGTGATAATCAGGACGTAGCCTTGGTCATCGAGAAGAATAAAACGGTTGTTGTGTTCTAACAGCGTCATGCGCTAGAAGCCTTTGAAGTACCAGACGAGACCTATGATTGCACCGATAGCAGCTGTGGCACCTATTCCCACGCCAGCTACCACTGTGATCGTTTCGACCATCTCTTCGCGCTCTTGCTGTGCTCTTCTTTCAGCTTCCTTACGTGCCTTCCTGGCATCAGCGCAGAACTTAAGGAAATCACTGTGTAGGCCAGCGCGGCCTGTGTATATCATTATTTGCTTGAGTTCGGCCTCGTTCTGCTTCATCGACTCAAGGGCCATAAACTCTTCAAGATCTGACTCGACTGTCGTTGTGAAGATGCTGTTCTTCTTCTTCTGTAAACGCCTGTGCATTGCGTCTTTGTTTTCCACCATTTTGGAAATGCCAGCCGCCGCCGAGGCTATATCCCTCCCAGCCGCCACCGTGGATTTCACGATCTGAAAGCCAGCGTTAAATGCAGCCAATTCTGCTAACATAGATGTCTCCTAGAAACTGCTCTCCTAGAAGTGTTGTGGTGTGTTAATTTGGTGGTTCGTATGACGCTTTCTGTTGGCGTTCAATCATGCGCTCGACTGCCTGACGTATGGCTTTGATGTTTTCATCTATGCGCGCCATCGAGACAGCCTGGTCATGTACAGCGTCCTCTACTCTTTCGAGCCGCACTTGTACTGCAATGAGATCATCTTTGTTGTCTTGGATGTCACCAATCATCATGCTGACCGTCCAGACGATTGCACCAGCTTGAACTAGTAGGCCAAAGATTAGGGTAATAGGCACGGACTTGGACAAGTGCCAACTGTCTACTGGTGGGTAATCAGACATGTATATACCTCAATGTTTATTCTGGGTCGTTGTCGCCATCAGGAGTGTTGACTTCTGTTTCCCAAACAGGATTTACAGTCCAGGAAGAACCATCGAACATGTATTTACCACCAGCCCAATCCTCAGGAATATCTGGGACATTGCTATGGAAGGTAGAGTTTGTAGCATTCAGATCACTAATATTATAAAGTACCTGGTTGTCTTCTTTAACGACTACTTTGTCTGCTAGAAGTTCTACATTGTAACTCGAGGGCCAAACATATGCTGCCATACCATCGTCGTCTCTCACTAATACCTTAGACATAGTTTAACCTTTCACAATTAACTTGGTTGCAGCGACAGCGGTCCCAGCAACTACTGAAGGAGTGTCGGCGGTTTGACTTAAAGATCCATCCTGTTGGACATAGTACTTTTTAGACGGCGTTAAGCCAGACTGAGCATCATCAACTGATCCTACAATTTGAATAGTTGCAGTTGCACCGTTAGAATATGCAGCATTAGCAACCCCTATATAATTGTCTGCACCAAGATTACTTGACGAAAACGCACCGTTGAATGTCCAGCCATTTAGCTTGTTTGAATCACGGTTATCTGGCGCAACGAATACACTTCTAAATATATCTGGAAAATAAACACCAGTGGCTTTAAATGGGTTGAAGGTTGAGTTTGCCTCAATAGTTTGTACGCTTCCAGCCGTTAGTGAGCTAGTTCCAATCGTGTAAGTCGCAGAAAAAGCATCAGAGCTTGCAATCTCATAATAAAGGTGGAAAACATCTGCATTACTATCATATGTCAGTTCTGCGTCATAAGCCTCATTTGTATGTACTAACTGCTCACTGCTCCAAGTAATACCAGAACTACCTAAAACAGCCTGTACAATCTTTGTGTCTGTGGGGCTATATTTATCGACACAAACAACAAGGTTTCCTTTGTTATCTGTTGCCATAGGTATGTTGTCGTAACTTCCCCCTTCTGGGCCTGATTGCGACCAGCTGCTAGTATTTAAGTTAGAGAATGTATAAGAGCCAGTTATTTGCAATACAGCAACACTTACATAGTATGTTCTAAATGCAACAATTACCCGTTCAACAGAGCTATCCCACACACAACTTGGCCTATAAATAGTTTGGCTGTCTATAGTGGTCATACTGCCTAATGAAACAGTTCCATCAGTGGCAATACGACCAATCCAACCTCGACACCAGTTGTTGTTTTTACCCACAACAAATACGCTATCATCTTCTGGACAAGCACATATATCCATATAACTTACATTAGCATTATCCCAACTACCTAAACTCCAAGTCGGTGTTGTGCCTGATACGGTTATGCTCCCATACCACATTCGATTACTTTGGGATGAGTTACGGAACAGAACAAAGAACTTATCTACTGAAGCTACATATGCAATTCTTGGATAATAAGCACTGTAGCTGACTAATGTTGTTTTAGTTCCCCAACTTACACCGCCTGACCCATTGCTTTCACCTACAACAGCTGCGAAGTAACCGTTGCTATCTCTAAACACTGCAACCACTTTACCGTTACCGTAGGCGATATGAGGATAATCACTGCTTTCTGCGGCTATTACCGCTGGTGTAGTAGAACCCTGGGCTGTACTGCTTAGTGCTATGGCGCTGACAGTACCATCCTGATTAACACAGCAAGTATCACCATTTGCAATCGCACCGCTTGCTGTTGCATCGAAGGTTGAACCACCGCCACTACCACCGACAGCCACGCCGCCTACGGTTAATGATCCACCAACCGACAGATCATTAGTGACTGCTACGTTAGTGCTGCCTGCACCCACACTAAAAAGTACAGTTCCTAAAGCTTCACTATCAAAAATACGGACACCGCCATAGGTAGCTTGTGCGCCCATTCTAATACCAGTGTGAAAGCGGAAATCTAACTTGTTGTAGTTACCGCCATAGTTTTCCAAGTTAGTACCGATGTAATAATTGCCTATCGCGCTGCTATTTGCGCTACCAAACATCAACCTGACGCCAGTAACGCTACTCCAAGGGTTAGATCCTGAAGAGCCGCCAATAGCGAGATACAACTGCGACCCAGGTGTATTAAGCCAATAATTACCACCTTCATTTAGAAGACCAAAACCAGAGCTGTCATGGTAGCCAAGGTAGCCTTTTATTGTTCCTTCGTGCCCATCTCTAATTCTAATCGGGCCATCGGACTCCCAGTAAAAACCACCGCTATCAGGATAAAAGTGCTGACCGTAGGATTGGGAATATAAACCTGTCTCACCGTAAAATCTGGCCCAGTTGCTTATATAAACTGCATTACCAGTAAGGTCACCAGTTGCGGTTACAGAACTTGCATTAGTAATAGCACCTGACTGCATATCAAGACTGCAAACAGTTCCACCACCGCCTAGCCGTACATTAGTAGAACTTAGCCCATTGGCATATTGAAAGTATAAATCAGCATTGTATTTTTGAATTGTAGCATTTCCACCAGTTCCAAAGCCATTACCAATCCTAATCGGATTTCCTGACCCTGCACCTGATTGAATTTGAAGACTTTCCGTAAATGTTGTATTTAGACTGTTTGTAATTGCACTAGATGTTGTTTTAATTGTTTGTGTATTCCCTGCAATTATGCGGAAGCTGTCAGCAGCATCGAATTGTAGGTAGGTATCTGTGTCACCTAAATGTTGAATATTACTAGGTACAATTAAACTACCGTAGCTAAGTGTCATGTTTCCAGAAGTATCAATTATTACTTCATCACCACCAGAACCATTGTAATTTATTCTAAGTGTATTGTCAGTGTAAGTATATGCAGCCCATGCGTTTGTGCTATTTGTTGCTTCAAAACCTACAATCCCTTTAACAGTTAGAGGGTAAGAAACGGTTGTGGTATTTATAGCCAATCCAGTTGCATCTAACCTAGCTTTTTGAGTTAAATAACCGCTACCATATGTATAAAAATCTAGTGCATGATTACCTGCTGATTGCCACCTGCTTTGTATTTTACCGACTGTACCATTAGATCCGCCACTTGAAGTAACCGCATCAAAAGATAAAGAAGTACCGTAACCCCAATCTAAAGTAGAGCGTAATATAAGGCCATCGTCGTAATTGTTGTTGTTATGATTTATTATTGTATTCCCATCGTTTTCGATGCGCATACGTTCTGTGTCAGACGTTAAAAACGTAATAGGTTTATATGCACCTGATGAAGAATAACTAGAAGATATTCTATTTGTATCGGATGATGAGTCATAACCCATACCAATGTATGTGTCATTCGCAGAGTTAATTGACACAACTCCAAAAGAAGCTGCGCTTGTATTACCAGATTGTTTGACTGATAATCTGTTGGGTGGTGAACTCGTTCCAATCCCAATTTTGCCATCGCCACGAACAAACAAATATGAATTTGAACCATCTTTGTCATATACACGAAAACTGGCATCAGCACTGGTGCTTCCTGCGTTAACGCCTAAACCCCAACTTGTTCCTAAACCAGTATTGCCTTTCACAAATACAGCATTTGAACCCGCGTCTCCTTGAACTGCTAACCTTGAGCCTGTGGAAGCAGGATCAGAAAAGTTAATACCAACGTGTCCCGAATTAGCGATACGCATACGTTCAGAGCCATTTGTAATAAATAAAGCAGGGTGATTAGTTGTTGTTCCTAAATACCCTGCGGTAGAAGCAGAAGATATTCTAGTAGTTGCTCCACCAGTAGTAACTGCATCAATGGTTGCGTTAGACGCATGTGTAGCCGTGACAGTGCCAGTTACGTCAATACCTGTATTAGTAGCAGAAAGCCTTGCAGCGCCACCTGTAACAAGATTTATTGAATCTCCCCCACTACCAAAACTTAAAAATGTATCAGTGTCACCTTCGTGGTACATTGCAGTGGCAAGCACAATATTATCAACTGCGTTTAAATCACCTGATAT
>Ga0070746_10001217_pt1 | contig 15486 bp, 9 predicted proteins | sample VirMetDEL_Mar_21_FD_77016 | JGI IMG/M metagenome (GOLD analysis project Ga0070746, IMG submission 77016) | Aqueous microbial communities from the Delaware River and Bay under freshwater to marine salinity gradient to study organic matter... | ecosystem: Environmental > Aquatic > Marine > Coastal... | reverse complement strand
ATCGCCATCAATGATTAAAATATCTGGTGTTATGTAATTTTCTTCAAAACCAGCATCGAAACCTTGATCGAAAGGATCATCCAAGGCAACAGCCTGCAAGCTAAATACTAAAGAATAATTTTTTACTTCATCTATATAAGGAGGAGTGCCTCTACGTTCCCAGTCATATGTATTAAATATATTGTAAGTAGGCTTGAGTGAGAATGTAGTATAGTTATCCCACTCTTCTGTGGCGTCACCTCTGAATGAGAAGTCTTCGTATTGGATCAAACGGTTGCCGCTAGGGTCTTGTAATTTAATATTATATACAGTATATAGTGGTGCTATCTTGGATTCTATATTTTCTACGGGCGCAGATATTCTCATTCTTAGTCTAGAGTCATCTGGTCTAACCAAGAAGTCCGTCAATAAAGCATTGTATTGGTAGAAGCCCTCGGTGCGGACTTGGGAAGACGGGCGAATATAGGTGCTTTCATCATCACTGAGAAGAATGGAATCGCCGCCATCAATTGAGCTACCTTGATAAACACCTTCGTCTATGTAGCTCCACAGGGGCTTGCCTTCGAATATATTGGCCCAACTCGGAGGACCGGCGAAATAACCAAAACCCGAAGCGATAGGGCCGTCGCCAGAAGGGTACAGTTTTTGCTGGCAGTCCCATTCTTTGAAGTCACCAACAATTTTATCTACTGTATTATCAAGCTCGCCTATTGTTTCCAGCTCTTTTGTTACCGAATAGGCGGCTGTCAGATCTTCTAGAAGCTCACCTTTTCCATTTATGGTAATTTCATCTAGCGACCAAGACGCGCTTAGATTTGCTGAAAGCGTAGCAACAAAAAGCAGCTCTGCATCGGTGGTTTTGATGCGGGCAGTTTCAGATTTGTCAATCGTTCCTGTTGCTTCTGCGGTTGTGACAACTGAATGGTCTACCGTTGTGGTGGCGTCAAGCGTACCGCCACCGGGACAGGTGGTAGAAACACCTTTTACACAAAAACATTCTAAGTTTTGAAAATATATGTCCGCCATTATTTCCTCTATGGAGTACCATTTGTCGGATATTTGAGAGGTGAGTCTGATTGACCAGCCTCACCATCATTGCCAATTTTTATACCTTTCAAACCGGCAGCAATTTGTTTTGCGATGACAGGTCCGATCTGAGATGTTAAAGCACTTACAATATCTTGCGGGTTGACAAGCCCCTTAACAAAATCACCGTTAATGTTAACATCTAAAGTGCTATTAGCTAGGTTTTGCACAGCCTCACCAAGTAAGCTGGCCGAATCACCAACCGCTTTGCTTGTTATAGAAAGCCCGTTGTCTAATGCTTTAGCTCCTTCAACAACCTCTTTAGCTGCCCCTACGGTTGTAGCTAGTGTTTCTGCTACTCCGGCTGGGTTAGCTTCAGCGTCTCTTCTGGCGTTATCAAGTTTTACTTGTTTAGCATTAATAATAGCTTGCTCGGCTTTGATCTCTGTACGTTTGATATCTTCCAATGCTCTGCCAAACTCTGGTAATAGCTGGGCCAGAGATTCAATCTCACGCTGAGCCGCTTGGATTTCTGGAGTTTGCTCTGCTAATACCTGACCGGCTTGAGGGTTATTAACACCAAACGCGCTGAGTGCTAGGTTGGCGGCGTCAGAAGTTAGTGCGCCTCGCTCTTGCAACGCTAAAGCTCCAGCCCCTAGCGCGCCCGCGTCAAACAATCCAGCAAGACTAGCACTACCAGTTTCTAAAGCTGCGGCAGCTCCAGCCGCTTCTTGTTGCTGAATAAACGCTTCAATATCTCCGGCTAGTAAAGATTCTAGGGCAGACTTCTCGGCTGCGTTCCTTTGCTTGATCGTTTCAATTAATTTTTGCTCTTCTTGAATTCTAGTTCTGGTGAATGCTAGTAGCTCTTCTGCTTGCGCTGCGTCTCTCTCGCTCTGATCTGCTTCTGATCGTTCTACGCTTGCTGTAGCCTGATCCGCAAGAACAAGTCGGTTTGTTTCTGTACGACTGTTAACTTGACGATTTCTTAAAAACTGCAAAGACCCACGAATGTCACTGGTGCTGCCACTCGTTAAAGCTCTGCCTCCAGAAATTCTTGCTCCAACATTAAATCGTTCACGAGCAAACCCTTCGTTTCTAGCTTTTAATACTTCTGCGGAAGGAGCGCCAAGAGCTTTTGGTCTAAGAGTATCAAGTAGACCGGCAGCTTCTATTTGTAGATCAATGGTTTTACGCTGTGCTTCAACCAAACTATCTTCAGCAGCTTTTCTGGCTTCGATAGATGATATCAGGCTTCTTTGAGCTTCGTTGACTTTGGCAATAACGCCGCCCGTTTCTTCTTTGAACTTCTCAAAAGTAGGACCGAGAAGTTTTTCAATTGGGGATAAATCGCCGGTCGATAATGCCTTCAAATCGCCATCGTTTAATTCTCCGCTTTCAATCGCCCTTGTTACTCTATTCTTAACATCCTCGTCGTCAATCCCTTGTGTAACAACGCTGGCGACATTTGCTCTAAATTTATTTGCATCAGTACCGCTGGTCTTTTGTACATTTAATAAGTCTTCTTGTAGCTTCTTGAACCCGCCGCTATTTTGATCAAATTTAGCAAATACCTCTTGGAATCCTCTGAATTGACTTTCTGCTTTATCTGCTTGTTGTGTGGTTCCGCCAGCAGAGATAATACCCTCTCTTATACTATCAACGGTTTTCTCAATTTCATCTGGAGATAAGCTGCCAGCAGCAGAGCTTAAAGCGGTTTCTAGTTTTGCAGCAGCAATCTCAAACTGAGTAACACCAGTTGTTGCCGCCTGATCTAGTAAACTAAATGCACTGGTAACAGCTCCAATATTATTGTTTACACCCTTTAATCCAAAGTTTAAGGATTTAATATATTCTTTTTGTTTCTCAGAAGCTTTAAACGCTCGATCAGATATCTTCTGAAGATCGTCTTGTACTTCTTGATACGCGGGACTATTTTTGTCAAGGCCATCGAGAAACGGCTGAAGCGATTGTTCAAGTTTTTTCTTGATCTGTTCTGCGTTACCACCAGCTGCGGCAAACCCTGCTGCTGCGTCTTTGTAAATGTCTGAATTTGAACGGAAAGTGTTTACTAAATCAGCGTTTGCTGTGTCGGCTTCTCGTGCTAACCTATCACTTTCGTCTGCTAAAGTTTCACTTCCAAACAAAGCAAATCCAGAATTGATCAGTTGCCCGCCAGCACTTGAGGAAGCTGTTTGATTTCTCCGCTTAGCTGCTTCAATCTCCTGAACCTGTCCTCTTTTTAATAGCAATTCATTATTAATATTGCCAGTTAGATTACCCGCTTCAAACTCTTCTGTGAAAGTTGACTCTCCAGCAGCGATACGATCTTTAGCGCGACCCGCATTTAGGTCGTTTCTAGCTCGTTCATTTTCCAATTTGGCTTCCGCAGCTTTAGTAGCGGCTTGAGCGCCAATCTCTTCAGTGCTGGAAAAACCTAAAGCAGCACCTATACTACTATTTCTAAGAAGGTCTAAAAGTGGATCAAAGACCCCTGTCAAACTAATAATCTTGAGAGTCAAGCCAGCTATCGCACCAACAACAGCCCCAACAACAGTACCCAGAGGACCGAAAGCACTACCAACAGCTGCGCCAGCAACAGCTACCCCCATCGCCACTTTATTTACATCTTTGGCTCTTTGGGCTTCAATAGCGGTTGTTCTGGCACGTTCAATATTACCAGCTTTAATCGCTTGCTCAGCTTTTCGGTTTACGCCAGTTATATTGTCAATAGTTTTGGCTAGAAAGCCGGTTACTTGGGCTGCGGTCTGTGCCGCTACAGTAAAGCGACCTACAATGGGTCCAGCCTTACCTATGATATTACCTAAACCGCTAACTTTCTTTGATAGTTTACCAAAGGTCGGTAAGCCTTTCTTTTCAAGCACGTCTCCAAAACCCTCGAACTTAGATTTTAGATTTTTGCCTATGTCATCAAATCTAGATTCAATTTGAGTTTTAGCCCGTTTTCCAGTTGTCTCGTCTACAGCGCCTCTCTCGAATAAGTCTTTAACTTTAACGTCTTTAAGGCCGGTCAAAGCGCCAACTGCCTGTGTCGTAGCCACATTTAGAGAACCGATGGATGTACCAGCCGCAAGCGCGTCTTCAGCAATGCTTCCAGCAGCTTGTGCAAACTCGCTAGAATTCTCATCTATGCCAGAAGTAAATTTATTAACAACTAATGTTGCGGTTGAAACTGCCGCTCCTAATTTTAATACTGGGTTATCAAGAAGACCACCAGTTCTTTCTGCGTTGGCTTGTTCGTCTGAACGATCTTCCCCGCTCGCAGCATCTACTCCTTCAGTGCTTCTTGCTTGTGGTAGATTAAAACCACCACCTCCGCCTAAGTCTTGACCGGGACAAAGTGAAACACATTTAGAATCATCTGGTTCGTTAGCTATTTGAAAATTCTCAGCAAGTTCTGCTTGAGCCTTATTGTACGCCTCGGCGTTGTCAAGAATAGCCTCATCTGTTGCTTGTAGATCTCCAGAGACTGCTTGTATTTCTTCGCCAAGAGCTACAAAATCCGCCGTAAGAGCAGCGGCTATATCAGCAGCCTCTTCCCAAGGTCTAGTAATAACACTACCATCGGGCAATATTTGGTCTACCTCGCCAGTAGTCTGTATGGCTTCAATAATTGCAGCGTTTAATTCGCCAATCTGTCTGCCCAGTTCATCAGATTCTGCAAGTAAGTTATTTAGGTTTGAAGTGTCAATCTCTTGTAGTAAATCTAAATTTTTACCTTCACGTTCTTGATTCCCCTGCGAAGAAGCTTGCAGAGCATTGTCGATTTGTAGGTCTGCTAAGTTTCGTATACCCTCTTCTATTTTAGCTTGTAATAATGGGAAGCCATTGGCGGCAGCATCTATCGACGCTTGAGTTAACTCTTCAATTCTAGCTTGTAAATCTCCTTGCAGGTCAGCAAGAGATTGTGCGGTTCCATCAAACGCAACATCTGAAGCTGGACCTCCACCGCCCGCAGCATCTGGGCCAGCCCCTAGAATAGCACCTATCTTATCAGCATTGGCGCTAGACAGAGCGTCTATAGTATCGGCTGCTAGTCCTACTAAGCTACCAGCAGCAATCTCAAACACGCTTGGGTCGCTAGGTTCCCCAGATGCAGCGTCTACTTGTTGAGAATCAGTAAAAGTTGCGCCCAGAGATGCGAGCGACTCTTTGATAACGCTAGAAGAATCAGCAATCAGACTATTACTATTTTGTATTTCACCAATAATTCGTTCAAGTGTATTATTAGTTTGATCAATAACAGGATTAAGGCGATTACCTACATCTGAAGCAACCTGCTGGATTGCAGATAACAGTTCTGGAGAACTAATTTTAAGTTCAGAATTGGCATCTTTTGCGCCAAGAGCGCCTTCTAATCTAGCAAATCCAGCAACTAAAGCTGAGTCATTATCTGAAGCAATTCCATCAGCTGCGGTAGTAATAATGTTACTCAGTGTAGATTGAAGTTCTCCGATATCAGTTGCTATGGAAGTGCCAAGTAATTCGCCCACATCAACAATTTTACCTTCTATATTTTGACTGCTTGCAACAACGGCGGAACCAATTGTTTGAAGTTCAGTAATGAGTGTAGAAGTTTGTTGGTCTTTAAAGTAATCAGTAATAAGCTCAATAGATTCGCCAATATAGAAGGCAGCGGCATCTATGGCCTCTTGAGTGAAATCGCCTAAAAATTCAATAGCTCCAACAATCTGAGCAGAAGTAAACTCGGTGAGCTGGTTACCAACACTAGCGCCATCGCTGAGATACTGAACTCCGGGAACGGCGCCGCCTTTTGCAAACCCCATTACACCTCTTTTGTTCATCTTGTTTAAATTAGCATAACCGATACGCTGGGCAGATTTTTTATTAATGACAAATTCACCGGGAGTCAGCATCGCAGGCACAGTATCAGACCCAGCAGGACCACCAGTAGCAAACCCTTTTCTTTTCGGGAATCCGGGAAGATCAGGAACACTCTCGCCCCTATTGGCTAAGGCTTTTTTAGTTCCGACAGGCTGATCTTTGACGCCAGCAGCTTGTAACTCAAAAGCAATTTGATTAACGGCTTTCTTTTTGAGTTCTTTGTCACTAGCCGCATCAAAGGTGCTTTTTGCATCAACATAATTAAGACTAGACACACCGGGGAAGTTATCAGAAGCAGCGCCCAAGCCGCCAACAAAGTCGAACGGACGGGCCGGATCTTCTGAATCGCTAAACCTGCCACCGCCCTTTAGTGATCGTAAAGTAGCTTCAAACAAATCTCCGATAAGAGATGTTCTAACACCTGAGTAGAAATTTTCTACATCTGACGCTGGAATAGTAGAGGCTGGTAATCCCAAATCGCCAGCCACTGCTGCGACCGCATTGTCAGTTCCGGCAGCAAACCCAGCCTTTAAAGCATTTGAGAAGTTGTCGCTAGTCGTTTTATCTAAGCCTTGTTTTTGTACACCAAAAGTTTTACTTGTGAAGTATCTGTCAGCGGGACTAGCGCCCCTAGCCAACCCACTAAATCCTAGTTTCTTATTTACATCATCTTGAGTGACAGAGACCGAACTAGATTCTGATCCACCAGCTTCGAGAATAGCAGCACCGATGTCGTTTTCATTGACTAGCCCACCGGCGTTCAATGCTTGGATGAAGCCTCCAAGAAAGGCTTTTTGTACGTCATCTTCTAATGCACCTGCTGGAGTAAAACTTTTCTTTACAGCTGATTCGTTTAAAGCTTTGTTTACAATTTCTCTGGGGCCTACTCTTGTGCGTTTAGCATCTAAAAATGGAGCAAAAGGCGACTGGCTTGCGATCTTTGTTGGGTTAGCTCCTACAAGATCAAATGGGGCGTCTTCGCCGGAAGGTTTAGCATTCAACAACGCTCCAGAGAATCTTTCGAAAGCATAGCCGCCAATAACTTTTAACGCTTGTGGATCTGATTTGATACTTACAACCCTAGTTCTACCTAAACCTTTTGGAATGGCAGTTCTGATAGAGTCATCTAAAGCTTTTAGTCCGGGGCCGAGTACTGTCTTTTCATCAAAATCTTGATCTAATGTCGCTACCTGTGTAGCTGTAGGAGCAATAGCTACTTCATCGTTAGGATTTAATTTTGCAATATCACTGCTAATTTGCTCGACCCCTTTAAATTTTGCTAATCTAGCAGCCGTTACAACTCTTTTCTCAGATGTTGAGGTAGCTGGCTCTCCTGTTGGATTGATCTGACCAATCCTACTTTCAATGTCTACAGTACCGCCAAAGGCGTAATTGTTAGCAGCTGACAGTTTCCCTAAACCGAGCTTCTCAACACTCTTCTTGCGAATTACAAATTCTCCGGGAGTAAGCATGGCCGGAACGGTATCTCGGTTTCCAGAACCGGGAACTAAACCACCACTATTAAATCCAATCGGTTCAATAAAGCCTCCTTGATTTCTACCTTGGGCGGCAAAAGATTTCAGGCTACCGACAGTCGCTTTACCTAGATTAACCGCAAACCCACCAAGTTTGACACCTGCTAGAACGGTAAGAAGAGGCAGGATCGGTTTGATAGCATTACCGATTTGGATTAGAGCATTTGCAAAAGCTAGAGCGCCAGCAGCTAGAACCTTAAAGGTATTGCTTTGCACAACGTCGCGAACAAGAGCAGAGAATTGCTCTCGCGTTTTCTGGATCTGGACAGCAAGTGCTTGCTGAGCTTTAGCAGCATCTTTATCTAGAGATTTCGAGCCAGCAAGAGCAACTTGCCTAGCACGCTCAGCAGTGCTGAACTGTTGCAAAAGAGGAATAACTTTACCGATTTGTCTAAAGCCACCAAGCTCTTCAGCGATTCTAACAAACTCTAAGCTACCCTTCGGTAGATCATCTAGAGCTGCTGATAATCTTTTGACCGCTTCAAATGGCCCAACAAACTTACCGTCTAAACCTTCTAGCTCAACACCGAACTGTTTTAAGAACGCAATCGTTTTCGGTCTTTGAATCCGTGTTAGAATAGTTCGCAGACCAGTAGCAATAGACTCAGCGCTTTCACGAGTCGTAGCACGAACACTGGTGAACAAACCAAGCAGTTCTTCTAGACTACCGCCAGCAGATTCAAATACACCACCAACACGACGAATAGCAGAGATAAGGTCACCGGACTCAACAGCGAATCTACCGGCTACAGCATTGATAGCGCCAAGCTGAGCCTCTAAAGCCTCGGCGCCTTTTCTAAACTGATTGAAAATAGCAACAACACCTTCAGCCGTTTGTTCGATATTCTCAAACGTGGGAGCCAATTCTGTTTTTGCTAACGCTGCTAAAGCGATCTCTAGTTCGCGAGCCTTAAAACCCGCCTGAGATAAAATACGACCAACACTTAATAATTGAGTAGAACTAACACCTAATGATGTAGATAAGTTTTTAATCTCACGATTTAGGGAGCCAAGCTCTTTTACTGTTTTGCCAGTAACCTGACTAATCTTGATTAACTCTCGTTCAAAATCAATCGCTTCACTTACTGCGTTGGCGAGATTATTTGTAACTAAACTCAAAGCACGACCGGCAGCAGCAAACGCAAGGAATCTACGTGTACTTGCCACGAAGCTCTTTGCGAGTTTGTTGCTTTGGTTGGTTGCGTCTTTTAAGTTTTTAGTTAAATCTTTAGCAGTCCTACTGGCTTCTTTGCCGCCCTGCAGTTCAACAGGCACAGAGATACCCTTAAAATCACTTCTGATTTTATTTAGGACTTGATTAGTATTTCTAGGGGCTTGTAGATTTAATTGTGCAGTCAGGACGAACTTTGACATATTTTATCCTCTTGGTTTTGACTACACGCTATCCAATTAACTTTCCGTTGTTTTCGTCGTTTTAGCTGTCGTTTTAGTAGTTGTTTTCTTCTTTGGTTTTACTAGATCGTTTTCATATTCAACCATCTCGTAAGTACCTTCTTCCGTGATCGCGTTTCCGTCTTTGTCAACACGATTACCTTCTTCGTCGATATAGTAGCCTTCTTCATTGACTCGTCTGCCCTCAGTGTCAATTCTGTACCCCTCATTAGGGTCAATCAACGATAGGTCATCGTCAACTAGTCCAAACTTCTTCAAGAACTTGTTTTCTGGCAGGTTCTCTTCAAATTTACTATCTAGATTGTACATCATTTGTCCGAGTGTAGACGCGGCTGTAAAAGCAATCTCATCAGCACTCTTTGAATTGTAGTCATCAAAGTTGGCGTAAACTCTTCTGCCGTCCGCATAGTAAGTGCAGTTAGCAACTAGAAAATCAAATCTAGCATTATCGGCTAAGTTTTCCGCACAGTTTTCTTCTAGCCCAATACGTTCAGAAATTAATGATCTAAGTTTAATACGCTCTCTTCTGATTTGTATGGCTAATTCTCTGCCCTCTGAAAGCTTTGGCTTTTTACCGCCTTCGCCGTGGTATAGCTTTTTTTCAAGAGCCATAATTTTGTCTGTGATTTCTTTTTCTTCTTCGTCTTTTTTTTCGTTCCAGACGCCTTTATCTTTCATGGTCTGGAGAATTTCTTGCTTGGTTTTAATGCCGTCGTCCACGCACTCGTTCCAAGTTTTGGTTCTCAGCCTGTCTGCTTTACGAATTGTCTCGTTGTTGGGTCGCGATACATAAATTTCAATTTCTTTCTTATCGTCACCTTCGCCAATCGTAACTGTAGCTTCTACTTTATTCTTTATCATTTTGTCCATCCTCCATAGGTTTAACCGGAATTTCCACTGAGTATCTCAGCCATGTAACATCATACTGAGCTAGTTCCGAATCAACATTCCTAGCTTGAGTATTTCCTTTGTCTAATATTTCAGATCTAACTTTCTGAAATAAGTCATACATTATTTTTTGTTCTTCTGAAACATTACCATCTGTACTACTCCACAAAAAAGCGAAGTGGTCTTCGATTGAGCTTAAAGCTCCAATCATGGTTGTTTCGACTTTCTTTTTCATAATTTTAGAAAGTCTGTCTTTTGAGTCGTTTTTATATTTTCCGTCTCTTGCGGATTTGTATTCACTTTGCTTTCTAATTAAATCATTAAAAAGCCGTTTGCTATTTTCCATCACTATCTCCTTCTACCTCTAAATTGAGAATTAGCTTGCGAGGCTAAATTCATTTTCCTATCTTTGAAATCTAAGTCTTCGGCTTGACCTTTCCGACGTATGACCGCCTCTCGCTGCTTTTTAATCATCTTACCAGCGGCGCTGTTGGCGTTATGGATATTTTTTGCGTCTTGCTTTCCCCTAGCCATAACGTAGACTTCTTGCGATCCAGATATGTTTGAGTTCTGAACTCTGCTGTCTATATCGTTTTGGCTTTCCTTTTGTTCTCGTTTTTTTCTTTGCGCGATGAACCAGCCGTCTAACATGTCGTCGTCTTCTATCACTTGAGAGCTTGGTGCTTCATGCGACTCTGCTATACTGTCATACATTGTTGACCATTGAACTATGTTCTTTTGGTCTATGTTTAGCTCTCTCCCTTTTTCGTGCGCAAACAAGTCGTTAACATCTTTTGTTAGCCAGACACTTCTCCAAGGTTCTGTTCTGGCAAGTTCTCGTACTTGATCTGATTTTAGAACTTGTGGCAACCAAGAATAGTATAAATTAGTGCAATTATCATCTATAAATTCATAACGTTCATTATTATGGTAACAACATAAGCTGAATAAATAATAAGCCTTTTCCGAAGCAGCTATACCTTCACATGTGTTACTTGAGTATGTGTTCTTTTTTGCGTATAACTCTTTTAATACTTGTTCAGTTCTTCTGATATATAATCTTCTGCGCTCTACCAGTGTCTCATCAGCTCTTTCGTTATATATTGCTTCTTTTAATAATTCTAGGTTATTGTTAAGGTCTTCAATCTTTTTCTCTTCTTCTGCCGTCCATAGATTTCTTTCAAGCATGAACTCCTCCATCTCTTCCTGAGTGAGAATCCTATCTTGAATACAACTAGTGTACACTTTTTGGTATAGCGCGTTAGCGCGAAACATATCGTCTACGGTCGGACTTTTAAGCTCTATTTCTTTATCTTCATATTCCAGCAAGTAAATGCCAGATCTAACCCTGTATACAAAATACTCCCGCTCAGAAAAATTCATGGCGAACTTTCGCAAAACGGGAGTAGTTAAGTATCATTTTCTTCCTTCCTGCACTCTTACATCACTCGCTATCCTATATGCTATCGCAAAACTAAGAGTGCTATTTTCCACTAATATGATGGACCAGACTGGCCACCGCCAATCAATCCGTCAGGTAGGCTTCCTTGGCCGAAATCAAGATCACCAGCGTTGCCACCGGCGATATTTTTCAACCATCCGAAACCAACGTAACCATTTTTTCTATGCTGAACATCTAAGTCATTGAAGTTAGAGTAACTGTAAGTAACACTCACGTTACCTCCACCAGCATCGCCTCCGCCGTAACTTACACTAGAAATCTTGTTTTTAGTTCCTAGATCCCAAGCGTAACCAGCTCGGGTCAAGATGAAGATATTTTCATTTCTCAGGTTGTTACCAGAGTCATCGGTGCTATCAAAGGCTGGATCGCCAAACTCGTAAGCGCCAACAAAGTCACCAGAGATCGTAATAGCTTCGATTTCGCAGGTAACTTCAATTGGGAAACCAGCAGGACGGTAGTAAGGACTCTTACGGCCCAGCTCCAAAACATCTTCACGAGAGAAGTCGGTACTAATCGAAATATTCTGAATGTGAATTAGCGGAGTAGCAGTACCTAACGCAGTGACACCGGAAATTGCATTTGCATAACCGCTACCAACAACACCGTCGATACTACGAGGCAGGATGCAGCCAGAAAGCAGCACGTCCTCACGTCTTTGAATACCACCGCTGGCTCCAGCAATTGCGGCTGGCTCATCAAAGCCGTCGAAGGCATCAACATCACCTTTTTCAATGACACTAGCATTATATCCGTTATCGCCACTCTTAGTCAGCCACTGCTTGTTGTTACCAACCAAAGTGATAGATTCTGTCATACTTCCTTCAGCTGGGATAGTATAGGAAATATTCGAGATGAACATACCAGACATGTAAACTTCTACAGGGGCTGTTGCCGATTCATCTGAACCGATGTTGTTGTTAACCTCGTTATAAATACCAAGGCGAACGCTACATTTAGCATTACCTCTAGCAGCTAATCCACTAGCAGATGTTCCAACGACAGCGCCAGAACTAGCCATGTGGTAAAGCAAGGGGTATCCATCAAGAAGCTTCTCCATTGTAAGTTCTACATCTGGAGTACCTTCAATATTTTCGTAAATTTCAATCTGACCAAGCTCAAATGCTTGCTCTAGGTTAAAGTTTGTCGTAATTCCAACGCTCTGCACACCATGTGTCATATCTCCGGCGTCAACCGTTGTTTTGGTCTCCGGAGTAATAGCTAGGTTTTGGCAGGCATAGAAAATTCTATTATTGGCCATTTAAGTCTCTCCTATAAAGATAGAAAGGTTTTTCTAATAAATTATACACAAAAAAGTTAAATATTTGTTTTTATGAGTTCCATAGTAGTCCTTACAACACCCCCAAAAACGTCCCCGTTGAGAGCAATCATCTCGCTTACGTTAGTTTTTGTGGTCCTCATTCTTCCCCCATTGCTGTACTGATCCAGAAGCTCTGGATACAATAAAGCGCTTGGAACTGGCATTCCTCTGTAGTCAATCGGATACGCTCCACTATCGTAAACAGTATTCAAATTGAACATAAAAAAGGTCTTGTCATTTTGGTAGGATATCATATCCACCAATTGGTTTCTGGTGTATTCATCCTCTGCTAAGCAGTGATACACCACATCTTGGTAAACGAATTGACCGCCACCAAGTTGGTATCCTTGGTATTTCCTTTGTGGGACTATCTCTATAGCTATAGCAGGAAGTTGCAATCTAGCTTCAGCAGGTAAGTCCCATTTTCCTTGATTTATCTGTAAATAGTTAGGTGTAGGATATTTGGTCTCAGTCTGTACTTGTCTAAGCCAAGGCAAATTGTTGGCGTAAACAATATTAATATATTTGTAACTATATTCAGCCTGTACTACCGTTCCTGTGGGTATAGGTGAATCAAATACTACCCTGCCATTTAAGTAATCAATATGGTGTTTATATGGGCCAACACCTGAAGTTGGCTCGAATTGACCATCTATGTAAACCCCTGATATGCCGGGGAAATTTGGATTTGTTCCAACTATGGGTGGCTCTTTTCCTGAAGGAGCTAAGCCGCTTTGCCAAACCCAGTTTTTTCTAAAACCCTCCCAGATATGTCCTGATGGATATACCTCACTTCTAGCTGGCCTTAGCCTGCTGAAATCTTCTCCGTTATAATCCGTTTCCCCTAAAGAAACATTAAAATAGTTCCCTTTATCTAGTAGAGCATAGTCAAAATACTCTATTAGGTTGTCTTGTACTTGGTTGTTTACTGTTGCATGTTGAACAGATAGTACGCCTTTGAGTGGTGAAAAATTATATTGCGTCATTCTAACAAACCTTGGATAATTTTATTTAGTTCTGGCTCCCTGCCGGATAATGCCCTAGTTATAAAATTGTTATCTTCTACGCCGCTAAACTGCGGAGGAACACGCCAAAAACCTCCGCCAACCATAGTTCCGCCACCAGAGCGACCGTCATTTCCGGGCTGATATTGATAACCAACGATAATCGTTCTACCGCCCTGTCGCAACAGCCAATCTAACCAAGGCAATGAGCCGTTTACAATATCTATCGAGCTTTCTGGTAAAGTTAGTAGGTTAACCAAATTTTCAGGCTGTACGTAAAAATTGATTTTGCCTCTTAAACCAACGCTAAAATCTTGAATTTCAATACCTATACTGTCAACTACCGATCTAACCACCGCCTCAGCTGCTGAGCCTCCAAAACCTAAAGGAAACCCGAACTGTGCGTTTAGTGAATCAGCTACACCCTCTGCTTGTATACTTAATATTTCTGGCGAGGTTCTGATCCATGTATCTACAGCTCTTTTTAATCGTCTTTCCACCTTCGAAGAGTTTTTTTTAACTCGTTTATTTATCTCTTCTGAGATGGCTCTTTCAATATCACGACTAATTTGGTTGTTTGTATCGACAAGGCTTACGGTTATATCTGTAGCTTTGAAACTGGTCATGCAGCCCTCTCCCAAAAGCATCCATAATATTTGTAGTGCCTCAAGCCCATCGGCCAAGGCTCTCCAGCCATTTTAAATCTATATTCTTTTTTATCTTTGATAGCGTTATGTACTATAAGGTAGTTAGCCCTCATAACCCTTTCTAGATCTTTATCAAAAAATATTGTTTGTATCGCTGTTTCTGGTAAAACAATGTCTGATGTTACCTTGCGCCAATCTTTTCTGTCCCAATATACTTTAAGTCTGATAGTTTCTGTGGTCTCTACTTCTCTAATAACTTTATTTCCACGACGAGTGCCATCAGTTCTTCTTCTTGGGTTGATGCCACGATTATCGGGGTAATTGTCGTCAGGGTCAACAATTTCTTCTACTTCTTGTATATAAACAAGCGTGCAATCAATACCGAATATATCAGTAATGGTAGAATCAATTACATCGTAATACTTTTCAAATACGCTTTCTGGGATTCTAATTGGCATCTTATACCTCTGGGTCTGGGAACCAACCTGCCGCGTCTGCCTCTGCCTCTGTCAAGACATGCGGCTCCCAACTGGCTGGAATATGATCTAAAATATTTAAACTACTGCCTTTCGCCGCAACCACGGCGTCAAATAAATCGTCTGATTCTTGCTGTGTCATGCCTGCATCTGCCACGAAAATGTCGAGCATTTCCCTGAGTAACAAACCATCTGCTTCTGCGTGAATTCTGACATCGGCATCACCGTCTTGCACTACCAATGCTGAGTAGCCCGTTGTCGGGTGTGTGATTGTTCCATAATAAAAATCTGTAACATAATCGGCGGGACGTAGATGGTCTGGTAGTCTTAGTCTCATTATACTTCTGTTAAACCGCTCAATATGAATTGGGTTTGCCATAACGTAAGTAGCCATAATTTATTCCTTTTAATATATTCCGTAATATGAATTGATTTGGTTTTCTATGGATATGCGTTTTGCGGATTGATCGGATGCGTAGAAAATCATCTCCTGAATGGTCCCCACTATCCCGTTGCTTGGTGCCAGAGCCGCTGCACCGATTCTTAACACTGCTGAAAACCCGTTATTGCCAATATCGCCAGTATGCAACACCGCCTCTGCCCCGTTAACGTAATAGGAACTATTAGGCGAATTGAATTCATTGGCAGTCAATAGTTGATCGTAAGAAAAAGAGGAAGTGTTTCTGCCTGGAACGCCACCCGCAGTCAACGACCATCGATCGGCGAAATCTGCTATGTAAGAAACATCATTGCCAGCGGTCGAATAAATGTATCGGTTAACCCCAGTGGTGGCAGCATCAAGCCTGAGAACAGAAAAAGACCAACTCGGCTGGCTCGTGCCAAAAGACGGT
>Ga0070746_10001213_pt1 | contig 15505 bp, 22 predicted proteins | sample VirMetDEL_Mar_21_FD_77016 | JGI IMG/M metagenome (GOLD analysis project Ga0070746, IMG submission 77016) | Aqueous microbial communities from the Delaware River and Bay under freshwater to marine salinity gradient to study organic matter... | ecosystem: Environmental > Aquatic > Marine >... | reverse complement strand
TCCGATGGCGTACTCCGCCGTCTTCCTCTTGTCGTCCAAATTAATAATCAACTCTATCCATCAATTTCTTTGGAAACACTGCGCGTTGCAGCTGGTGACCCGTCTTATCAAATGAAAGCAAGTGCTGAAGCAGGCGTAGAGGCACTTCGTATTCCCAAGTTTTCAAAAATTATTACCGATGCAAACGGCTCTATCTGGATTGACTTTCGGTATAAGACCAAAACAATGAGTCTTGCAGACATTGATCTGAACGCTGAAGAATCATTCGTGCGTGGTAAGATTGTAATTCTGTCCCCAACTGCATCTGGTATCGACAATCCTGTTGCAACTCCTGTTGGTGTTCTACAGGGACATGATGTTATCGCCACATCTATTGCAACGATGATGACAGGGACAAATATCTCTCGTCCTTGGTGGTCTGACTTTGCAGAGATTGGCGTAGTACTAATCGGAGGCATCACACTTATCATTACTGCTTTGATGATGCAGTGGTATGTCAGTGCATTAATGCCTATCCTTGTTGTGGGTTTCTACTTCGGCAGTTCCTATTTATTTAATACAGAGGGGTATTTGATTGACTGGTCATATCCTGCATTGGGTATGTTCTTTGTATGGTCTATTGCAGCCTTTATGAGATTCATGGAAGAATACAAGCAGAAGATGGAGATCAAAAAACAGTTTGCTGGTTATTGCTCTCCTACAGTCGTTCGTATGCTACAAGAGAATCCATCACTGATTAAAGATGGTATGAAGCGAGAGATCTCGATCTGCTTCTCTGACCTCCGTGGATTTACACCATTAGGCGAATCGTTCGGCGACGATGTGAAAGGACTCACCAAACTGATGAACGGTTATATGGATGCAATCACTCAGCCTATTCTTGACGCTGATGGTATGGTAATCAAGTATATCGGTGATGCTTCTATGCACGTACATAATGCGCCAAATGATGACCCAAATCACGAACACTCGGCTGTTAAAACTGGATTGAATATGTTAAAAGCCGTGGAGAAATTCAATGAAAAGATTACAGCGGAAGGACGTCCTCCAATTGGTATGGGTGCCGGTATTAATAGCGGTCTCGGTTATCTTGGAGAGATGGGCTCTACCAGCCGTCATTCGTATGATGTTCTAGGCGATGCAATCTCAACAGCAGCTCGTATCGAGTCTAAATGTAAGGAGTATGGTTGCCTACTACTAGTCGGTGAGACAACATATGACAAGACAAAGAATGATTTCTTCTATCTTAAAGTAGATGAACTTGCCGTAAAGGGTAAGTCAGTTGGTATTCGTATCTACACAGTCCTCAGTGAGATGGGTTGGATGATGAAGAACACGAATTGGGGTATGGCAGAAAATCAACATGAGAAGATGCATGAATACTACAAAAACCAACATTTTGATCATGCAATAAGATTATGCAATGATCTAATGCACGAGTTCGATGGCAAAATGGAAGGATACTACAAGATGTGGATCGAGCGTTGCGAGTTTATGAAGACTCAGCCTCTACCAGAAGATTGGAATGGGGTTTTTATTGCAACTACTAAGTAAACCTAAAATATTACTTTTTAAAGTAATAACTTTGACAACCTAAAATTATTTTGGTATTCTTTAAAGAAAGGAATAACTAAATCTAAAAGACTTAATTTTAAAAAATATAGAGATCAAGGGAGATAATATGCTTAAAGTATTAACCTTTTTAGGAACGTTACTAATTACGTCTACTGCATTAGCAGCAGATATTCAGTTAAGAGAGTTTAGAGGGAATGTTTGTTATGATGGAGATACTTGTTATATAAATGCTAACTTTTTACCAGAACCTCTTAGTAAAATGAGTATTAGAATACTTGGTATTGACACCCCAGAGATAAGAGGTAAGTGTGACGAAGAAAAAGAACTTGCTTTGAAAGCTAGAGAGTTTGCTAACAAAGTATTTCGTGAAGCAAAACTTATAGAGTATAAAGATTTAGACTGGGATAAATATGGTGGAAGAGTATTAACTAACGTATATCTTGATGGTAAACTTTATTCAAAAATGATTATTGATGCGGGGTTGGCTCGTCCTTATGATGGCGGGACAAAGAAAGGATGGTGCGATTAAATGACAAATTTTCCTTCCGAAACAAAAGAAGGCAGAGTTGAAGACTTTTATCTGCAAATAGCAAGAGGACAAATACCTGGACATAGCGTGATCCATAAATTTGGTAGAAATCCAAATGTAGGTGGTGTTCCAGAAACAATATGGGAACAAGGTGGAGTTTACACTTACTTGACAGTTGCCTCAACAATTTATGTATATGGTGCTGACGCACAAGATGGTGCTGATGGAACAGGTGCTCTTACGGTTACCGTTCAAGGTTTAGACGCCGACTATAATGAAATTGATGAAACACTTACAGTAGATGGTGCAGTTTCAACTAAATCATTTTTGAGAGTTTATAGAGCCTTTGTTGCTTCAGCAGGCTCATTACAAACTAATAAAGGTGATATAATTATATCAACAGGTGCAAGTGGTACTGGTACAGTATTGGCAAAAATTGCAACAATTGGTACAGGTACAGTATATGGTCAAGGACAAACAAATTTGGCACTCTATACAATACCTGCTGGCAAAACAGGTTTTTTAACAAATTGGAATGTAGGAGTAGGTGCTTATAATGATTCCGTAACCGCTAGCTTATATACGAGAGAAGTAGGTAACGGTTTAATTTTTAGAACAAGAGATATTATGGATGTTCCAGGCGGGATTCATCCAAGAATATATCAAGTGCCCTTTACCTTACCTGAAAAAACAGATATTGAAGTTAGAGCAATTGCTTCAACAGGTACAACTATGTCATCAACATTTGATATTATACTTTTACAAAATGATTAAGGAGATTAATATGAGAAAATTAACTATATTAGGTATTTTTATGTGTGTTATATTAGCTACAGGAGCTACTTTTGCTTTTGTAGGCGGTAATAGTTGTGGGTACGATCCGGTAACAGGAAATTTTATTGATCGTAATGGGTCAGTGTATTCTTTTGGTACTATGGATGATGCAGCAGCTTGTGCTGCGGAAGGAGTTCTTCCAGACGTTGTTATCTCTCGATTAGGTAAGTGGGGAGATGCCTCTATTAAAGCTAAGGCAGAAGAAATTAAGGCACTGAATTCTAAGGTAAAAGCAGAGAAAGAAGCCGCAAAAGCAAAAACAATTGAAAATAAATAAATTTATAATAGAACAAGTTAAATGTCAAAATTGTGGTAATGATAGTCATTGCGGCACTGTTGGCACACGAACAGAAAAGAGTTGGCGAGGGGACATTTTAGGAGAGATAGTTGTATGCAAATCTTGCAGATGTGAGAATTGCATTCTATCAAATTTTTCAAATGAAGGATGTTAAATTATGGAAGAGGTTCCCCTCAAGAAAAAGATTGAAATTGAACTTGAAGTAGATACATCTACTAAACATCATAGTATTAGTAACAAATATCAATGGGTCATAGATTTGGCTGTTGCTGTTGACGCATGGCGTATTTTCCCAAGAATCTTTTTAACTACTTATATATACTTATTATATAAATCTTGTGTCTGGTTTATGAGCTTACCAGATCCTAATACTCAACAAGCAGGATTAATATCTGTTATAGTTGGGGCAGGCGCTGCTTGGTTTGGCTTATATACAGGCAGTAAGCCAAAAATGCAAGATAAAGATACCAAAAAATAAATAAGTAAAAGAGGAATTAAAAATGAAATATTCATTGAATTGCGCTGAATTATCTGCTATAGTTTATAAAGATTCTAAAACTATACAAAGCTATTTAATAAACAATACAAATTTTTCTGGCAGTACTAATTTTAAATTTTACGATAAGAATGGCACACAAGCTGTGTCATTTTTATTAAATGATCAACTATATATAGTATTTAGAGGAACGGAACCTACTAAATTTTCTGATATATGGGCGGATCTAAAAGCCTGGAAAGTCAAATCTAAATATAAATCTGGAAGAGTACATGCAGGATTTAGATCTGCTCTAGATGAAATATGGGATGACGTTCATAAGTATATAATGACTAATAGTTCTAGCAGAACTATAATAATTACTGGACATTCTTTAGGAGCCGCTTTAGCTACTCTTAGTGCTAAAAGAACTTCTAAGATTGTAGAAAATAAAATATATCTATATACTTTTGGCTCTCCAAGAGTAGGTAATAGAAGATGGGCAAAAGCTTTTGATATAGAAACTTATAGATTTGTGAATAACAATGATATAGTTACTAGAGTTCCATCTGCTTTAACTTTTAGACATATTGGAAAATTAATGTATTTTAATTTCTATGGTAACATAAGGGAAATGGGTTATTGGCAACGCACAAAAGATAGATGGAGAGGATTTTATAAAGCCATACAAAAACGAGAAGGTATAGACTGGTTCGTTGATCATTCTATGCTTTTATATCTTAAAAAAGTTGAGAATAACATTGAGTTATTACACAATAGTGGATAGATGCCCTGTTTGTAGTTCTACCCAAAATAGATGGATCGTTGGAAGCCATACAGAGACAGATATAACCTGTCATAGCTGTATGGCTTCTTTTTCTAGTGATTCTTCTGTCTTTCAAATTGTTTTACCTGATAATATCTTTTCTTCTACAGTAACTGTCTTAAATTTTTAAAATTAACTTTGCCTAACAAGTTAATTTATGTTATTATACAAAATAACTTAAAACATATGAGGAAAATATGGCAAAAGGAAAGAAATCAAAAGGCAATAATTATCAATCTAAGGGACAACGACCCAATATTTCACGATGGGCTAAACTAGCTCAACGTAGAGAACACAAGGCTAGCCCTTCTATTGAGTCTCGTATGCAACGAGAGGATAAGATTAAGCAAATTATATCTAGCCCAAAAAATGCTGAAGAGCGTGCTATTAAGGAAAAGCTAATTCTTAAACAGCAGCAAGAAAATCAAACATCCGACCTACTTAAGGCTTATGGAGAAGCGGGCTTAACAAAAGCAGAAGCTATGCAAGCAGTAAAAACTGCCTATGTTCCACAGCTAAAAGTTAAGTGGGGAGATAAACTAACAGCTTGGAAACAGGCTAATTCTAAAAAAGATAGTTCTGGAGTACGAATTGTTTCTAAGTAACTTTAAAAATTAAATATTATATAAAAAAGCCTTTGGTCTTCGGATCAAGGGTTTTTTTGTTTTAAGGAGTACCAAATGGGAAAAAAAGTAACAAAACTATACGAAATAGAAAAATATAATGGAAGTATTCAACCTAAAAATACTAAACAAGTCTTATATTTATCAATACTAAATGATTTAAGTAAGAATTATATTTTTGCTACAGGACCTGCTGGTACAGGTAAAACTCTTTTGGCAGTGGAAAAAGGAATTGAGTTTTTTCAAAGAAAACTTTTTGATAGAATTATTATTACTCGTCCTGCTGTATCAGTAGACGAGGAGCACGGGTTTCTACCTGGTAGTTTAGAAGAAAAAATGGACCCCTGGGTAAGACCTATTCTAGATGTTTTTAAAGAACATTTTTCTAGAGATCATATTGACTATTTACTCAAATTAGAAAAATTAGAAATAGCCCCTCTTGCCTATATGAGAGGAAGAACTTTTAAAAATTCTTGGATTGTAGCTGACGAAATGCAAAATGCTACAATTAGTCAAATGAAATTATTATTAACTCGTTTGGGAGAAAATAGTAAGATTGTGATTACAGGTGACTTACAACAGCATGATCAAAAATGTTTAAATGGCTTACAAGATTTCTTAGAAAAATATCAAAATTTTAATTCTTCTTATATTTCTTCTATAATGTTTAATAAAAATGATATCGAAAGACATCCTGCTATTAAAGAAGTTTTAGAAATATACGGTGATGAATAATTTTTAAGAAAATAATTTTCTTGGATAGTGGCTTATTTTATGCTATACTTTATAAATGATAAAGAAATTAGGGTTAATAGTGTGTTCATGCCTATTCCTCGCGGCGTGCCAGTCTTATAATTGTGATGCTACAAAATTAGACGCTTGGAGGATACGCGTAGAAACACAAAAAGAACCTGATCGGAAAGAAGATACTTTATTAAATAAAATTAACATAGCACCAAAACTAACTTGTGAGTTTTAATGAAAAATTATTGTAAAGTTTGCGGAGATGAGTTTAGTTATAAACGAGCTAAACTTGGATATTCTACATGCTTAGAACACGGAGAAACTCAAAAAATATTTACAGTTTCTATTCCTTATAATAAAGGTCCTTATCAACTTATAAGTAGAGATAGCGTAAAACATATTGGAAGATAGTTACTTCTTGTCAACTGGTATGATATTTGTTATTATATATAATAAATTTTAACAACAGAGGAAACTATGAATAGTAGTTTAGATCGTGCTTCCTGGATTGCATATGGCAATACTGTAGTAAAAGAAATGGAAGAGTTTATTCAGAACTGGAAATATAAAGGATGCTCTGAATTTATTATGGGACAGACAAAATTTGACTGGTCCTCTCGCAGGACTAGTTCCCGTGGAGGAATGTATATGGTAGGTGGGATCTGGCAGCCTGGTATTTCTATTGCTATGCAACACTATACTCGCTCTAGCGATAACGTATACAGGTGGTATGAGTATAAGTCTTTCGATGATGATAGTATTATTGGCGGCTTTTATTCAGATAATCTTCTACACCGATTTAGGGCTGTAGTAGCTCATGAAATGGCTCATGCTATTCAGTATTGGCATTATTGGTATAATAAAACTCCCCGTCCGAAACCTCATGGAGATGAGTTTAGAACATACTATAGGCTACTTCGCGAGGAGTTTGTTAATAAAGATCTCCCAGATCAGAAAGAAATGGGGGCTGAGTACCGTAAGCTGCGTAAAATTGCAGTTACTCAAGAGCTTGGACCTATAAGGATTGCTGCATAATTGTTTGGTATCAAAATAAATTTTGATGGCGCATCACTCTGGTTGTATGATATACTACCCGGTGGAAAGAATCTACCTATACTATTTAATAATAAAATCACTGCACAAAATTGGGCGCAAGAACGTGGCTGGCGTTCTTTTACTATAGAGGAATATAAAAATGTGGAATAAAATTAAGACCTGGTTCAAAAAATATAAAATTGGAGGAACTCCTTATGCCTAATAATCGTGAAAAAGGAAGAGAAGTATTAGAACTAGCTCTTCAAGAACTAGATGCGGTAGCTGAACATTTTTATTCACAGCATAAGGCAGGAACAGCAGCCGCTGTTTTATCTTTATGTCGAGAGATTTATAGTAAGGCACACGGCCCAGAAGTAGCTGCTATGATGTTTTATCGTATGGCAGATGAACTAGCTGTAAAAAATTACAAAAAGTATTTCTAAAATGAGCTTTTTTCTTGCTATAATGATATTATTTGTGATATTATTAATCTGTTATGCTTTTGGAAAAGCTGTTGAAACTATAACTTATACTATGATTGCTAGCAATGAAGAGAGACACGAATTACATATCTATACTGAAGAAGATTACCCGCGACATTCCGTGCGCAGGAAATCAAACACTCGCCGCCTGTATCGTAAAAGGCAATAAAATTATTTCTTTTGGACATAATCAAAGAAAGTCACACCCTCTTCAGATCAAATTTGCTAAAAATCCAGATGCTATTTTTCTACATGCTGAAATAGATGCTATTAAGAATGCTCTAAAAGATGTAAACTCTTCTTTTCTTGAGCAGTGTACCCTATATATAGCTAGAACTAAAAAGAATGGTTCTGAAGGTATTTCTAAGCCTTGTAAGGGATGTAGAGCTGCTATTGAATCTTTTGGGATAAAAAGAGTAGTATTTACAACAGAACAAGAAAATATCTATGGAGAAATGACTAGATGATAATTTACTGGCGCGTATGCGAAAAACAAGAAACACAGAGTTTTACTCCCCGCTGGGAGAATAAAGATAAAAGAGAGCTTTTAAGAAAGTGTTGGATGTCTCTACAGCCTAGTGTAGAAGACTCCGACACTTTTATTATTTTATGGGACAAAGTTAGAGAGTCCACTGTAGACTGGTTAGTAAGACATTCTAAAACTTCTAATGTGCAAGTTTTAGAGTGTCCTATTTACGAACTTCCTGATGGAGTAGAGACTCAGTTAGGAGAGGTCATGGATGGTAGAAGGCATCATTATTCTGCTCTTGCAGAAACAATAGATAAAACTACTAAGATGTTTCCAGAAGAAATTCATTATCTTTGTAATGATGATTTCCTTCATTTACCACATGCCCTTTTAGCTATGAAATCGGTCTATAAGGGTGGTTGGGATGGATTTGTTGTTGCATATGACTATCCAGATCGATATACTATGGATAGAACAAGAAATTGTGATCTTCTTTTAAATGAGTATTCTCATTGGAGAACTATTCCTTCTTGTACAGGTTGCACTTCTGCTTTGGGTAGAACTTGGCAACAACATATTAAGTTATTTAAACAAAATGCTATTTATAATTCAGATTCTTTTACTTGGGAGATGTATGCGAAGTCAGGGTGTTTAGCACCTGTACCTGGAATGGCATCACACCTAACTCAAGGGTGTTTGACTCCGCGTGTAAATTGGGCTGAAATATACGATTCAATTTCTATTGGGGATGAAGACTGGTCATGAGTAGAATAGGCACTAATTTTGATATAAGTGGTAAAGCTATAAAAGATGACGATACCTATTTAGTAAAAGATAATACACAATTAGATTCTACTATAGTTAGTACTACAGAATTGTACCCAGGAAAAGCGACTAGGGGTCATAGTCATGACGGTCAGGAGGAAGTATACATCTTTACTGAAGGACATGGAGAAATGGCACTGGACTCAGATCTTTTTGAAGTAAATAGTGGAGATGTTATTGTCGTTAAGGGAGGAGTTTTCCACCGTGTTTGGAACACCTCTAAAAACCATAATTTAAAGATGATATGTATATTTGAAGGAAACCGAAATGAATAAAGTGGCTATTTATGGAACCGGAAAAACAGCAGAAATAGTACACCAGTATTTAAAAAACGAATACGAAGTCGTAGCTTTTTTAGAAAATAACTCTACTATTAAGAATAAGCATAATATTCCTGTAGTAGATGACTATACTTTTGATAAAAGAATTCCTATATTTGTAGCAATTGGAGTAAATAAACTAAATACCCTTAGACAAAATGTCTACTTAAGACTAAAAAGAGAAGGGTATAAATTTATAAGTTATATTCATCCTCGTGCAACCGTAGCTTCTACGGTTACTATTGGTGAAAATTGTATTGTGATGGAAGAAAATGTTATACAGGATTATGTTACTATTGGGGATAATAATATTTTATGGAGTGGAAATCATATCGGCCACCATACTCACATTGGTAATCATAATTTTATATCGTCTCATGTAGTTATTTCTGGTAATTGTAAAATTGGAGATAATAACTTTTTTGGAGTAAATTCTTGTATTGGAGATGAAGTTTCAGTGGGAAACTATAACTGGTTTAGTCCTCTAACTTCTTCTGTCGAAGATATAGGAGATGAACAATTATTAGTTCTTCCAAAAGAAGCAAGACCTGTTGTAGCTAAATTATCTACAAAGAGGTATTTTAAAGTTGAGATGGACTAAGTTAGGGTTAGTCTATGGACCTACGAATGATACGTGGTGGCAGTGCAGTCATGCGTATATTCCTACTCCTGTTATTTACGACGATTTTATTAGAGTCTTTATATCTAGCTGGGATAAAATACAGGTAGGAAGACTTGGGTATATAGATGTTTCTTTAGACAACCCAACAGAGATTAGATATATATCACATAGTCCTTCTCTTAATATAGGAAATGAAAAGTCTTTTGATCATCTTGGGATAACTCCTATGTCTTATATAAAATCAGAAGAGGTTTTATATATGTTATATACTGGTTGGGGAGAACATTCTGATTACCCTTATACACTATTTACTGGTTTAGCAGTAAGTGATAATCGAGGAGAGTCTTTTTCAAGAATTTTTGGTAAGCCAATTCTAGGTTCTATTAAGGGGGAATCTACAATTAGAACTGCGGCTTGGATACACTATGATCCGACATTATTAGAATACTGGATTTGGTATGTAGGAGGAGAAGACTGGTTTTATGCTGACAACAAATATACTCCTACATATGATTTAAGATTAATTCGTAGTGATAATTTATTTACTTGGGAAGATAAGCAATCTACCTTAGTTATGTCAGCAGATATAGCTAGAAATGAATATGCAATAGGAAGACCTTGCGTAATTAAAGAAGATAGTATTTATAGGCTATTCTACTCTAGTAGAAGGTATAATCATGGTTACTGTTTAGGATACGCAGAATCTGAGAATGGATATGATTGGGTTCGAAAAGATGAAGAACTAAATTTTCCGCGCTCTGATGTTGGTTGGGATTCTAAAATGCAGTGTTTTTCATATGTTCTTCCTACAAAATACGGAACTTATATGTTTTACAATGGTAATGAACATGGTAAAGCAGGATTTGGAGTGGCAATATTAGATGAGTGATATAATAAAAACAAAATTTGCAGAATTATCAGCAACACACCCGCAACACGATGATTTAGGTGTACTATGTCCTTTATTATTATCCTATGCCCATTTATGTAATCATATTACAGAATTTGGCGTAGATGATGGAACAAGTACGTGGGCGTGGTTATACTCTACTCTTTATGATAAAGATAAGATTATTAGATCGTATGATATTTATCCCGATTGTTTAATTGAAGAGCATAAGAAAGTAGTTGCAGAAGAAGGAATAAACTGGACTTTTGAAGCCAAAGATACCCTAGCTGAAGATTTTGAAATAGAAGAAACAGATCTACTTTTTATTGATACTGAGCATAATTACAGACAACTTTTACCTGAGTTACGAAAACACGGTAATAAGGCTAAAAAATTCTTGATGTTTCATGATACTTACACTTATGGAGCAAAGAGTTACGACGGATATGACAAAGGGCTAAACGATGCTATTGCAGAGTGGGTATTAGAAGTAAACAAAGCTAAAGAAGTTTGGGTCATTGATAATGTTTTTCTACACTCAAATGGCTTAACTATTTTAAGAAGAGTTTCATGAAATTAGTAAAATATAGTAATACTTATAGGGATGCTTGGGAAAATTTTGTAGACCACTCTTTTAACGGTACTTTTATGCACAAAAGAACCTTCCTTGAGTATCATGGAAATAAATTTCAAGATTGCTCTTTGTTAGTATATAAGAATGATAAGTTATGTGCTGTTTTTCCTGCTGCTTGTGTAAATGATAAGATTATATCTCACCCAGGATTGACAGTTGCAGGTCTTATCTATAATGATACTGTTAGAGGCCATGATATATTAGAGATTCTTATTGCTATAAAAGAATATTTTGATTATGCTACTATTGAGTATAAAAACACTCCTGTCGAGTTTCATCGCCACGCAGTACAAGATGATATTTGGGCGCTGTATAATCTTAATGCTACAAAAAAATCATGTGAGTTATCCTCTGTCTTAAATCCACTAATGACTAATTATGAGTATTGGCCTGAAAGAAAAAAAGAGCTATCGTCATTAAAAAATAATATATCTTTGTCTGCTATGAATCTTCAAGACTCAGATCTGGTTAATGAGTTTTGGAATAGTATTGTAATTCCTAATTTACAAAAACATAATACAACCCCTATTCATTCTGCTGATGATATCACGTATCTTTATAACCATTTTCCTATATTTGTAAAAGGATTATTAGCTAGACACTCTTCTGGAAAGATGTTAGGTGGTTTAATAGTATTTAGGTTCAATAAATGTTATCATGTTCAATATTCTGTTACAAACTCAAAAGGTCGTGCTCTGCACGCAATGTCTTTATTACATCACTATATGATAGAACATTTACCTACAGATATTCACTATTATAATTTAGGAAAGTCTACTGAAAATGGGGGAAGGCATTTAAATGTACCCCTATACTACTATAAAAATGGTTTTGGAGGCGGGTCTTTTCTGTATGAAACCTATGAATATTAAACTTAATGATGTTCAATCACAGTGGGCAGAAATTAAAGAAGATTGTTTACCAGAGATACATTCATATTTAGATGAAGGTATATATGTAGGATCTTCATATATACAAAGATTTGAAGAAGAATGGAGTAGATGGGTTAATATTCCTAACTCTATTTTAGTTAGTTCTGGAACTTCTGCCTATCAACTTTGTTTACAAGCTCTTAATCTTTATACTAAAGATACTTGTGTTTTGTTGCAAAATAATACTTGGGCATCTATTTTATTCATTACTAAACAGCTTGGATATAAGTATGATATTATAGATTGCGATGAGTATTTACAGTATAGTGTAGATAGACTTGAGGCATGGTTAGAAAATAATAGAAATCTTTATGAAAATATTATTCTAGTGCCTACTCATATTTTAGGGCATTCTTGTGATATGTTGTCTATTAAAAAACTGGCAGATAGGTATAATTGTAAAATTATCGAAGACTGTTCTCAGTCTCACGGAGCTATAAATACTTTATCATCTATTGGACAACATTCAGATATATCTTTTTGGTCTTTATATCCAGGTAAGAATTTGGGTGCTACTGGTGAAGCTGGTATAGTATCTACTTACAGTAATTCATTAAGCCTTTATGTAAGAGCATTGGCTAACTGCGGTATGAAAAGTAAGAATGAGTTTTTAGTTGAAGGCGGAAATCATAGGCCAGATGGTGTATCTTCTATTGTTTTATACCATAAACTAAAAAGGTTAAATGATTGGACAGACCGAAGAATAAATAATGCAAATGTCTATAATGCGTATTTTAATATAGAATATGCACCTTACTCGATTAAACATGTATTTCATTATTTTTATTTTTTTACTCATAGCAGAGATAAGTTACTAAAACATCTTGACTATGCGAATATACCTTATACGGTAAATTACCCGTTTACCCTTTCAAAATTAGAAAATATGCCTGGACAATTTTCTAATTCTACTGTACAATCTAAAGAAATAGTTTGTCTGCCTTGTCATCAATATATGTCAATTGGACAACTAATTTTTATAATGGAGGAAATTAAAAAATGGCGGTAAGAGTAACTGTGCGACTAAACTATGAATCTCCTAGGAGTGCTGCTGAAGTCAGTAGAACTACTAATAATGACCTAAAAATAGGTATGATATCAGAAGAGTATGTCCAACAAAATGATGAAGGAACAGTTTGGAACGTTATTAGAGTTTGGGAAACAGTGGAAGATCATATTACCTATGCTAATTCAGTTGTAGCTAGAAATAATGCTCCAGTATCTACTACAGCAACTTTTGTGTCTTTAGAGGAAATTTAAATGACTAATTTTGAAAAAGTAGCTGAGTTTATGACCTCTTTCAAACAGGATGTAGAAATAGAACCTCAATGGACTAGTGTATCTGAATTGAGATACAATTTAATAGACGAGGAGCTTAAAGAATTAAGACAAGCTCTTGATGAAAGAAATCTAGTTGAAGTTGCAGACGCTCTTACAGATTTACTTTATGTAGTGTATGGAGCGGGACACTCTTTTGGTATTAACCTTGACAAGTGTTTTGAAGAGGTTCATAATAGTAATATGAGTAAGCTTGGCGAAGATGGTAGACCTATTTATCGTGAAGATGGTAAAGTTCTAAAGGGGCCTAATTACTGGTCCCCTAATCTAAAAAAAATACTTAATGTTTAATGATAATTATATAAAAAACGAAAGAGATAGTATATATGAGGATTTTGAGAAAAAAATGTCTACTCAAAACCTTTTTTCTTCTCTTATGTTAGTTGATATTATGGTAACGGAGTTGTGTAATAGGACTTGCGAATTTTGTCCTAGGCATGATCCTGCTATATATCCTAATTTAAATCTACATATGGATTTTGATTTATTTAAAAAAATAATTGTAGATTTATCAGAGCTAAATTATCAAAACAGGTTATTGTATTGTGGTTTTGGAGAGTCTTTATTATATAAGCATATTTTTGATTCTATTTCTTTTATCAGAGACAGTATGCCTTGGCAACAGAATATTCACTTAGTATCTAACGGAGATAGGCTAGATAAAAACACAATAAAAGAGTTATTTTTAGCGGGGCTAAACAAACTTTATATCAGTCTCTATGATGGCGAAGAACAAATATATTATTTTAATAATCTTTTTTATGAATTAGGTATAGAGGAAGATAAATATCTACTTCAAAAATACTATAAAAGCAAAGAAGAAAACTACGGGTTTGTTCATTTATCAAATAGAGCCGGTAAATTATTTTCAGGTAGCTATAGTGGAGGTTGTAATACTCCTTTTTATGCTTTGAGTATAAATTATGATGGAAAAACGTTACTTTGTTCTCATGATTGGAATAAATCTGTAATAACTGGTGATTTAAATAGCCAATCTATTTATGATATTTGGGTTAACTCTTCCACTTTAAATAGCTATAGAAAAATGTTAATGTCTAGTAGAGAACAAAATCCTTGTCAAAGTTGTAATATAATAGGAACTTTGTACGGTAATAGATCTAAAAAAATATTATGCAAGTATATTTAATTGATATACCTATAGATAAGATAAAAGCTACGTATGATGATCCTAATCCTAAATTAAATAGAGGAATTTTTCAAGAATTAGTAATTTCAGAGTACAATAGAGGTATAACTTATAGTTCTGTAAAATATAATTTTTATGCAAAAAACATGGCTTTTTTATGTACTGGTTATAATTTACATGACATATTAGATAATGGTATGCAGTACCCTGTTAGTTTATATATTGATAATTATGGTGATGTTCTATGTCATCCAGGAGTAAGTAGAATTAGGGTATTAAGATTTTTAAACTATAAAACAGTAAAAGGAATAATATGTTTAAATAATCATAAAATACTTTCTCAAAATAATATAATTTTTGATAAACTTAATATGCCTATTTCTAATAATTTTAAAATAAATGCTTTACATAAATATGAATATATACCTCCTAACGGATTAGGTACTCCCTCAGAATATTACGGAACTACTGAATTTAATATTCATAAGTTGTCTTTATTTAATTTTTTTATTAAATTAAAAGATATATTTGTATATTCTGATTATGAGATAAATATTGATTCTTTTTATGTACCAAAAGAAACTAATACTAGATTAGTTTTTGATGAAAACTATGACTTTATAACAAAAAGATTAGTAAATATTCACAGATTACCTTTAAATAGTTATGAAACTACTGTTTCAAATGAAGGATTACATATTGTAGTTAAGAAACCTGTAAAATATAATTTATTAGAATTACTAATATTTTTAATTTACAAATACAGATCTTTTAAAACTAAAGATGAAAGTATAATTATTACTAATAATATTATTTTTAAAAGAGATGAAACTTATATATTACCCAACCATTATGCTTCTATTAAATATACTGGAGCACGTCAATCAAATAATTTAGAAAGAAATTAC
>Ga0070746_10001205_pt1 | contig 15545 bp, 16 predicted proteins | sample VirMetDEL_Mar_21_FD_77016 | JGI IMG/M metagenome (GOLD analysis project Ga0070746, IMG submission 77016) | Aqueous microbial communities from the Delaware River and Bay under freshwater to marine salinity gradient to study organic matter... | ecosystem: Environmental > Aquatic > Marine >... | reverse complement strand
TTATCACCTTTGGTACCTGTGGCGTTTCGATTACCTTTAAGTCCTTTAATTCCTTTGTCACCTGTTGGTCCCTGAACACCTTTATCATAATATGGGAAACCTTTCCAATTACCTGAACTGTCAACTAATTCAACACCATCGTCATCATAAATTGAAGTATTGGCTTTTATATTTAGACCACCACGTAAAATGTATAAATTATTAAATGTGCCCGCAGTCATATTAATACTATTTGTAGTACCACTAAACACCAATTTAGTTGGGTCTACTATTATAGCATTACTTGCAGATGTATCACCCGTAAATAAAAATTCACCACTACCAGGTATTATTTTTATATTCTTAGCCATTTAATACTTTCGCTTTCAATAAATTTATTCTTTGTCTTAATTGTTTAATACGACTGTCCTGTTCTTGCACTGCACCAATACCAATTGCAACCAATTTTCCGTACTCTAATGTTAAATATCCGTCATCACGAGTCAATACTACTTCAGGAACAACTTCTTCCATTTCCTGAGCAATAAAACCAATATCTTTTCCCTTATAAAGGTTAGCATGTCTTATTCCACCCTTCCATGTAAATTGAACACCACGTATTTTTTGTATACGAGATAAGTTACCTTTAAGAGTTCTAATGTTATCCTTTAATCTTTCATCCGATGCAGGTCCTTGAGGTCCTTTTGGTCCTGTTTGTCCCTTATCTCTCTCAGGTCCTGCTGGTCCTTTCGTACCTTTTTCACCATTATCACCTTTATGACCTTTAAATTCGGTCAACGAAGAACGACCTTTTTCACCTTTGTCCCCACCATCACCTGTCGTACCTTGAGGTCCTCTAACTCCTGAAGGACCTGTAGGTCCTTTTTGACCTTTATCTGTAGATTTTAAACCTTTAGCTCCTTTTTCCCCTTGAGGTCCTTGTCCACCAACAGTACCTTTACTACCTTTTAAACCTTTTGGTCCGATACCACCAAATGGTCCTACCACACCTTGAGGTCCCTTAACTGTTGATTTGGCACCTTTTTCACCAGGTCCGCCAGCTAAACCTTTGATACCCTTATCTCCTTTTGGTCCCTGTGGTCCTTGCGGCCCATCGGGTCCTAAATCACCTTTTAATCCTTTTACTGTAGATTTATCACCTTTAGGTCCTTTAAATCCTTTATCAGTCGATTTAAGACCCTTATTTCCTTCAGGTCCTTTTGGTCCTTTTGGTCCTGTAGTACCTCCTGGACCACCAGGCCCTTTAACAGTAGATTTTAAACCTTTTGGTCCTTTGGCAGTTGATTTTAAACCTTTATCACCTACGGGTCCTTTGTTTCCTTTATCGGGTGCTTCACCTTCCGCACCTTTTGGACCCTTTTCTCCTTGGTCTGAATTTGTTGGTCCCTGTGGTCCGACTACGCTAGATTTATTACCGATAATACCTTGCGGTCCTGTTATACCTATAGGTCCTTTATCTGCTGTAGTTCCTTTTGTACCTTTCTCACCTTTTTCATTACCTGTCGGTCCTTTTAGGCCTTTGGCTGTTGATTTTAAACCTTTATTACCCTCAGGTCCTTTTAGACCTTTGATACCTTTGATACCCTTATTACCCTTATTACCTTCAGGTCCTTTGTCACTAGACGCTGGTCCTTGAATACCTTTTTGACCTTTATCTGCTTGAGGACCTAACGCACCTTTTGGTCCCTTTTGTCCTTTATCTGTTGATTTTGGTCCCTTTGAACCTTGAATACCTTGAGGTCCACGGTCAGAAGAATTTGCACCTGTCTCACCTGTATCACCAATAGGTCCTGTAGGTCCTTTTGGTCCTTTAAGTCCTTTGTCGTTACCTTGTGGTCCCTTTAGACCTTTGATGCCTTTAAGTCCTTTATCTGTTGATGTAATACCCTTATTACCTTTATTGGCTTGGTCACCTTGCGGACCTTGTGGTCCCAATGCACCTTTAGATGAAATATTACCTCTACCTCCTTGAGGTCCTTGGTCTCCTCCACCACCTAAGGCACCTTTAATACCTTTGAGTCCTTTATCACCAGTTTCGTTTGATGTAGGTCCTCTATCACCTGTAGGTCCTTGACCTGCTCTAACACCTTTATTTCCATCACCACCTTGCGTTCCACGAACTTGTTTAGGTCCTTTTAGTCCCTTAAGACCTTTGATACCTTTAATACCCTTATCCCCTTTGTCTGATGATGTAGTACCTCTTTCACCTTTTAAACCTTTTGGTCCATTACCACCAATATCACCATCAAATCCTCTTACCTGTTTGGTTCCTTTTTCACCTTTAAGTCCTTTAAAACCCTTGTCACCTTTGTCCGATAACTCTCCTTTAGGACCTTTTTGACCCTTATCTCCATCAGTGCTTCTTACACCTTTATTACCATCGGTACCTTGGTCCCCAAATAGACCTTTTCTACCTTTCTCACCTTTGATACCTTTAATACCCTTTTGACCTTTGTCATCCCCCTTTGGTCCTGTCGGACCAACAGGTCCTGGTGTAGAAATCAACCCTAAAGGTCCAACCGCACCTTTAATATTTTTATTACCCTTTTCTCCTGTAATACCTTTTGGTCCTTTATCACCTTGTTGACCTTTATCTGTAGATTTTAAACCTTTATTACCATCATCACCAGTAACACCAACAACACTTTTTGGTCCCTTCGGTCCTTTAAGACCCTTCGGTCCTTTTAATCCCTTAAGGCCTTTAAGACCCTTATCACCTTTATCACCATTATCACCTGTGGCTCCGATTGGTCCTTGGTCACCATTATCACCTGTTGAAGCAATAAATCCTTTATCACCAATAATACCTTTAATCCCTTTATATCCTTTTTGTCCTTTAAGTCCTTTGATACCTTTATCACCTTTAACACCAGTGTCGGCATTCGGACCTTGGTCTCCAACAGAATTAACAGGTCCTTGAGGTCCTTGGTCTCCACCATCAGCTAATAATCCTTTGGGTCCTTTTATACCCTTAATACCTTTAAGACCTTTTTGTCCCTTATCCGCAGTTTCACCAGCATCAGATATTGGTCCTTTATCACCCGTATCGGCAATGACACCTTTGATACCTTTAACACCCTTAAGACCTTTTAGTCCTTTGAATCCTTTTAAACCTTTATCACCCTTATCACCGACAGCACCTTTTAGTGAAATAGGTCCTTTGTCCCCAACACCATCATTGATTGTAGTGTCTCCTTTTAAACCCTTAATACCTTTGATACCTTTTGTACCTTTTGGTCCCTTGGCACCTTTTTGTCCTTTATCTGTAGATGTTGGACCCTGAGGACCAATAGGTCCTTTACTACCTGAGTTACCTAAGGTTCCTTTGTTTCCGTCAAAACCTTTATTACCTTTGATACCTTTATCACCTTTTGATGAAGAAGGACCAGTGTCACCAGGATTCGTTTGAAAACCTTTATCGGCAGCATCACCCAACAAACCTTTATTACCATCAGAACCTTTCTGACCCTTTGGGCCATCATCACCTTTCAGACCTTCTGAGTTACCTTTCCAATAACGGTCACGAGTAATACTACCCACACCTTTTTGTGAGATATCACCTCTTAATAATAAATTGGAATCTATTCTTAATTCTTGACTAACAGTATCGAAAACGACCATTTGGTCACCGTTAGTACCTCCTGAAAAAACTAAAGTACCGTCAGACTCAACAGTCAAAGCAATTTTAGCACCTTGAGCGTTTTCAAATAAAATATATGGTCTACCCGTGGACGGGTCTGGTACTATTTTTATATTCTTGGCCATTAACTACAGTTCAAAGGTTTTTTATTCTTCTATAAATACTAACAAAAAAGTTTATTACGCTTAACTATAACTATTTTATCTTTAACCTTTGGCTTTTCTTTTTTATAATTGTCTCAATAAATACTTAAAATAACATTATATGTCTACATATATTATTGGAACACACTATAACGGAAAAAACTTCGTAAATCTATTAGCTAATAATTTAATTAGAGAAATTGAAAAAGAAACAAAAAATCACAACAGCGAAATACAAATCATAAACAACAAAAACTTTATCGTGGCAAGAGGTTATACCTCACATGAAGAACCAATAAACATATCAAAATTATTTACAGAATATTACAACGAACTTTTTGGTTTGGAGCAAGTTTTTAATGTCGTAGATTTGATTGAATATGGAAATAAATCAAAACAAAATCATATATACATTAACAAAAAATTTACCAAAGATTCATTAAAAGAATCTTTAATTAATCAGATTAATAAAGACACAGATAAAGGTTTGGATTATAGGTTTACCGCAAATACTGATTTAGGTATTGTACTTATCACAGGAAACGCACCAACGGAAGAAATAAAAAAATATTTTGAAAATCATAACTATTATGAAATAAAAGAACCAACAGAAACATTCGTCTCTGATTTATACTTTGGGAAAAACTTAAGGAGTTCAAAAGTATTTGAGTTTTACTTAAACTATATAACCTACAATATATTTGAACGAGGTCTCTGTAAAGATATTGAATATTCTTTTTATACAGAAGAAAAGTTTGAAGATATTAATTGGGAAAATATTAAATTTGAAGTTAAATCAAATTCATCAATGGTGAATAATGAATGGTTAAAGTCAATGATATTAGATTTATTCACCTTTGAACCTGAAGATATCATAGACCGATGGAAATTGCAATCATATAATTTCGAGGAAGACATCCTTCAAAGAAGAACACCAGTTTGGGAAATAAGAGATAAAACAGGTGAAATGATACTACTTTAAGTATCGTTTCACCATATCCAATGCCTGCGGCAAATCATCGAAATCTCGGTCAGGTGCCATTAACTTTACATTAGAGGCGTTTTTCTTTTCATCTAAAGTTAATAACATAAACGCTGGAATATATTCATTACCTGTTGCTTCAACAAATAAATCATACTCCTTCTCGTACTTGTCAATATCTCGGTCAGAAAATTTAATACCCTCCTCATTCAACATATCTTTCATATCTGTACAATGAGGACATCCTTTCATTGAATATAATACTACTTTTTTCATTTCAATATCATTCTATCATTTATAACTATTCCGTCAATATCACTTTGTTCAAATAATTCCAAAGCTTCTTCAATTGTCTCCACTATGGGTTGACCATTAATATTTAATGACGTATTTAACACCATTGGTATACCTGTGAACTTTTCAACTTCTTTAATTAATTCGTAATACTTAGGATTGTCTTTTTTATTTACAGTCTGTACTCTAGCAGTCCCATCAACATGAGTGATTGCAGGTACTAATTCCTTTTTCTTAACAGGACACGTATACAACATAAACGGTGAAGGTACATCAATATCAAAATAGTCCTGAGCATTTTCTTCAACAACAGATGGTGCAAAAGGTCGGAACCACTCTCTAAACTTAACTCGTGAATTTAATATGTCCTTCATATTTGGGTCAGTTGGATTGGCAATAAATGAACGGTTACCCAACGCTCTTGGTCCAAATTCAGACTTTCCTTGATACCACGCAATTATTTTAGACTCACTAATCATCTTAGCAATTACCGTTTTATCATACTCAACACCAATACTGTTGTCTTCGTACTTACCACCCGTATAAACAATCTCAGAATTACTATACTCAATTCTTTTATTATTTGCCAGATGATGTGCAACATATAAAGCACCACCTACTGCCAGTCCATCATCACCAGCAGCAGGATAAATGTATATGTTATCAAATTTACTTTCTTTTAAGATTTTATAGTTCACGTTACAGTTTAAAAACGAACCACCAGCCAAACATAAATTACCACCATTATATTCTTTAGTTATTTCATAAAGTTCATCTACAAATTTTAAGACTATTTTTTCAAAGATGTATTGTACGGAAGCTGCCGCATCCATACCTATTTTTTTATCCACATCTTTTCTTTCTAAAAGAGTATATTTCTTCGAACCAGTTGGTTTTTTATTATATAATTCTTTTTCCTCATCAACGAAATATCTATAACTATAAGGTGGTTTTCCAAGTAACTTGGAACCCATAACATAATAATATTTTGTATCACTATTGTCATGTGTAATACCAGGTTTAATAAAATCTTCCCATTGGGTTTTAGCTATTTCATTAGGTTCACCGTAAGAAGATAGCCCCATTAATGTGCCCGCCTTTGTAAGACCTGGACCTAATGATAAATAGTCAGGCATATAATCGTAAAACACACCGATTAAAGTATCAGGTGCACCCATATTTTCAAGTCTAGTGTTCTCACCGTAATGATATGAACCCGACTTTTGTGGGTAGTCTCCCGAACCATCCAAAGTTAAAATTACAGATTTTTCAAATGGTGATGTATAGAATGTTGACGCAGCATGTGCAGTTTGGTGATTAATGATAAATCCAGGTTTACTATAAACACCTTCAATTACGACATTAATTTTAAGACAATCGTAACCCCATCTATCAGTAATTGGTGGTACCAACCAATTATCCTTAAAGATATCAAAACCATTTCTTGTTTCATTAAATAATTCACCCCTATATGGATATAAGTGTCGTTCATCATCAAAGTATATTTTGATAAATTTACCATTTGTGTTCCATTCTGAATATCCTCCAACCGCGATATAATCAACATCATCAAAATCCAAATTGGCTTTGTTTAAAACATAATCAATAGCCAACCAATCGATACGCGATGTTTTTTTAACCCTATAAATTCTTTCGCAAGAAACAGATGCAATTAGTTTACCGTCTTTGACGATAGCAACCGCAGCATCATGTCCCAGTGTTAAACCAAGTATTACCATTTATATAATAGATTTTGCAAATTCCATTAATTGTGACTCTTGCAAAACACCTACTTTTGTTTCAACCAATTCACCACCCTTAAACGCTTTAATCGTTGGTATAGAACGGACACCCAACTCCATTGCAATCTGTTTATCAGATTCAATATCAAATTTATAAACGGAAACTTCACTTCCCTCTTCTTGTAATTTCTGAGACACCCTTTCAACAATAGGTCCCAAAATACGACATGGTCCACACCAGTCCGCATACATATCCACGATGAATTTCTCACCGCTGTTAATTTTTTCTCTTAATTCTTCAGTTGTTAATACTTGCATTTTTATATTGTTTTAAATTGTTTTAGTGAATTCAAATAGAATAACACACTGTCATTTGACTCCTCAGGTAATACGAAAAAAAACTTATATGTTTCCTCGTCAACCCTTTTTATAAAGTATAAATAACTATTACTATTATTAAACTTAACCAAACCTTCCTTATATTGAAGACTTCTCCCATTATAATATTTTATGGACCACAACAATAAGTTTTTTTCCATAATCTTATTCAAAGCATCCTTCACATAAAAATCCGTTTCAATAACAGAAGGGTACTCAATGGTACCCTCTGCTATCTTCAAAACTTTTTCAGGTAGTTTATATTCGACCACCTTTGGTTTGTTATCTTCCATTATTCACTTTCTCTTTCCATCGGTTCAGTCTTGAGCATTTCTCTTACCTCTTCACTGACTTCAACCTCTGAATACATATTATGTAATAACTTATTCAACTCCTCAGCATATCCAATGGACTCCGCAATAATATATGTGATACGATATGGGTCCGCATTGGATGCAGGTCTACGGTCTTCAACATAACCTTTCCACTCTTTCTCAGTAGATAAAGGTACACGAATTGAAGCACCACGGTCTGATACACCCCAACTGAATTTGTCAATGCTCTGCGTCTCATGCAAACCAGTCAACCTCATATCGTTGGATGAACCATAACATTTAATGTGGTCCAAATGTCTTGACTCAAACGACCTGAAGATTGCGTTGAAATAATCTTCCCCACCCTCTTCTCTCATCTTTGTATTTGAGAAGTTACAATGGAGACCAGAACCGTTCCAATCACCTTGAACTGGTTTAGGATGATACTCAATCTTAAACCCATAGTCCTCAGACATCTGATTCAAGATGTAACGTGATACCCATAAGTCATCAGCCGCTTTCAACTTACCTTTACCAAAGACCTGATACTCCCACTGACCTAACATTACCTCAGCATTTGTTCCAGTAACTTCAATACCCGACATCAAACAGTTCTCCATGTGCTGGTCAACAAATTCACGACCGTGAACCTGACCATTACCCACACCACAGTAATACTTACCTTGTGGTTCAGGGAAACCGTTTTTCGGGAAACCTAAAGGTTTGCCGTCTTTCATGATGGTATACTCTTGTTCAAAACCAAACCAAAGACCTTCTTCTTCCTCACCAATCAAAGAACGAGTGTTGGTCTCATGTGGTGTTCCATCTGGATTTAACACTTCACATAACACCAAATAACTATCCATTACACCCTTATTCATCGAGTTAGGATAAAGTCTTACTGGTTTTAATAAACAATCTGAGAAATGACCTTCGGCCTGTTGCGTTGATGAGCCGTCAAATCCCCATTCGGGGCAATCGTCTAATCCGATACCATGAAGTCTTTTTCCACCCACTTCATGAATAGGTGCGTCTACTACCTTTACTTTGCTTCTTAGGTTTGGTTCGGGGTAGTAACCGTCCAACCAAATGTATTCTAACTTAATTTTCATGTTAAAAATATATTTTTTAGAAGTATAAGAATTCCTTTATAAAAAATAAAGGGGAGTTACCTCCTCCTTTTACTTTTAGCAACCATTGGCCACAATTCAGTCTCGAAATCTTTGTGAATCAACTCTGGTGTTTCATTGACGAGTTTGATAACAGACTTTAACTTCCGTCTGATAATTGGATAGTCCTCATGGTCGAGGATGTGAGAGTATCTACCATCAAAGGTGATTGAGTAGTCATCGAAGGATAGTCCTTTGGTTGGTACAATGTCAACGTAATCAGATTCGATGATTTCGACTGCCAACTCTTTCATTCTATTCTCTCTCTTAACTATCATAGTACAAAGATAAGCAAAACTTTTTTAAACACGAAAGATATCACGAATTCTTTTTCGGTCACCTGGTGGTCCTGTTAAAACAGTTTTAACATCAACATTAATCACGTTACTCTTATTAAGTAAACCATTTAAATTTATATAAAAGATAATACTAATGTTGTCCTCTTCCAAATAAACAGCATAAGTATCATTTCCATCTATTAGGTATCCGATGTAGTCAGGCAATATAGTATTCATTGCATCAATAAACACTTCAGTGAATTCTTCAACACTTTTTAAGTTTGTTCGATTCCCTATTCTCTTAATTAAGTCGTGTTTTATACTATGGTTCCATTCAAACCAAACTTTAACCTTTTTATTATTGTATCTATTTTTTAAAGTAGTTTGTGTTGGTAGAGCTCTGTCCTCAGTAAATTTACGGTTCTTTTCAATTTCAAATCTATTGACCATAGATTTATCCACACCACTAATATTAGTCAATGCATCAGAAAATCTTACCTCATCAATGTAATTACTTAATACCTCTAATATAGACTTCATGTTATATAAATATAACAAAAACCCATCTTACCACATAAAAAAAGGGAGAACCTAAATTCTCCCTTTCTGTTTTTACTCTTCTTCTAATTCATAAATCGGTTCACCATCGGATTCAACCAGTCTATGACATTCGGCCAATAGTTCATCTTGTCTATCAGCGATTGATTCCATAAACTCCATCTGTACTTGGTCGTAATTCTCATCGTCCCAGTCCATATCAATTGTTGGGTCTTCCATCTCGTCATCTTCTTCCTGCCAAGAACAAGGTGTTCCATCCACGTCTTTTTTGATTACAACCGCACCAATCGGGTCAAAACCTTCATCTTCGTACTTAACCTCGATAACAACATCAGGGTCAAGTTCTGATAACATCTTATATAGATGTTTGAAGAAATCCATTGGAGGGTACCACGCAGATTCAATATAAAATTCATCTTCATATGGTGCATCGTATAAATAGTTCCATTTCGAACCTAAATTATCCAACGACCATGAATTCATGACACCACCATTTTCACTTACTTCTACATTATCGTAAAATGCATTAGCAAAGGAAGTAATATCACCTGTTTCACATTTGTCCAAACATTCGTTCAGACGGGCAATCGCATCTTCATTTGCAACCACCTTAATCATACTTTTTAAATTATTTGCCATTTTTTTTGATTTTTATTATTTGTTTATTCTTCTAAACGATAATCAGTACCACCATCTTTGGTATTCACCCATTCCCAGTCCATGTCCATTGCTTGTTCCATGACTTCATCCTGACCGTCATCACCTGAATTGTAAAGTTCAACTTGCTCGTCAGTTAGTTCAACCGCATAAAAACGGTAATCTGTTTCAATTTTAATTAGTTTTGCCATTTTAGTTATTTTTAATTTTTTATTTTTAAGATAATAATATATAAAAAAAAGGAGGGAGTCAAAACCCCTCCATAAAATTATTACCAATCGTTTCTCGGCATGTTATCTGCAAAACTTTCGAAACGACCTGTCTTACGATATTCTTCATTAGGTTCACCAATCTCAATCCAAGAATCTTCAAATTTTTCACGTGTATCAGAATATACTTCCATCTCATAGACCTCATCCATGGTCAAATCATATGACTCATCTTCACCGTAGACTTCGGCATTTTCTTCAGACCAATCATAGTTGTTATACACATTTTCATCCAAGTACTCTAACAACTCTTCTGGACTATCACCTTCATAAGGTGGTTCACATTTACGTAGTTTTTCTACGTCAACTTCAATAGGTTTAGACGCTTCCCAAACTGTGTAACGTTCAACCTTTCTTACATAAATTTTCTCTGACATTTTTTACTGTTTTTTGATTAGTTTAACGACCCTGACCACGATACTTCTTTTTGTAAAACTTAGCGTTCTTACTACGCGAAGTCTTTGTTTTTGCATGGACACCTGGTCTTCTTTTACTTACACTATCTAAAGTGTTTACGGATGATAATTTAATTTTCGCCATTTCTTTTATTTATTTTTATTAACTATGATACAAATGTAAAAATTATTTTTTACTGAAACAAGTCAAAGTCAAAAAAATCTTCTTCTTTTATTTCTTCATTATCCCAAACAGGGTTTCCGTTAAAAAATCCTGATTTATCTTCATCCTCAAACAATGCCCTTGCCCTTATAAGCTTACCATTTTTGTATTCTTTTTTCATAATAGGTAAGTGTAAAATATCTTTTTTATAAAGTTTGTTTACCAATTCATCTAAGATTTCTATGGGTGCACTGTAACGAGGTGACAAATCTTTGTTGAACTTTCCAAGTGATTGTATTCTAATCATTGCGTTTCTTCTAAACAGATATTCAATAGTTGCTCGGTCTTTACCATCAACACTACCTTCCCTTAATGAGATAATTAATGATTGTGGCTTTTCTACGTATGTTCTAACACAATTATTTTGGATTGCGGATTCTTTATTATAGTCATCTGTGGATAAAAGTACTACAGGATAATACTCACCACCGTCCATACCGTAGATAACCTCTTCTATTTTTTCTTTGAAGTGGTCACCATAACTTCTGGTTACCACACCTTTTGAATATGAATCCAACAGGTTTGAAATTTCATAATGTTCGTGGTCAAAAGAGTGACGGTCAGTAAAACTCATCTTATATTCGTAATCATACTCCTTCTTTAATTTATCAATAATTTTCAGGTGGTCCAAAATCAGAGAAAATCTAATATTGTTATTTAATATATTAACAATTCTCATTTTATCTCTTTTTGTAATATCAAAATCAATGTTACTTTTATAAGTGTTGAAATTCTTTAAGTGTAAAATACCTGTGTACCCTTCATTTGAAACAAAGACATGTTCGTCCAACATATTAAAATAATCAACACCCAATAAATGATAAAGGTGTGCCATTCTCGTCAAATCAATGTTATTCAGTTGGTTTAATAGTTTCTTAACTCTCTTACCCCCCAATTCCAATTGATTCATTATTAAGGTAACAATGTTAATATGTTTTCTTAATTCTCTTTTTTCAAAGCGAATATTGTTGTATTCGTAATATGTGTTGGGGTATTTAAAACCGTTATGTTCCAAATAAAATCTAAACAACTCAACATCGAACTTTTTCAAATTGTCCAAGTAAATTCCAGTTCTATTACCTAAGATATTAGTAAACACTTTTATAACTTCATCAGATATTTTATCACCTGATGTTGTACTGACAACATAGTTCACTTCAGGACCGCTCGTAATATCTCTAACATATCTACGTATCTTTAACTTAAATGAAGAAGCATAACTATTTGAAAAGTCATTTGTCCTAATTTTTTTGGAGATGACCTTTTTATTCTTTTTTTCTATTTCACCAAAGTAAAAGTTTTTGGTTTTTAAATTGTAAGTTAGGTAAGTAAGGATTCTTCTAATTCTAAAATAGGCACCACCAGGTCTTCTACTTTTATGTGTTTCATATAACTTCAAAGATAATTTGTTGTCATATTCTTCAATCACCAATGTTATCTTTGTAGTTTCAACACCAACAGTTTTATCACCATAATGTTTTATAAATTGTTCTTCCTCTACCTGATGTCTTTTTTCTCCCGTGAAATAACCATACTTAGGTATCTTACTACTTCTATATGTATTTTTCATAATATTTTCAACATAGAAATCAACATCTATTGAGTCATCATATTCGAAAATATGGTAAGTAGAAAAAACTTTTTTATAATGAACAGTACGATTATTTGACATCAGTATACTTTTTTTCAAATATAGTTGAAATAAAAAAGGGAATCAAATGATTCCCCCGTAATAATTCATGTTAGATAATTTTATATAATACCCTCGTTCACTTAATTTCTCACACATCAAAATATCCCAATCCAACTCAGTAAATCCTTTGTCGTTATTTTTCAACCCATTCACACAATAAGGTATTACACTATTTTTAATAAGATGAATACCAAATGTGTATTTCACATTCCAAATGTTTCGTTGTTTGTATACCCTAACATTTTCCTTAATTTCTTGACTTGCCATATCAAAGTTAACCCATGTTGAACCTTCTTTACAAATCATCGGACTAACTATTAGATTTCCCTCATCAATCAACATCTTAAGACCTTTTCGATTTCTGAAGATATGATTTGATTCCATTAACATAACATAGTCACAGTTATTAAATGATTCAATTAAGAAGTCTTTCCTCGACCATATACGACTACCATAATGCATAATCGGAACAAAACTGCGATAAAGGTGTGAATATTTTTCTTTAAACAAATCAACCTTATAGCTATGTTTTTTATTTGTATAATAAACCCATAAGTTTATATTCTCCTTTGGATATTCTAAAAATCTTATATGGTCGAACGCTTGGTTGATATCACCAATCTCTTCATCCAAAAATAATCCAATATTAACCACTTTGGTGTCGTCATATTCTTTTTTATCCATCAACTGTTTTGAGCCATAACCTTTGGTGAATTGACCAAACATCATAACGCCAATCTCATTTAGGAAGTTTTTAACATAACTACCACCATTACCGTGAACAACAGATGGTGTTGTTTTTGTTACCTTATTGTTTAGTATCCCGTGGTCATCGACCTCAACATCATCAGTCGCATCACCAAGCGTTTGAAATATTTCTTGATTATAATCCAATATGATATTTTTCTTACCACCCAACGATTCAAAAAATCTTTCAGTATAATAAAGCTGGTCATCATAATCATTCTGAACCCCAACCTTATTAATAATCTCGTTGATGTGGTCCCCATAACCAATAAAACCACCAGAGTTTAAGAATTTATAATCTGTTGGGGATATAGGATATTGTGTTTCCAATCTACCGTCAGGCCAACAGGTCTTCTCTGCAGAGAATACCACAGCACTTTTCATATCCCTAAACTTTCGAACAATATTCTTTGGATTGTCATTAAAAACAACATCATACGAATCTGTAAACATAATAATATGATTACCCAAATCAGGATATGTTTTTAACTCCTCTTTTAATAAGTTTATCTTTTGTGCACCACCAGGTTTTAACAAAACACCATTTGCGGCTTCACCACCAGTCCACTCTTGACCCAACCCTAAAATCTTATATGGGATATTGTAGTAATGACATGATTGTCGGAATCTCTCCAACGCATCGTTGTCCTCCGTTGCGACCGTGATTACCATAAAACGGTCGATTCCATCGTTATAACTATTTTCTCTAAAATACACTTCAGTCTTCTCAGTTTCTGAATTATCAAACGCATGGACCTCAGGGTTAATTACATTATTACTTAATGCCAGTCCCGTAAGGGTGTCGTTATCTTTATATCGATGAGTAATGTAACTTAAGTTAGGATTTGGTGTGCCCAACATTATCGGAACAAACTCATCTGATGGTATAAGATTGTTTAAATAATTACTGTTATATAACTTTCTTGCACCATTTGGTGTTAAAACATAGGCCAAACACCAATAAGAAAAGTAAGGGTAAACCACCTCATCGTAAATAATTTCTTCTTCTCTTTGGTCTTTTTTAAATCGACCCAAATAAAATAACTCCCAATGTATCTCGTCAAGTCCTCTTTGAAATGATTTTACCCTCTCAATAAAGTCATCAGCAAATACCGCATCGTCCTCAATGATAAGGGTGTTTCCTTCATTTTTAGAAGCAAGTCTCCAACAATAGTTATGAGACAATGCACAACCGATTTCACCTTTGGTCATACCACGACCAAACATGGGGTCAAAATATTCTATGGGAATTTTTACGTTGTTTTGAAGGTAAGTGTCGGATAAAGTTTTTCCATCAAAAGCATCTATTACCTGCACATCACATAGTCGGTCCAATCCGATAGTCTTAATACGTCTTTGGACCTTTTTTAATTTATCAGGTCTACGTTTAAGATTAATAATATATATGGTATCAAAAAATAACTCAGACATCAATTAAGACAAATTTCACCAAACTTTGTATTTTGAAAAATTTGCGTGGGTACTTTGTTATCAGGACCCATCTGATTGATTTTAAGTACAATCTCGATAATCTGTTTTTTGGTTAATTCTAATTCTTCACCATTCTCATAGTTTCTATTTACCGTAGCATAAACTTCATTAAAAAAATCTTCAGGCTTTCCTTCCCCAATCAGATTTTTCAATTCACTCGGATTTTCTTTAAAGAATTCTTTAAATTGTGAAAAATAGATTTCAACATCAACATTCGACATAACACAAATTTTTTCTAAAGTTAAGTGAAATACCTTAATATTTCAATGGCTTAGTCTAAAACTGTGATACCTTTGTCAGCAACCATTTTTTGAATTTCTGCAGGTAACTTAAATGCTGGTGAAACATTCTTTAAATTAATAAGACTTAAATCTTTCATCTTATATTCATTACCCGACTTGTCTGCTAACTGAACAGGTAATGTAGTTAATCTAGGATTGTCCGCAAGTGATATAAACATAAGTTCAGTTAATTCAGAAACCTCTTTTGGTAACTCACTTAAACAACCCGTGATATGAATAACAATTAGTTTCTTGAACCTTGAAATACTTGGCGGTAAATGTAAGTCTAAT
>Ga0070746_10001204_pt1 | contig 15565 bp, 20 predicted proteins | sample VirMetDEL_Mar_21_FD_77016 | JGI IMG/M metagenome (GOLD analysis project Ga0070746, IMG submission 77016) | Aqueous microbial communities from the Delaware River and Bay under freshwater to marine salinity gradient to study organic matter... | ecosystem: Environmental > Aquatic > Marine >... | reverse complement strand
CGAACCGTTCCTTCGCCGGGTCGAACAGCTCGCGCGCGATGCGGAACTTCCCGCCCACCGATTCGACGACGGCGTACTGGCGGTTCATCTCTTCCAGGCGCGGGTTGATTGCGAACTCGCGAGCGCGCTGAATCTGTCGCTTCACGTAGCGGTCGACCATCGCGGCATTGCCCTGGGCGTAGACGTGCTCGCTGATCGCCAGATCCTTGTCGAGCAGAACGGCGGCCATCATGTTGTCTTCGACTTCGGCGCGGACCATCTCGCACACGACGTACCACTGCCAGTCGCTGCGGCTGTTGCCGCCGGTCAGCGGCTGGTCGGGGTCGTGGCCCATGACGATGGCGACCTTCGCCCGGCTGCTGATCTTGGACAGCTGCGGGTGCTCGTCCAGGTCGGTCACGCTGACGCGGGGCAGGTTGCCGCTGATCTCGACCTGCACCTGATTGCGCGAGCCGGTCAGCGTCGCGCCCTTCGCGACCTGCGCCTGCTCGAACTCGTCGATCGGGTGGACCAGCTCCCAGTCTTCGCGGATCAGCGACGCCATGACGGGCTCTTGCCCGCGCAGCCGCTTCTTCTCGTTGGGCCAGTTGATCGTGCCCGGCAGTCGCATGATGCGGTCGGCGTTGTGGCATGCGTCCGCGTTGAACAGCTTCGCGATCTGCACGTTGTAGCGTTCGGCGTCTTCGATCTTCGTCAGGTCGCCGTCGACCGTGATCGGCTCGGCCAGCTTCCAGAATGCTTGATAGCCCCCGCCGCTGAACAGGATCAGCGTCGGCTTCGGCAGGTCGCCGCTATCCTCTTGCAGCTTGGCCAGGATGCGCTTCTGCTCGTCGCGCAGCGGCTTGTCCTTCCGCGGGTCCACGTCCACATGCAGCCAGTCGATGCTGCGCACGTTGGCCTTCCCGGCCTTGCCGTTGTCGGGGGCGGTCACCGTGTTGACGTGGAAGTACACGTTCCGCTCGGCCTGCGCCTGCGTGTCGATCCAGGCTTCCATCTCGGCGACCGTGTCCGGGCCGAAGGTGGCGAACGCCTGATTGCCGCGCGTCTCGTGGAACGCGCAAAGCGGCCACGGTCCGGCGGGGTTGAACTGGATCAGGAACTGAACAGCTGCTTTGCAGTCGGGCGTGGTCGTCATGGTGTTGCGGGGTCGGTGGAGTATAGCTTACGCCACAGCTATGTGCTGAACAAGTTCTTCCGATTTTGGCGTTCGGTCCCAGGTTGCCAGTGCCAGCTCGAACAGCTCGGCCTTCGTCGCGTTGCCCAGGTGCTTCGCGGCCGTCATTCCGTCGAACAGCAGCCAGTCGCCGGCGATGTTGAGCATCACCCACGCGCGGCCGTTTACACGGTCCCAGCGGATCAGCCAAATGCGTTGCTGTTGCGTCAGGTCGTGGTCCAGCTTCACCGGGGTGGCCTCGCGCGCCGGCCATTGGTTCGTCGCTTTGCACTCCACCCACCCAGCTGTGCACGCCACGTCGGGCGTGCCGGGGTGCGCGCCGCCGTTCTCGACGGCGAAGGCGCCGAGCGGGGCCAGCAGCTTCACGACCTGCCGCCGCATGTCGCGCTCTAGCATCGCGGCCCCTGCGGTCCGCGGCCCTGGTTCTGGTACTTGCCGCCGTAGACGCGCTCGGGCGCGCGGTCCATCTGGTGGAACACCAGCTGCGCGATCGGTTCGCCGTGCACGATGGTCGCGTCCTCGCTGCCGTGGTTGACCATCAGCAGCGACGGGTGCCCGATCCAGCCGGGTTCGAGCACGGCCTGCGCCGTCAGAACGCCCTGCCGGGCCCAGGTGGACTTATCGCGGGCGTAGCCCACCACGTCGTCGGGCATGGTGATCATCTCCAGCACACCCAGCAGGATCGACTGGCCGGGCCGCAGCAGGATGCCGTCGCCGTCGGGCGTCATCACGTGGCCGTAGTTGTACCAGTCGTCGCGCGGCGCTTCCAGGTCAGCGCGCACGTCGTAGCCGGCGTGCGACAGGCCGAAGGATTTGCCGCGGAACTTCTCGGCGGGAACGCACGGGGTCACAATGCCCAGGTCGCGGATGGTGGAGTCGGAAAGGATCATTTGATGTTCCCCCAGTCGGGGCCGGTCTCGATGTCGCAACGTGTCGGCACGCGCAACGGAATAGCGTCGACCATGATCTGGTTCAGCTGGCGCGCTTCGTCGTCGCTCCAGATCGTCAGGTCGAGTTCGTCGTGGACTTGCAGCTGCATGCGCACGCCGGCGTCGTCGGCGTCGACCATGGCCTGCTTCGTCTGATCGCCGGCGCTTCCCTGCACCAGCCGGTTCAGCCCCTTGTGCGCCCACTCCATCTTCCCGGTCTCGGGGTTCGTCGGGAAGCGGCAGCGGCGGCCGGACAGGGTCAGGATGTACCCCATCTTCTCGGCCTTCTTCCGCACCATCGTCTGCAACGCCTTGACGTAGGGCACGCGGGCGTTGAAGCGGTCGAGCAGCATCTGGCCTTCGTCGCCGGCCACCTCGAACGGGCGCGCGCCGCTCTTCCGCAGCAGCCGGCCGTCTGGGCTGTTCACGTCGTGCAGCAGCCACTCGCGGGTGCGGGTGTCCTTCACGACCCACTTCGTGGGCATGCCCAGCGAGCGGGCCAGCTTGCCGCCGCCCATGCCGTAGCACAGCCCCAGGAAGATGGTCTTCGCGTTGCCGCGCAGCCCCTTCATGTACTTGTCGCCGTCGATGTAGCCCTGCTGGTTGTAGTCGTCGTACACCATGCCGGCCATCATGCTGTGGTTGTCCCAGTCGGGCAGCTGGCAGGCGGCTTCCGCGGCGAGCGCGGCAGCGCGCACGTGCGGTTCCATCTTCACGTTCGGGTCGCTCGCGACCAGTCCGGCGTAGTGCGTGATGATGCGCGGTTCCTGGCTGCTGAAGTCCAGGCAGGCCCACCTGCCGCCCTCGTCGGGCTGGTAGATGCTGCGCCACATCGGGCCGATCTCGGGGTCGCGCGCCGGCTGCTGTTGCAGGTTCGGATCGCTGGACGACAGCCGGCCGAACGCGGCGCCGATTGCGTCGTCGTCTGCGCCGCCTTCCTTCGCGGCCTTCAGCTGGTTGAACGTGCAGTGCACGCGGTAGCTGCCGTTCGTCTCGATGGCGTGGTCGCGGATGCTCGCGCAGAACGTCGTGCGGATCTTGTTCCACCGCTTCGCCATCAGGATGGCGTCGGCGAGCGGGGTGCCCAGGGTGCGCAGCCACGGCGACGTGACCGACGGCTGCCCGCCGGTGGTCTTGCCGGTCTTCTCGCTTATCTTCTGTTCGGTCAGCGGAACCTTCACGCCGGCCTTCTCCAAGCACTTCGCCAAAACTGCCGACTTCGACGTATCTTCGGGTGTAATGGCGAACCCGGACAGCTTCGACACTTCCTTGCACGCCTTCGACTCGCGGCCCCAGGCGCGCGCGTCGATCTCTTCCAGCTTGTCCATGTCGATGGCGACGCCGCGCCGGCGCATCTTCAGCAGCACGGGCAGCAGCCGGCTTTCCAGTTCGTAGACGTTGCCCAGGTTCTGGCGGGCGACCTCGGCTTCCTGCTTCGCGATCAGCGCCATGGGCGCGCGCACGTCCTGCACGGCGTAGGGGTCGACGATTCTCGCCGGCGCCTTCCACATGTCCGACTTCGGGTTCAGGCCGTGTTCCTCGGCCCACGCCTTCAGCTTGCTGTCGTCCTTCCCTTCGATGTTCCAGCGGGCACACTGCGCATCGAGCCCCATCTGGTGGAACTCTTCCGCCCAGAACCAGCGGCCGGTTTCCTTGTCCTGCACGCGGTGCATGGTCGGCTGGTCCAGCAGCGGGCCGGCCACCATGATGTCGCGGAAGCGGTGCGCGTTGCGAAACACGACCCGCTCTTCGGCGAGGTAGTCCATGTCGTACGGCAGGTTCGTGCCGATGATCTCGCCGCGGAAGTGCTTGGCCTGATCGCGCAGGTACTCGAACACGCGCGCCGGGTCGTCGTAGTTGCCGCCGCCCTCGTGCCGGATCGGCAGGTAGAACGCGGGGCCGTGCTCGTCGCCGCAGCAGAACGAAATGCCGGTGATGTACCCGCCTCGCCGCACGCCGGGGCCCAGCTTCTTCAGCTGGTCGTCGCGGGTCTCGGTGTCCACCGCGACGCGGCGGAAGTCTGCCCAGCTGGGCAGCTCGGAAAGGCGGGTCAGGATCATCAGTTGACGAAGGTGTGATTCAGGAGAAGCGAGCGCAGTTCGTCCACGCCCCTATCATTGTACACGTCGATCGTCACGACGCCGGGCAATTCCAGGTATTCGCGGCTGTCGCTGCTGAAGTTGCAGCCCGTCCGGCGCATGCGAAGCAGCAGGCAGTTCTCGGCGCCGAAGCGCTCGACGATGGGCGGGGTCTCGACCATGAACCCGCTGTCGGTGATGATCGCGGTGCCGGTGCTCAGGTTCGCGATGTCGGTCGCCAGCACCTTGCCGAAGAAGTCGTCGCCGTGCAGCGGCTTGATCAAGGTTTCCGATACGGCGATGTAGTACTGGCGCCAAGTCTTACCGAACAGGTAGGGCTGCGGCTCGTCCTTCACGTCTTCGAAGAAGTCGGCGGCATGCTCGGCGCGCTCGGGGATGGCGTGCGGGGCGAACGCGGACACGAGCCGGTGCGCCATCAGCTTCAGCGGCTCGGCGAACTTGAACAGCTCGCCGCCGGTCGCTTCGGCCAGGATCTCGCCGGCGGTGTCTTTGCCCGAACGTGGCGGGCCGTTGATGAAGATGATCTTCACAGCGACACCTTCCTGCGCTGGTTGATGCCCTCGGTGGCCAGTTGGACCAACGACGTGGTGATGTCCACGTACCAACCTTCGGCGTCCTTCACGTAGCTGACTCTCGTCACCACATGCTCGTCGGGCACGTGCCCGCTGCTGAACTTCCAGTGGACGGTTTGCCCGACAGCTGGTACGGCGGGGAAGAACTGCGCTTCGCCATCGAAGGCGAAGATGTCGGTGTCGTTCTCTCGGGTGATGTAGATGTAGGCTCTGATCATGGGAAGATGCGGGTGTGCGTTTCGGTCAGGATGGAATGCATCGCGTCGGCATAGGCGCGGATCTCGCTTTGCGCGTCGCCGCCGCGGCGTAGGAACAGGAAGTTGAGCAGCGAACTCGCGTTCATCTGCACGATGGCCGGGTAGTAGCACGCGGCGAACGGCAGGAACAGGCGGGCCTGCTCGCGGGCCACGCCGCATTCCAGGGCGAACTCGTAATCGTCGAACCCCCGCTTGATCGCCTTGCGCAACAGCATGGACAGGTGAGAACCACAGTACGGGTCGTAGTCGTCGTCGCCGTGTTCTGCCAGCAGCCCGTCGCTGCCCTGCTTGTTGTCCTTGGATTGCAGGCGCCACTCGTTGGCGGCCACCTCGTAGAACTGGTCTTCGTCGAACGGCACGTAGCGCCCGCTCACGAAGTTGTAGCTGGCCATGCGGTGCCGCACCCAGTGCCACCACACCACGACCGGCGCGACCACGCGGAACTTCGCCACCATCATCTCGGTCGGCGACTTGTGCGCGTGGTCCATCAGGTAGCGAAACAGCTTGTCGTTCTGGTGCTCGGGATAGTCGGCGGCCTTGCGATTGAACGAGACGCGCGCGGCATCCACGGGCGCGTCGTCGTCGCCCATGAAGTCGATCAGCTCGATGCTGCCCTTGTCGAGCACATCGCGCCGCAGGTCCATTCCCCGCAGCGCTTCTTCGCGCTGCTTCTGCAACGCGCGGATCTGGTCGCGAATCACTTGTACAGCCCCTTCGTGTAGCCGTAGAAGATGGCGATGCGGCGCTGCTCCGGGCGAAGCCGGGCCATCACCGCGTGAATGTAGCGCTCGCGATGCGGCGTCAGCTTCTTCGTGAAGATGCTGCGCGGGAACAGGCGCTTGACGTACTTGCGCGTCGCCGGGCCCTGGTCCGTTCGCCGGCCGGCGCCCCAGGGTGCGAACACCTTGCGCTCGTCGATCTTGGGTTCGCCGAACATGGCGTTCTTCAGCTTCCGCAGGTTGTCTCCGATCCAGCTCATTGCTTCTTCCTCATTGCGTTGTTGACCGCGTTCGCCATCGTGGCGTTCGCGCTGGCCTTGTTGATGGTCGTGGCCACGGCGGCCAGCGCCTGCCCTGCACGTTGCAGCGCGGCGCCCACTTCCAGCAGCCCGCACGGCACGCAAGGCGCGAACACCTTCTGCCCGTCGGGCTTCTCGGTCACCGTGCAGCCGCACGGCTTCCGTTCGATCTTGTCTTTCTTCGTCATTGCTTCACCTTACCACGTGTTCGGTCAGCATGCCGACCGCCTTGCTGTATTTCTGCTGCACGCGCTGCCGGGTCACGCCCAGCCGCTTCGCGGTGTCCGTCTGCGTCACGCCGGCCAGCTGGTCTTCCATCACCACGCGCAGGCCGGCCGGCAGTCGGCCGATCGCGGCGCGCAGCGCTCGGATGTCGTCGGCCAGCTCGGCCCGTTCGGCCGGGCCCGGCGTCTGATCTTCCAGCGTGGACAGGTAGCTGAAGCCGTCGCCCAGCTCGTAGTCCAGCGATTGCGGGCGGATGCCCTCGCCGCGGCGCAGCGTCTTCGTCGGCTGCACCTGCATGCTGAAGGACTGCCGGGCGATCATGCTGAAGAACGTGTTCGCGCTCGCCAGCATGGCGTCGTGGCGGTCCCGGTAGGACCAGCAGCGCAGCACGGCTTCCTGGATCGCGTCTTCGGCGTTCAGGTGCGCCACCCATCCGGTTCGATGGTTCAGGGCGGACCACGTGCGGCGCACGATGGCGTAGAGTTGTTCGGTAGATGTCATCGGATCAGGGTCAGGCGTTCGCTTGCTCGGGTGACGGCGGTGTAGAGCCACCGGCCGGCGTCGGCGCGGAAGTACCGCGACTCGTCGAATACTATCACACTCGGGAACTGGCTGCCCTGGCTTTTGTGGCAAGTCAGCACGTAGCCGTACGTGAACTCCTGCGTGTCGCCGCTGCTGTCCCAGCGTTCCAGCTTCTCGCCGCGGAACGGCGCCTGCCATGCCTCGATCGACTGCGGCGCGGCGCCGTCCTCGATGAACAGCTGCAACGTGTCATCGCCGAACAGGCGGGCGTCGGCGCCGGCCGTGTAAATCTCCCCGTTGAGCAGGCCCAGGTCGTGGTTGTTCCGAAGGCACACGAGCCGGTCGCCCAGTTGCGGCATGTCGGACGTGCGGCCGATCAGCTCGCGCACGCGGCGGTTCGTGGCGTGCCGGGTCTTGTTGCGGCCGACGATCACCTGATCGTAGCCGGGCACGTCGTCGGGGTTCAGGTCGCCGCGGGCCATCACCACGGCGTCGCCCCAGTCGCAGTACTCGATCGGCTTGCCCAGGCGGATGTCGGTGGCCAGTCGCAGGATGCCCGACTCGCGGGCCTGCCGGTGCACCTCGGTCAGCATGAAGTCGGGTTCGCCGCCGGTGAAGAAGCCGGCGCCGCCCACCGGGGGCAGCTGCGCGGGATCGCCGAGCACCAGCACGGGCACCTTGAACGACAGCAGGTCGTCGGCCATCTGGCCGTTCACCATCGAGCATTCGTCGATGATGATCAGCGCGGCGCTGCGCACGTCGGCTTCGTCGTTCAGCCGGAAGTTCGGCGCCTTCAGGTGCTCGATTTCTGTTTGGATTCGGATGCGTAGTGCGGCCTTCTCGGCGTCAGTGCCTGCTTTTTGCAGCTCTAGCTGCAACGCCTTCAGCCGGCCGGTGCCCTTGCTGTTCGGGGCGTAGATCAGCCGGTGGATCGTCGTCGCGTCCTCGCAGCCCTTGTCGCGCATCACGCTCGCGGCCTTGCCGGTGAACGATGCGTACGCCACCCACCCGTCCACGCCTTCGGCGAAGTGCTTCGCCAGGGTGGTCTTGCCAGTGCCGGCGTAGCCGGCGAGGTAGAAGAACGGCTTGCTGCCGGTCCGCATCCACTCGCCCACCTTCTCCAAGGCGGTCAGCTGCTGCGGGCTCCAGTCGTGGGTGTTTGTCATGGTTGCGTGCTTGTCATCTCGTGGATGACAAAAAAGTGCAGCGGCATACGATCCGCTGCTTCCCCTGCCGGGCGCTTTGCGCCCGCGTACGTTCGGACTATGGATTCCCGGCAGGTTCGGGGGTCGGGATCAGAATGCGCTGCCGCCGTCCGACTCGCCACCGCCGTCGGTGCCGGTCTCGGCCTTCGACAGATCGGCCTTCGCCTCGCCGCCGTCGACCATCGCCTTCAGTTCCTTGGCGGCCTGATACGCGGGGTTGTCGGGCGTCATCAGCGACTGCTGCACGTTGTTGTCGACCGCGAACTGGATCGCGTAGTTGAACCACGTGCCATCGTCGTTCGCCTCCTGCGCCGTCGTCAGCACGACGCGGTGCGCGAACATCGGCGGGTTGCCCTTGCGGCCCGTGCCGTCGTCCACGAGGCAGTAGCGCACGCGGTTGATGAACTTCTTCTTGTAGTGCTTGATCGCGGTGCTGTTGAACGGCACCACGATGAAGCCCTCGGGGCTGTCGTTCTCGTCGAGCACCACGGCGTAGACGTAGAACGTCTCGGACAGCTCGTTGCCTTCCGGCGTGTAGAACTCGCCGAAGCGCATCTTGCCGGCCTTCTTCCGGCTGTTCTCGCCGGCCGCGATCGACGCGGCGTTCGCAGCGATCGCCGTGGTGACGATCTCGCTGCCGGGCTGGTGGACGCCGACGATGCCGCCGCCTTCCTTCTTCGAACGCCACTCGACGTAGACGTGCTGCCGGCAGGCGGGCACGATGCGCACGCTGGTGGTCAGCTCTTCGGTGCCGGTGTTCAGGAAGAGGCCGGCAGCGGCGCCTTCGATCTTCCCGTCGGGGCCGATCACCTGCGGACTCTGCGCTTGCAGGATCTTCAGGAACGGAATGCCAGCTTCGTCCTGGCCGATGTCATCCGTGCCGGCGCCGATGTCGGAACCGTAGTCGATGATGGGAGCGAGCGCGCGGGCGTTCGGGTCTTGCACGACCACGTCGGTCGTCTCGGTGTCTTTCGTCTTCTTGGAAGTCATAGCGGTCAGTTCTCGGTCTTGGGGTTGTGGGCCGACTCTTTTCGGTGCTCGGCCACGTTGGCACCTTCGTCACTTAGTATAGCACTTCTGGCGACGAGCGTGCGAAGTTTTTCTTCGCCAGAGTTTTGAATCTGTCGGACGCGCTCAGGAGTCACGCCCAGGATGTCGGCGACCTTGCGCAGCGTCAGCTTCTCGGTGTTTACACCGTGCCGCAGCCGGATCACGATCGCTTCGCGCGCGGGCAGTTCCTTGATCAGATTGTGCACGGCATGCGTGCGCTCGTCTGCGTCGTACTGCTCGGCGGCGTTCAGCCGCTCGTCGGGTATGGCGTTCGCGGAGTCGTCGAGACTGCCGCAGATGTGCGACGGCCTGCGGCGCGGCGTGCGCACCATCTCGTTGCGGTTGTGTACTGCGTCCATGATTCTCTTCAGTATGTGCCAGCCGGCGTAGGTGCTGAACTTGGTTCCTCGTTCGGGGTCGAACAGTTCGGCGGCGTCGATCAGGCCCAGGTAGGCTTCCTGCACGATGTCCTCGAACTCCATCCGGCTGACTTGGTAGTTGTTGGCGAAGTGCACGGCCAGCCCCATGTTCTCTTCGACCAGTTTGTTGCGCTCTTCGCGCAGCTGCTTCTTTGTTTTGCGGGGCATCAGGGGGTTTTCCAGCCGAACACGTCGGCGCTTGGGCCGGCCAGCTGCAACGTCATCAGCTTGCGGCGGGCCACGTGAATGTCGAACTTGCCGGGCGGCGCCCACCACATCGCGAGCGCGTGGTATCGGTCGGGCCAGGGTTCGAACCAGTCGGTGCGCCGCAACATCATCTTGCGGTGCATTCCGGTGAATGTGAAGTCGAACAGGTCTTCGCGGCTGCGCCACTGGGACAGGTTGCCCATGACCAGCGGCGTGCACGGGTACGGCGTGATGTAGCCCAGGGGGTAGTGCTCGCCGTGATCGCGCGCCACGAAGCCGGGGTGCGCGTCGGCTTCGTCGTGCACCTGCGGCAGCAGCTGCTTCCACTCGTCCCACACCGGATCGGTGTAGGGCTTCCGCATCAGCGACACGTTGAAGGCGTACAGGACGTTCACTTGCGCACCGTCCTGCGGATTGCGATCACGACGGCGCACGTGGCGACGGCGGCGACTGCCCAGAAGGCGAACAGCAGGAACATCTGCGCCTGCTCGGCCACGAACTCGTTGTAGCCCTTACTGATCATCTCGCCATTCGTCATCGTCTTCGTCCTCGTGTTCTTCCAGGATCTCGTTCAGCTCGTCCTGCGTCAGCTCGATCAGCCGGTAGAGCGTGCCGAGCGGTGCAGCTGGGCGGGTGCCGTTCACCCACTCGATCGCCTCGTCGCGGTCGAACAGGTCTTCGTCGTGGATGTCCAGCGACCAGTTCTCGCCGCCCAGGCCGGGCGGCGTCAGAATGGCCACGTGGTAGACGCCGGTCATGATCACCGGGATGCCTTCTTCGCGGTGACCTTCGCCTTGCGCAGCGGGAACGCGCCCAGATCCTTCATCGGCACGTCCACGCCTTCTTCCAGCATCTTGCGGATGATGCTCTTCAGCGTCTGGTTGTGGACCGATGCGATCTTCTGCGCGCCGATCCCTTCGCCGCTCAGGCGCTCCACGAACGCATCAGCGTCCGAGTCGCTGCCGGTTGCGAACGGCACGGTAACGGCCGTCTTGATGCAGCCGGCTTCGCCGTTCGCGCGGAGCCAGTCCAGGCCCACCTGCTTCTTCAGGTCGCCGGCCTTCACGTCGTCCTTCACCTCGACCATCAGGCCGGACTTCAGCGTGATGTCCTCGACGCCGGCGGTGTCCATCGCCTCGGGGATCTCGTGTTCGGTCAGCGTCTGCACTCTGCGCTGGGCGATCTTCAAGTCGTCTTGCAGTTCGACGATCTTCGCTTCCAGGCCGAACAGCTCGTCGGCCAGTGCGGTCAGGTGCTCGATAGGGGTCACGTTCTGTTCGTCGGTCATGCCAGAGTATACCACGGGAATCAGATCCAGGTTTTGATTTTGTCGCCGGTGATCTGGTTCGCCAGATCCACCTTGTTGCGCAGCGCGCGCAGGATGACGGCGTCGATCGTCGCTTCGGCGACCACGTCGATGTACAGCACGGGGTTGTCGTCCATGCCGGCGCGGTGCGCGCGGTCTTCGGACTGTAAACGGTCGCCCAGCTTGTAGCTGTTCTCGGCGTACACCACGGTCTTCGCCATGTGCAGCGTCAGGCCCTCGCCGGCGGCGGCCGGGTTCGCGACGAAGAACTGGGCTTCGCCAGCCTTGAACGCCTCGCGGCGCGTCTCGCGGTCGGTCTGGTTCACGCGGCCGTCGTAGACCACGTTCGTCTTGCCGGCCTTCGTCAGCGCTGCGGCGATCAGGTCGATCGTCTTCTGGTACTTGCACCAGATGATGCACTGGTGCTGCAAGTCTTCGATCGCTTCCAGCACGCACGCGATGCGCGGGTTCGGTTCGATCACGATCGTGTTGCCGTCGTCGGTCGGGCAGAAGCCCGACGTGATCTGTTGCAGCCGCAGCATGCGCGTGATCGCCAGCGGCGCGGTCACCATGTCGCTGTCCAGCCAGATGATGAACTCCTTCTTCATCTTCTCGTACAGCCGCTTCTGCTCGGCGGTCATCGTGAACGTGCGCTTCTCGTACATCTTCGGCGGCAGGTCCAGCACGGAAGTCTTCAGCAGCCGGCTGCCCAGCTGGTCGACGAACTTCGCCAGCTGCGTCATGTTCTGGTAGTCGATCAGCGTCTTGAAGGACTGCCCGTTGTCGTTCCGGGTGTGCTCCATCCAGACGCCGAAGTGCGCCTTGAAGGACGCGAACGAACTGCACCCGATCGACGCCCACACTTCGGGGTCCAGGAACCGCAGCTGGGCGAACACGTCGAACGGGCTGTTCACCACGGGCGTGCCGGTCAGGATGCGGCGGAACTTCGCGTGCTTGCCCGCAGCCGTGACGCGCTTCGTGCGCTTGCTGTCGGGGTTCTTGATGCGGGCCGACTCGTCCAGCACCATGATGCTGTCGCGTTCCTTCAGCATCGCCTGCGCGGCTTCCAGCCCCTTCTTCAGCCCGCGCGCTGCGCCCTTCTTGCGCTCGGTCATGATCGCGTCGTAGCTCATGACGAGCACGGCCAGCTGGTCGCGCGGCGTGTCCAGGAACACGTCGAGCGCTTCCTGGTAGCCCTTGTTGCCAGCCTTCGCCGTGTCCCACAGGAACGTCGTCGCCTCGCAGCCCAGGTGCAGCGGCAGCTCGTCCAGCATCCAGTTCGGCGCCACGGCCTTCGGGGCCAGCACCAGCGCGCCGTTGATCTTGCCTTCGGCGAACAGGTGGCCGATCGTGTCGATGGTCGGCTTCGTCTTGCCGACGCCGGGTTCCCAGAACAGCGCGTGCGCTTCCAGGTCGCGCGTGCGCTCGAACAGCTCGCGCTGATGTTCGAAGGGCTTCGTTTTGGGCGTGTAGTTCATGGGGAAAAAGAGCCAGCCGGGGGCGACCAAGCCCCCGGCCAGCAGCCGGCCAACGAGGCCGGCAGAGCAACAAACCATCTCGACCCCTTACGGGTGGGATCGCTTCACCGACTCAGTGTAGCACACTGAACGGCGACGTGTCGGGTTGGTTCCCGGTTTTTTCAGTAGCCGAACGCGGCGTCGCGAACCGGGATGGCGCGGGCGGCGTCGTGCTCGTCCGTCCACCAGTCGGGGCGCTCGGGCGCCGGGCCCTGCTGGAAGCCCAGCTGGCCGAGCAGGAACGCCATGTCCGGGGTGAACTCGGCGCGGTCGACGTTGACCAGCACGGAACTGCCGCGGGCGCCGCGGGCCATGTAGGCGACGGCTGCGCGCAGGCAGGACTCGAAGCTGCCGCGGGCCAGCTTCTGCTCGCCGGACCAGCGGTAGGCGGCGATCCACACCGGGCCGCTGATGGCGTGCGGGCGGTAGTCCACGACCACGCGGTGGCCGTTGTAGTCGCCCGACTCGGCGGCCATGGCGGTGGCGACGCTGCCCACTGCTGCGGCGCGGCGGTTGTGAACGTCGGCCGGGGAAAGCGGGATCTGCGGGTAGTGGTAGATGGTCATGGTTCTAGCCCACCAGCGCGGCGTGCGCCTTGGAGAGAAGGAAGAAGGGAACCCAGCCGATCGTGATCGCGACGAGCGCGACGCGGCCCAGCAGGCTGTCCCAGGTGTTGCGGATGAGTTCGACGGTGTTGGTCAGGATGGTCATGGTCAGTTGCTCCACCCACTACATCGGGTGGCCCTCGCCAGAACTTTAGCACGTCCCGCGATTGTTGCCATTGTCGCCCACGGCGAAAGCAACAATGGGTGGCCGCAACCCCTGGTGGCAAGGGCTGTTCCTGGTTGTTACTATTACCCCTATTCTTTTAGAGGGGGGTAGAGAAAACAGCAAGAACACCACGCTGTGGCGACTGGGCTTGAAACAAGGGGAACAACCGCGAGAACCAGCAAACCGCCGTGGCAAGGGGAGTTCAGCACCAGCATTGCGCTGGGCGATTCTCGAACAACCGCAAGAACCGCGGGAAGGTCAGACGGCGCCGGCGCTCAGAAGGCCCCAGGCGGCCTTCAGGACGAGCAAAGCCACGCCCCCGCCCAGCGTGCGGATCAGCCAGCGCTGGCGCTCCAGCGTCTGCTCCAGGCGGTCCACGCGCAGGCTGTGGCCCTTGGTCCCGTTGCCGTCGCCGTACACGGTGCGCTCGATCTTCTGCCGCCACGCGCTCGACTGCGCGATGCGCTCTTCGACCTTTTGGGTCAGGGTGCGCAGCAGCACGATCATCTCGGCTTGCTGCGTTTCGATGTGCCGCAAACGGTCGTCGGTGGTTGCCATGTCCTGCTGTTCCTGTTGCTCGGGTGCCATGCGTTTACACGAACAGTATACGCCAACGGCGCTAGGAAGAGAAGGTGCCATAGGCGACTCGCGTCGCGCTCGGGTTGATGATCTCGACGAAGTTCCCGTCGGGGGTGCCCGAACCGTTCGTGCGCACCTCGATGGTGTCGCTGATCGACAGGCTGGCGGTGGTCAGCGAACTGATCCAGCTGCCGCCGTTGATGCGGTGCTGCACGGTGGTCGAATGCGCGGCGCCTGTGGCGATGGTGTGCACGCCAGCCGCCGCAACCGTGAAGGCGTTCGACGCGGTGGTGTGCGCGATCTGCCCGCCCAGGTAGAACAGGCCGGTCAGCACGCTGGACGGCGTCACGTCGTGGATCAGGTTATACCGGCTGGTCAGATCGTTTTCGGCGCCGATGTCGTGCGTCGCTTGGATCTGCACCCGGATCTCGGTGCCGGCCGCAGCGATGTCGATGATCTCGGTGCGCGGCACGAGCACCGTGCCGGTGCTTGCCACTGCCGCGAACGGACTGCTGGCGATCTCGGTGTTACTGCCAGACGGGTCGACGAACACGCGCACGATGTACTTCGTGTCGCTCGCCAGCGGTGCGCCGTCCGGGTCCACGTCTGCTAGCATCTGGTCGACTTCATCGGGCGCGTCGTAGCGGCGCCGCCACCAGTCGGTGGCGAACGTGTAGTCGTTCTCGCCGCCGCTGGTCGCGTGCTCCAGGTTCGGCGTGTTGAACAGGTTGCTGATCGTCGTGAACGTCGCGCTGTTGTAGATCGGCCCGGTCGGCGGGTACGGCCGCATCGCGCGCTTCGCCATCTGGAACGTGATGGCCGTCAGCAGGCTGTCGTCGATCTGCGAATCCTGCGAGCGCATGGCCAGCTTGATGTCCACGTTGTTGGTGTTCGGGAAGGTGGTCGTGCTCACGCCCGCGCCGGTGTGCACGAGGAACACCGGGTCGCCGGCGGTGTGGTTCGCCTGGGCCGTATCCAGCGCGCCGCGGTAGACGTTCTGCAAGTCGACGGCCGCGCCGTTGTCGGCGGCGTCAGCCACCAGCATGAACTCGTTGTTGATCAGCACCAGCTGCGCCAGATTCACGCCCAGATCCTGCAACGTGGCCGCATCGTCGAAGGCCGCTTCCAGCCGGGTCTGCGAGTCGGGCGACGCCGTGATGGTGATGGTGCTGGTCGGAACTGCCGTTCCGGCGCTCAGGTTCGAAGTCAGCTCGCCGATCTTCATCAGCTGGTACACGTCGCCGGCTTCGGCGTAGCTGCCGGCCGGGGTGCCAGATGCGTGGCGCTCGCGGATCTGGAAGATCACTTCGTTCGTCTGCCGGCGCGCGGCGGCGAACACCTTCGCGGCCTGATCGTCGCCCAGGTAGGCGGGGTCGCGCACGAGGATCGCACGCGGGCATTCGATCGCCAGCCGCTCGTCGGTCGGGTAGTCGGCGAACGTCACGCTGGGCGGAACCCAGCCGGTCGCTGCGGGCGAGCCCATCGACGCGGCGGCGAACTCGAACACGTCCTGCACCACGGTCAGGATCATGCGGTTCGATTGCAGCACGCCGTAGTCAACGCGCGTGATCCGCATGGGCAGCTGGCTGAAGCCCAGCTTCGCGTTCGTCCATGCCACCACGTCGCCGATGCTCACGTCCCACATCTGGCGGTTGACCACCAGCGAGCAGCGCGCGAGGGGGTAGGACTGCCCGCGCAGCTCGCGCCACGCGAGG